>ERZ1034880.54-NODE-54-length-44826-cov-258.921445_pt1 | contig 44826 bp, 76 predicted proteins | sample MGYA00520630_ERZ1034880 | MGnify/ENA primary metagenome ERZ1034880 (study PRJEB33766, sample SAMN09781725) | gut metagenome | biome: gut microbiome | host: Homo sapiens | place: Madagascar | study: EMG produced TPA metagenomics assembly of the PRJNA485056 data set...
CCCGCGAACCGTAACGTACGCTTTGCCCCGCCGTACTGTATGCAACCGCGACGGCGGTCGTCAGACGAGCGACCCAACAGCAGCGGATTATATTTCGTTGACGCTGTGGACGCGGCCCCGAGTCGCATCTCGATAATCGTGCGAGCGTCGTCAGGTAAATCATCATCCGCCATCAGGTCGTTAAGCGTAGACTTCTGTGCGTTGTGGATTCGGTGCGCCGGGGCAAATTCACGCAGAATCGGCAGGAAGTCTTTACCAGTAAGCGAGCCGCCATATTTGCGCTGGGCTTCTTCCTGTAACTGCGCTTTGTGTTTCTCTACAGCTTCAATCGCGGCTTCCGCTAGTGCAACGTCAACCTTAAACCCGCGGTCATTGATTAACTGGTCCAGTTCCAGTACACGATCTTCGAACTCGGAGTTACCCCAACGCGGCAGCTTATGGAAGACTTCACGCATCGCAGTGATGTCGCTCACGGCGTACTTGATGAACAGCGCCCACTCATCCGGGTGTGTTTCTGCGGTGTAGCGGCGGATTTTGTAGTTCTTCGGCGTAGGTTTAGAGAAACGCTGAATCAGCGCCTTGCCGCGTTTATCTTTTGCGTTGTCCGCAGACACGCCCAGCACTTCGCACAGTGCATCAAGAGAACCCGGCAACGCGTGGCGAAACGCCCAAATCATCGTATCAATGGTGTTGCTTACCGGGATGTCAAATCCCCAGCAGTGCTTCATGATGAGCCTGTCGAACATTAAGCCGTTGTGCCACACCATCTTAACGCGACTGTTCGGCTTAACCAGACGACATAACGCACGATGCAAATCACCTGGCATGTCGCTGCCGTCTGTGCAATCCCATACCTGTACAGGCTCGTCGTCAAAAGCATAGGTACAGATAAGCACTTCGGTATTTGGATGTTCAGCGTAAGCGTAGGAACCGACTTTCTTCAAATCGGCTTCGGAGAATGTTTCAAAATCCAAGTATAGGTATCTCATTATTTTCGACCCTTAGTAAAAAGGCCCAATCAAGGGCCTTAGTTAAATTGATTCAGATATTAACGGCGGCGACGTTCGCGGCGTGGTGCCTCATCCTCTTCGTCGTCTTCCAGGTCATCGACACTTGCAGCAACTTTAGAACCGCCGAACGCTTTACCTTCACCAACGTATTTAATCGCCAGCAGGTTAACGCCGAGGACTTTGTATTTCTGGCTGAACCAAATTTCGACGCTTACGTTAGCGACGCAGCCGCTGTAAACCTGTTCACCTTCAATCTGTTCACCGTCTACATTGAAGTCCTGCTCTACCTGAGTCTCACCTTTTTTAGAGGTTACAATCAGCGGCTGTTTCTGTGCCTTAGCTTTGAAGTAGAAACCTTCCGGGAAGTCTTCAAACGGATTGTCGCGCTCGGCGATGTCTTTAATCGCACATTTATCCATGTGCTTACCTTCGCCGTAGTTGGACTTCATCCACTTCTCGGCAGCGGCTGCACCTAACGCTTCTTCAACTACAGCGTAAACAGTGTCGTAGAGTGCATCGATTTGAGCATGGTCAGACGGCAGGATAATAGTTGCGCTGTACTGGCCTTTAGTGATTGAGCCATCGTCGTTTTCACGGTCTTTTTCGCGTTCGAATACGTTAACCCATGCAGTGTTTACTTTACGCAGATTTAATTTCAGTCCCACAGTTCAGCCCTCATTAAGTTTAGATTTTAAGTTTACTCCGGGAACTGCCCGGCCAGTGATTTAACTATAATAGTTCGCTATTCGGTAGTCAACTTCTTTTAGCAAATTACTTTCAAAATTCTTTCTTGCCACGTTAGCCTGTTCAGGAGTTTCGAATAGTCCAAGGTAACGATATTGCCCGTTTACGGTAATTCCAGCCTGCCATTTACCGTGACTTTTGCGCCAAAACACGCCAGTGTACCCGCTTTTGTTATGACTTCTTCCAGTTTGAATGCCGCCTTTAGCCGCATTATCGCTATGAGCGATTAACTGGAGATTCTCTATCCTGTCATCATTTCTTATCGCATTTATGTGGTCCACCTCAAACCCTTCAGGTATAGGGCCGTTGTGGTACTCCCATATTAAACGGCTTCTTTGGTAGGACTTACGGTTAATGTATATCTGCACATACCCTGAATGGTGTAGGCTTCCCGCCTCCTGACCAGCTAACATTCTTTTTGTATTGTGGCGATAGATTAGTTTCCCGTTTTCATAAATGAAACGCTCCTGAACTAAACTCATTCCAAATCCTCCTCTGTTACCCGATTCCACTCAGGCCGTTTGTCGTCTGCCGTTGCTACACATGGCGCACCCGGCTTACGAGTAATGAAGTCTTTCAGTTCTTCTTCCGGTAGTACTTTAACAGCTTCGGTCGGCGTCATTAGCACTTCTTTAGTCAGCTTGTCGCCGTAGAGTTCTGTTACTTTCTCCGCGTCTTTCCACGCACGATTACCAGGGCGACCTTCAACCAGTTTGTACCCCGGCACTTTCTTACCGGAATGCAATGCGGCAGCCATAGCTTTTTCAACCTTGTCGATGTGCTGGCGCAACAACGGCAACTTCTCATACTCAGCTACGAGTTGCTCCGGCGTAAGTTCCAGCGCAAAGTCGTCCTCCAGTTCTTCCGCGAGTACAGAGTTAACGGTCTTTGTACGCGCGGCGCACTGTTCGGAGAACCGGCACCACTGACAACCATCAACCGACGGCCTGAAGTCCGACGCTTTCAGGTTCTTCTTACCCCGGAAATACGCGTCAAGGGCTAACAGTGCACGTTTCCGCGCGAACTTAGCGAACAGTTCCAGACCTTCAACCGATATGTCCCACTCTGACGCGCCGCCGGCGTACGGCTGGGAGATGACCAGGCGAACTACTGTGATGTTATAACGTCTCTTTAGTCGGCGATAAACACCGATAGCGTAAAGCATAAGCTGCTTGTTTTCTTTCGCTTCGACACGATGTCGTCCTGTTTTAAGGTCGCCGATAATTAGCATGTGCTCATCGGTGTTAGCCAGTTCCTGAACGGCAACAAGGTCAGCGGTTCCGAACGTCTCAACGCCTTCATACCCCGGATGCAATACCTCAGTAAGATTGACACGCATTTCCAGCTTGGCGTAAGTCGCTACGTCGATAATTGCTTTGCAATAGTCGGTGTACTTGCGCACCTGCTCAATCATGTCCGCCGTAATCAGTACAGCGCCTTTCATCGGACTGATTAGCGCCTTAATCTGGCCTTTTCCTTCATCCAGCACGTAAGCGCCAACTTCACGCTCTAACGGCAGCGCAGTGCCTTTGATGTACTGATTTAGATGTACCTCGGCTATGGTGTGACACGCGGTCCCTGTAACAGCGGCTTTACCTGACGTGTTAGGAATATCTTTTTCACAGGCCAGTGATGCACTGCACGACAGCCACTTTTTAGCGCCAGACGGCGACAGTAAAGCGTGCACATCATTATTGCCGCCGCGTTCTTTTAGAATCATCGTAAACTCTCCAAGTACAAGTTTAATGCCTGTAGCTGTTCTTCTGTGGGGATGAAAGAATCATCACGATGTAAGTCGCTTAACTGTTGCAACATTCCTGCGAACTGACGTCTTGCGTCAATAGCGACCATGTGATGCTTTTCACTTTTATATATTAATGTTTTTGGGTAATCCTCAAGCCTGCCGGAAGATTTATTCACGCGGAGCGCCCGAGCTTCATGCGCAATGTGTATATACTTTTTACCATTTTGTAGCACAGTAGCTGCGCCACTGTTCTTTCTTCGGTCGCCGACGGTGTAAACCTTGTCGCCGTTTCGCAAATTAAGCCACCATTTATCCGTCATACCCTGTTCTCCCACTGGTCAATTAAATGTCGTGTCTTATGGTCGCAATGCATTGCCCAACCATACATAGACTCGAAGACATAAAAGTCAGGTTTGGCGAAAGTCGTGCGCTTAATCTGTGACACGTGACGGCCTATATCTTTAGGTCGTGGTACTTTGCCTAAGTACGCCATCTCTCCCATCTGGTGCGCACCGGACGGCGCTCGCAACATCCATAACGCCTCTGTGTTATCCCGCCTGTCTACGGCACGGTATAGTTGATAAATCATTCAGCGTCCCTCGCTTCCAGCATTGCATCAGCCATGATGTACGCCATTTGCGCTACTTGCGCGGTGTTCCCAGCGTCTACAGGATGCACTGCATCCGCCGGGTAACTAGCAAGCCACCCTTGAAGGGCTTTAGCCGCGAAATAATCGCGTAACGTCATGCCATCTTCCGTAGTCCAATCTGAGTTGTAGCCCACGTTACCCAACATAGGGAAAGCCTGTCCGCCTGTATTTTTACACATAATTCCGACCCTCAGTTTGGTGCCCTCATACGTGAGGGCACCATAAGTTAAGTAGTTATTCTTCTTCGAAATACTTGTTTTTGATTGCCGTGAGGCGTTCCAGGTACTCAGCCAGGTCTTCGTCTTTAATCGCGGCAATCTTCATCTTCTTACCGGTGAACTCCTCCAGCAGTTCATCGGAATCATCGCACGCGGCATCGCTTGGGCCTTCGTTAATCGCATCGTCTATAGCCTGAATCTGGTCACGCAGAGACTTGTAATCAACTTCTTCCTTCTCTTCTTCCGGCGCTGACGTCGGCTCCTCTACTTTAGCTTTACGCGGCTTGCGTTTTGGCTTCTCTTCTTCGGCCGGTTTAGTGTCGACTACGTCTTCACCTTCGACCGTGATTTCTTTTGCCTTCTCAACTTCTTCAAGTGCTTTAGCCAGTTCTTTTTTAACTGTTTCTACCCCCGTGACCGCGACGTCAACGGTTAATTCACCTACTGATTTGCTGTTTTGTGGTTTCGCACTGTTCGCCGCAATCAGTTCATGCGCAACTACGAAACGTTCCAGTAATTTTAAGAATTGGTCTAACATTATTTGTTCTCCTGTTCGACGATATTGTTAAGTTCTTTAAGAATGTCTTTTTGCATGTTTTCAGGTAAGTATAGAAATGCTTGAGTAATCATGCCTTTAACGTTTCCGCGCCCTTCTAAGATGAAGTCGGGGTACCACACTTTCCAGTTAGCATCATAATCTTTACGTTTAGCCATTTTGTTTCTCTCCTCTCGTTTGGTATGGGCTAACTATAATAGCGAACTATTCACTTGTCAATGGGCTTTTCTAAAATAATTAATATGGTACTATTCACATATCAACTGACTAAGGAGTAATTGACATGCAACCATCTGAACTAGGTATCCGTGTAGAACAACGCCGTAAAGAACTCGGTATCTCACAGCGCCGTCTGGCTGTACTGACCGGCGTTTCCCAGGGCGCAATTAACCAGCTGGCGCTTGGTGTAACTCAGGACGTCCGCCCGGCAACGCTGTTTAAACTGGCGGAAGTGCTGGAAGTAGACGCCAGGTGGCTGGCGTTAGGTGAAGGGGCTTAAAGCCCCTTTCTTTTTACCTATTCCAAATCCTCCTCTGTCACTGTCAACATTTCATTCGGTTCGTATATTGTCTTCGGTCTTAATCTATCCCCTATTCTTTCAGGTATACGATATGTTCTCGGTACTACTTCGCCGTTAGCATCGCAGCCAAGCATTAGTTCACCATCTTTCAACATTTTATCAAGATGGGTGTTAGTCACAGAGAAGTCACCAGAACGGGCCACTATCTGCTGCTGAGTAAAACCGCGGCCTGTGTCGTCGGACTGTTGCAGGTCTTCCAGCGCGGCGAGTATTGACTCCTTCCTTCCTTCATCCTTCCCGCGTTTTACAGCATTCTTTACGTTTTCTTTACCTTCCTTTGTCAACCCTTCTTCCCGCTCTTTCTCCTCATCAGTCTTGAACGGCTCGAAGCCCCACGGCATCAGCACAAGCGCCTTGTGCGGCTCAGGCAGGTCGAGGTTTACGATTGTGCCGTATTCCTCTGTGCTACCCAGGAACTCAACCGCGCGGTATTCTTTCGGCGGTGGCGCTTCACGGAACTGTACCGACTCCAGCACCATACCAACCGTCTTCTGTTGAGGCCCGTGCTTAAATTTAGAGTGGTATACATTTATCTGACGGTCGGTAGCGCGCTCAATTGTCAATTCCACATCAACGCCTGCATACAGAGCGCCACTACCTCTGGCCTTCTTTCCGCCTTTCGGTGTGTGGTGAACAACGCCTACCGCGGCTTTAGTCGCGTCACGCACTTCTTTCAGGATGGCGATAACCTTACCCATACCGATTGCCGTCGATGAACTGTTCTCGTCGAACTTATCAATCGTCAGAGCCAGCGTCTGGTTGAGGGTGTCAAACGCAACCATGCCAATAGGCTCGTCGCCCGCAGTTTCGCGCATCAACTTAATCAGGCTTTTCAGTTTGCCCACTTCACCCATGTCGATGACATGTACATAATCTTTACCTTCCTCGCCATATTTAGCCGCGAGTGCGTCGATACGTGTACGTGTAGCGGCACCACCCTCGCCATCGATATAGAAGTGATGGCAACGCTGGGTGTCAGCGCCTGCAAACCGGTACCCGGCGGCGCTAAGATACATCATCCCCAGCGTATAGAACGATTTGTACGTGCCAGATTCCCCGACAATATCCCAGATACAATCTGACGGCATGTATCCCTCAACGACGAAATCAGCCTTTACCGGTTCCGGTAACTCGTCCTCCTCTGAGTCTTCGTCATCTTCCAGGTCGTCGAGACTGCATGAAACGGACTCACGTGCACCCCATCCGATAGCCTCTGCGACTTCACTGAACGGCAGCCCGGTCGCGTCACACGCATACTTCCACACCTCCTTCGGCGACATGCCTTCGGTCGCCGTGATGTCGGTGTCGTGAATCATGGTTACGTTCGGCGCTTCATATCCCTCGCGCGGGAAACACAGCAGGAAGTCGTCCGGGCGTGGCGCCGGGTCGCTGTAGTTTTCTGCGTGTTCTGGCGTAGCTGGCATCTTCAGGCCGCGCGGCGTCATGATACCGCCGTACTCAAACGCCAGTGCCTCGAACGCATCGGTAAACGCGGTGCGCAGTTCTTCCGGTATCTGGTAATCCGATGCGCTGCTCACCTCGTAATCAGGTACGCCTTCCAGCAACTCGTCAGGGCTAATCAGGTCGTTGCGGCGTGACCAGATAACGGTAGAGCCAACCGGCGGCAGGTACATCGGCTGTGACAGAGTAAACCCGCTGCGGTCAGCGCCCATGCCTTTGAAGAAGTACTCAAGCAATCCGTGACGAACGCGGATGATGTCGCCACCCTCAACCGGGCGGGCCAGCGGCATGACGACGCGAAAGCGTGGCGACTCCTCGGTATGTGATGCCGTGGTGTAGAGGCACATCGCCAGGCGGCTGCGTTTAACCAGGCGCACAGCTTCCTGATACTCTTCCGGCGTCGCACTGTCGAAGTCCAGATACGCCAGCGACGATTTGCTTACAGACGCGTCACAGCGGTAAAACAAGCCTTTACGCGCCTGCTTAAAGTCACCAGTTTCCGGGTCTTTTACGGTGCTGTGCGTTGAGTCGCACGCGGCGGTGATATAGCCGGGTGCGGTCTTCGGGTTAATCCCGTCACGAACGGAATCGAGCGGCTGGATTAACTCTTTCAGGTCGTCCAGTGTTGCCGTGTGTGTGGTTCTGACGTTTATATCCTTTTTCTCTGCCCGTGCGTTGCGACGAGACCACGAGTAGGATAAAATTACATCGGACATGTTGTATTTCCTTCAGCAAGTAATTTGGCCTCGGCGCTCTAACGTCGGGGCTTTCTTTTATTCCAGGTCTTCTAAGGTGGCGGTCATTCCGCGAACTTCTGCAACGGCACTATATTTCCCGCCAACATTTCTCACGACACCGGATTTAACCAGTACACGTAACGACGCTTCAATAATGGCGGAACTATAGTACTTAAAATAACTACGGCGCAAGTCGATAACGCTGCATGACCTTTTTTTACGTGTTAACGAAACGACTGCCGTAAATACGCGCGACTGGAACTCGGTCATTTCACGTTCTCCTTAATCCATGCTTCCACTTTCTCCGGGTCAAACGTACCCGGCTGGCGACGGCCCATAATGCGGATACAACAATCAGGAAACTTCCCACTCTTTAACCAGTTATTCAGCGTGCGACGGGTAACCCCGATACGCTCAGCCACCTCATTCTGCGTCATTCTCAAACCCTCATTATCAGTTAACGAAACCAAGTATACATTGCGAATAATGGGAAATCAAACATAATCGCACCTATTGACATTGTGAAAATCTTCGTTTAAGGTGCTTCTATATCTTAGTTACTTTGATTCCTGTTCACCTTGTAAGAATGTTTAACCCGTGCGTCAAGCAAAGGGTTAAACACAGGCTTACTGAACATGAGAATTATCGTAACTTTCCTTCCTAAGTATCTCAGGTTGCCCTGGGCAAGCTCTATTCCCATCGGCAGCATATCTCTTAAGTATCTGATTTTCTTAAAGTGCCGTAGATTCGCAACCGTAAAAATGTAACGATTATTGGGCAGGCTTAAGGCCTGCCCTTTAGTTACCAAGTAAAAAGAATAAAGGCACAACAGTTTCTAAATAATCACAACGGCATCGTAACTATTTACTTGCACACCCCAACATAATAGGGTACTATTCACTTATCGGGGCGAGGCAGGGAGCCAACCTTTAATAAGGTCAGTAGCGGCGACGAGCATACGAAGAGTCGATAAGCCTGGTAAATAAATTAATGAAGAGAGAGAGGAGTGAGGGTTATGTTTAAGAAGGGTCAGTTGGTGAGAACAAAACGCAGCCAGCAGTATGCATTAGTGTCGCAGGATGAGGTTGAATACAGTATCGTTGTAGACGTATGGTGTCTTGCACGAAAGAAACATGGTTACGCTTTCAGCGATAATTTAACACTCATCGGCAACAATTTTAAATTCAAAGGGGTGAAGTGATGCAAATCATAATTACAGATAACACCGTTACCTATGAAACGGCTAACGATACTCTGGAAAGCATAGGCGTAAATATTGGTGATGTTTTTGATGTACTGGATTCCTGTAACGGCGGCTGGTGGATCAAGGCAGGAAGATACACAATCCCGGTAACTAAGGCCGAAGCAAAAATATACACAACGGCATCGAATCATGATGCTCGTGCCGACGACTCTGAGGGAGGTTGCCGTGAATAATTACCCGTTTATTTTAATCATCAGCGCCGTTTATGTGGTGCACGCGTTGTGGGGGTTGGCGTGAAAAATTATGATGCGACTAAGTTTGACCAGGCGGTATTAATTAACAAGTTCTATGAAAGATACCCTTTGTCTGAGTTTAAAACAGATTCCGAAAGAGCAGAAGCACTTGGTTATTTTATGGCTGGTGCGGAGCTGCAAAGGCTTGGGGATTTCATAGTGTACTCTGACTTAGAAGATGATGATGAGGACTGAGTTATGAGAATTAGAATAACAGAGGTAAACAGTTTTCAACCAGCGCCCTATGACGACTATCCGCTCTACCATTTCGGTGTGGCCGTCGGGGATGAGTTTGAGGTTGTAGATGTGCATGGGTACGGTTTTATAGTCGAAACTGATGAAGGGCCGTTATTCATTAGACGTGGTGAATGTGAAGTTCTGGAGAACTAAGTTATGAGAGAAGCATTCGAACGGTGGGCCGTCGTCGAGGGTTTGCCGGTTAACAAGGGTTCGAAGAAAGAGTACCTGAACGTTAAGACGCGTCTCGCGTGGCGGGCGTGGAAAGCTGGTGTGCAAGCTGTGATGAATAAGGGGTGATTTATGAGTGAGTGGGTTAAGTGTAGTGAGCAGATGCCGGAAGAGCTAGATGATGTGCTGGTTACTGATGGCGATAATATCGAAATGAAATGGTGGGATGGTGACGATTGGGATAGTTGGGCAGAGCGTAACTCGAATATCCGCGGCGACGATGTGACTCACTGGATGCCGCTGCCGAAACTGCCACCGGAAGTGTGATGTTATATTGTAACAATAGTTTGGGATTTTACTGAGTGACTTACGCTGCTACACAGCAGCGTATCATTTTTCTCATTTTTGTTCTATTTCACCAAACGCAACAATCGAAGCGATTATCGCAGGAGATGCAACAATGAAACTAACAAAACGCCAGGTGGAGACTCTACGGGAAATATCTAACGGCAGAACTATGCTCAGGGGCAGGTTTGACCGCTACTGGTGGCAAGATTCTGATGAGTTATGCACTATGGTCTCCCGACGCCTCCGTAGCAAAGGGCTTATTAGAACGGTGTATCTCAGCGCCACTCGTGATGTGGTTCAGATAACTGGAGCAGGTGAAAGCGAGTTACTAAAACACCAATAAAATTTACTTGCACACTGAGATAGAATAGGCTACTATTCATTTACACAAACGAGAGGAGAGACAGAATATGACGTTTAAAGAAGCTGTATCGTACGGTTACCTACGACGCAGAGGAAATTATAAAGGTGCTCCGTGGGTGTGCAACGGACGTCAGTTTGATACCTGGCGAGAGGCACTTGCGGAAGCCAACGAAATGTTAAAAAGAGACCGGGAGCAACAGAAAAATGAACACTAAAAACGAAGTATTCGAGTATCTGATTGACCAACTACGGCAGCAGGTAAATAAGAAAGATGTCACATCTTTCAATGTGTCTGTGCGGATATCCGACCTTAATGAGGTCAAGCAGGTAATCCACAACCTACAGCAGCATATCGCCGGTAAGGCCCCCACCGTATGTGTTAATTGCGGTGTGACTAAACCTGAAGAGTGCAAACACGAATGGGCTATTATGCCTGGGTTGTTTCTCGGCGAAGGCAATCTGGACAACGTTCCTGGTAGCGAGCTTTGCTGTAAATGTGGTGAGCGTGAGTGGGATGTAAAGGGATATAAACCGAAAAACGATACTCAGAAATGCTCACATCCTGAAGGGCGCGTAGATACCAATCTTGGGTTCTGCTCTAAATGTGGTAGCTACCTATGACCAGCATCTTATTTATCTGGGTGCTGTCCGCAGGCCAGATGCAACTCGCGGCATCAGAAACGTTTTACTCGATGGAGGCGTGCCAGTCAGCGGCACGTGCCGCAGAGAACGCGCACTTCCTGTTTCAGGGCGACAAGCCAAACGATTCAGAGGTACGCGCTATCTGCTCACCTAAGCGACTTGGTAAACAGGAGAAGTGATTATGGTACAGAGATATGAGGTGGAAAAATGGGGCCTGCCAGAGCCTGAGGTGGTTGAGTACGCATATGGCGATTATGTAAGGTACGAAGACTACGCGAAACTCGAAGCCGAGTTACAGAAATACAAAGACCAGTTCCCGGATTACGTCGAGTGCGCGAACTGCGGGTCAATTACACATGTGGAAGGGGTGGAGTGATGGTACAGAGATATTTAAGCAACGGCTTTAATGAAGAGCACCAGAGAGGTGACTTAGTTAAATACGAAGACTACGCGAAACTCGAATCCCATCTAAACGGTATACTTGATATGTTAGCTAAGCTGGACAACGACCTGGGTTACGGATTAATACCGGGTGAATATGCATACGATAGGGTAGGTGAGATTCTGGAGAGGTATCGCGATGTCGCTAGCAACTGACATCCTGAAACGAAGCGGCCTTGCGCCGCTGTCGCCGAGAGCGAAGACGCGTATACACAAGCGTCGCCGTAACGCGCTGTTCCCTGAGCTACAAGAACGGCGTAAAGCTATTCGTGCCTGTGGATTCCAGAACGGGAAGGCCGTGAATCTCGGTGAGTTTAAAACACAGGAACGAGCAGCAATCGCTAATCGGTTATTTAATTACTGGAAATCGCTTGGATATGATGATATTCCGACAAAACCACAGAGACGACAATACATCTGGAGACATAAATGACTACAATCGCGTTTGATGGAAAGACAATGGCCTGCGACACCCGTGTTGTGTGCGGAAGTAACTGTTACAACACAGACACAAAGATATATGAGAATGATTTCGCTATTATTGGGGTGGCTGGTGATGCTGGGGTAGGGGCTATGCTAATTGATTGCCCTGGTATTCTTCTGGCAAAGCACTATGACTTCGATTTCGAAGCCCTGGTGTACGTGAAAGATACAGAAAAGGTGTATAAAGTCGCGTTTTATAAATCGTGGGATTGTGCACTTAGTTCAGTTATTCCGGTTGCTGATGGCTTTGCCGCAGTAGGCTCCGGTGCGCCTTATGCACTGGCAGCTATGGAATGCGGGTATTCGTCACATGGTGGGGTAGCTGTCGCCTCGAAGTTCGACATTAACACCGGCGGCAAGATTATTACCAAACAACTATTAGGATAATTCCTAACCGTGCTATCCTCCAGTTACTGCATACTTAATACGCACCCGGAGGATTCATCTTGGATAAATTTACTGAAACAGTGACGGGGTGGCTTCTCGCTGCCGCACTGGTCGGTGGATTGGTCGGACTAAGACAACATAAAAAGTCTATATCCGGGCCGATTGACGGACTGGTATTTCTTCTCACCGGCTTCGCGTGCGCCATTTTCGGTGCGCCTCTTGCGGCTCAATGGTTCGGTATTACCGGTGAGCGCGAGATAGCTGGCCTCGGATTCATCATTGCCATTCTCTGGATGCCTATCTATTCCCGCCTTTCTGGCATCGTATCGGGCGGCGATATTGCCCGCCCGGGAGGACCTCATGACTGAGCTATTCTGGTTTGTCGTAATGCCGGTGATGGGCGCTTCGTCCCTGTTCAACGTGTATAATGAACACGTGGACGACGGGCTATTTGGTCGGGTGCTCTATATCCTGACTGCTATCGTCTGCGCCGCCGGGTGTATCCACCTGTTACAGGGCAGCATGTCACCTACGCTGCCTGAGACATTAATCACATTAGTTGCGCTGCGTCAGATTCGTCAGGCGTGGCTGTCGTATGGAGGGCATAAGCGTGTCTCGAAACATTTCAGATAATGGACTTACCGCAGATAAACTGCGGGAGGTTTTACACTACGACCCTGACACCGGAGTTTTTACATGGAAATCTACACGCGTGCACAATGCCCGGGCGGGAAGTGAGGCTGGGGCCAACCACGGCGCAGGCTATCGCTCCATAGCCTTCGGCGGGAAGCGGTACTTGGCGCATCGTCTCGCCTGGCTATACATGACAGGGGAGTGGCCCAACTCCCTGATAGACCACACAAACGGCGACGGTCGTGATAATAGATTCTGTAATTTACGTGAAGCCAACAAATCCGAAAACGGATGCAACAAAGGGCCAAGAAAGGACAGCAAATCTGGTATTAAGAACGTTATGTGGCAGAAGCAACAAGGAGGATGGTACGTTCAATTAAAAATACATAAGATTAAGTATTTTTACGGATACTTTGCAGACCTAGAACTAGCCGCGCTAGTCGCCGAAGAAGCTAGAGAGAAGATACACGGGGTTTTTGCGAACCATAAATTACGGGAAGGTGCTTTATGAGAAACATTAGCAACAATGGCATCAAATTCACCGCTGCGTTTGAGGGATTTCGCGGGACTGCGTATCGCGCTACACCTAACGAGAAGTACCTGACTATTGGCTACGGTCACTACGGGCCGGACGTAACACCCGGAAAGACCATCACACCAGGACAAGGCCTCCTGTTACTGAACCGCGATATGGCTAAGGCCGTAGGCGCGGTTGACGCGGCAGCGCACCATTCGCTGACACAGGCACAGTTCGATGCAGTGTGCGACCTGGTCTATAACGCGGGTGCTGGTGTGATTGCCGCTACTACTGGCACGGGTAAGGCGCTGCGTTCCGGTGATGTTGCGACACTGCGGGCTAAGCTGGCGCTGTTCATCAACCAGAACGGCAAACCGTTACTCGGCCTGCGTCGCCGTACTGCCGGACGCCTTGCACTGTTCGACGGTAAACCGTGGCAGGAGGCTGAGGCTATTGGGAGGGCCGTTAAATGATGGACGAATACGAAGGCTTTTAGTAAAATTACTCCCACGCCGCTTGTGCTTGCACCAACCCGAAACCCGGACCGCGAATCCGGGTTTTATTTTGCCCGCTGTTTGATAGACTAACGGCAACAGAAGGTTAAACAACATTGAGGGCATTCCGGGTATCATCACCCTCGCGGACCTGTAGCAAGGTCGGGCCAAAGTGCGGTAACGCGTGCCGGAGAATCTCTGTTGACACTTAAGACTAATCCGACGATACTTAAATCACCTCCTGTTCCATCCCTCTGCTCTCCAGTTTTATCCCGGCCCTGACCCAGCCGGGATTTTTTTATCTATTTTCTGCGATGACTAGTTGACTATTACCCTCGACCCTATTATATTTACTCCATCGACAACGAGAACGGAGTAGAGAAGATGAAAATCACAGATATTGAAGCATTCGAAGACGCGCAACTGATGGCACGTATTGCCGTTAGCAACCTGAGCAACAGTATTCCGGCGGACGCTTTCTGGTTCGCTGCGATGCAGACACTGAAAGCAGCTTATACAGGAGAGAAGAAATGAGCGAACAAGGTCAAGTAAGCCAACCGTTACGAGTAGGCCGTAAAGTAAGTCACACCCCGTTCCCGACACGTGAGGAACTGATGAAACGTAACAGTTTCCCGGGGCCGGACAAGAACAAGTATCTCAATCGCATGTGGGGAGAGAAGAAATGACTGACCGTGAATACGAAAAGATGATGGTTGAGGCCGTTAACAACGGCGGCGTAGATATCAGCCACGTGATGCACGTCCTGAATACTAAAATCGCGGTAGCCGAGCAAATGGTCGAGTCGCTTTACGAGACCCGCCGTGAACTGATTAACCGCTTCAACCTGAACAAAGGTGACAACAATGCCTAAAATCACAATCGCATCACTTGAGCGCCGTATTCTGGTGCTTGAGTCGGAGAAACAGACGTTAGGCGGGCAACTGTCGATTAATGGTGAGTTTCAACTGGAGGCGTTTAGGATTCTCCTGGGAAAATTGAAGGAAGAAGAGCAGAAGCTACTTCTTTCTCCTGAGTTTGATTACGGTGTTGATGATGAAAGCGCCTGAACCAGTAGTAATTGATGGTGTCCTGTGGAAACCCTACTCGGTTAACCACATCGACGCCGACGGGAAGAAGTTCAGCTTCTACATTTTTGCAATTAGCCGGGAGCACGCCGCCTGTGTGGTCGATGATATACGTGAGACGGCGTGGCTTGGTGATGAGATAGTGGGGTGAGAGTATGTTCAGTGACATCAACGCAGCAATCGAAGAAGCAATCTGGCGTCGTTACAACGGCGAGCAACAACGGCATTTCTGCCTGGTGCAACGCGGCAACATGATTGCCGTAGTGCAGGACCGCGATAACAAATATCCGAATGCGATGTGGACAACGAGGAATTTCTTAGGATGAAACAGTTCTTTATCACCTTCAACTGGGCCGATGGTACAGGTGCCAACGGATTCGGCAACTGTATCAGGTCACCACTCAACGGCGATAAATTCACACATAAAGAGCTTAAAAATATAGAGCTCGACATTGCACACATTATGTCTTGTGATGTTAAGGTTATAGTATTGAATATCGTGGAGATTGCGCCAGAATGATTACCAGCATTCCGAACCTGATTAAAGAATTCGGCACGATGGCTGAGACATGCCGACAAACCGGCATAAACGAAATGACTATTGCGAAGTACAGCAAAGACACTGATTGTGAGCGCCACGTAATTTATAACAACCGTCTGATGACGCACGTTAAGACAAGCCCGGTGTTATTCACTCGCCGTGGTATCACTAAAACTGAACAACGCATTGCTAAAGAGGAGGGTGGGGAATGAAAAAGTTAACTGTCTACTGGAAGACAGGTGCTACGTCAGAACTCGATGTTTTCAGCGTAACGTGGTATGAGAAGTTCTGGTGCGCCGAAACATTCAACGGTGAAGTTAGAATCCCTATTGCGCTGGTAGACGGCGGCGATATAACCGAATAAGCCTCACACTACGCCCTCTACGGAGGGCTTTTCTGTACATCCTGCCCAATCCCCTTATATAATCCCTTTAGACGCGTAGGGCGCGTCTGGTGCGCTCTGATGGTCAGACGCATATGCAAGGGGATTCTATGAAGCTGAAACTCAAGCAGCCATCGCCAGAGGTGGTGCAAGCTGCGCATGAAGAAGCTGTTAGCGCAAACCGTCGCCGTAAACGACCGCGCGGCAAACAGAGCCTTTATCAATCATCCCGTAATTCCGCTGCGTTGTGGGACCCGGACTATTGCGACGCGCTAATCGAGTTCTTCGACCGCACGTCGTGGGAACTCGTACCTACGTCTAAGGGTGATGAACGCCCGCTGATTCAGGATAAACCGCCATCACTGGCCAGATTCGCATTACACATCGGCGTCACTATCCCGATTATCAAGCTGTGGCTGCGCGAGATTCCCGCATTTGCGGAGGCCTGGGAGACCGCACAGGCGCTGGAAGAGGCATACTTCACTGAGACGGGGGCTGCCGGTATCTCTGCTACGTTTGCTGCCGCGAAGCTGGGCCTGAATAAGAAAGAAGAATCGACTGGCGAGGGTTCTGAACCTATCGAGATTCGTTTCGTCAAGGCTGTTAAACCGGGGGGCGAGTAATGGATATCCCATTAACAGAACCCCAACAGGACTTTGTATTCAGTACAAAGACACATCCAGCTATTGTCGCTGGACTAGGGGCGGGCAAGTCCCGCGCGGCCACTATGCGTCTCCTGTATCTCATGTTGCGCGAGCGCGGGATAAACACCCTATACACCATGCCCACGTATGACCTGTTGAAGCTGCGTGCCATCCCTGGTGTGGTTGATGACCTGAATATGATGGGGCTTAAGTATGACCTCAACAAATCAGAATACAGTATCCATGTTAAAGGTTACGGTACTATGTTTTTCAGGTCCTACGACAACCCAAACCGTCTAATCGCTTTTGAAGTGGCACATTCTGTCGCAGACGAACTTGACGTGCTTACTAAAGAACAGGCATCTCTGGTGTGGCGTAAGATTTCAGAGCGCACCCGGCAACCATGTAGGGGCGGGAACAGTATTGCCGCCGTGACTACACCTGACCAGGGATTCTCTGGATTTGTGTATGACTATTGGGTTACTAACGCTGACAGTTCTACGGAGCTGATTAAGGCATCCACATTGTCGAACCCATATTTACCTGAAGGCTATGTCGAACAGATACGCAGGAACTACGATGCGGCTTTGGCTGATATGTATATCAACGGTGAATTTGTCAGTTTGACTGCCAATAAGGTGTATCACTATTTCAAACGAAGCACACATGACTCCACTCGCACCTTGCAGAACGGAGACACTCTGCATATAGGGCTGGACTTTAATATCGGCGGCTGTTGCGCCACCGTGAGCGTTATCGAAGACGGCAACCCGACGGTTGTTGATGAGTTTGTCAGCCATAATACCGACGACTTCGTCAATAATGTCAGGATACGGTATCAGGGCCATACGGTTACGGTTTACCCCGACGCCTCTGGTCGCTCAGGCCACACTAACGCATCATTATCTGACATAGGCATCATCGAAAAGGCCGGCTTACGTGTTAACGCTCCAAGTAAGAACCCATTCGTTAAAGACAGAATAAACGCGGTTAATGCTCTTTTGTCACATAGCCGTTTGAGGGTTAACACTTCAAAATGCCCTAAATTAACGCAGTCACTGGAGACGCAGGGGTATAACGATAATGGTGAACCGGAGAAGTTTAAAACTCACCCAGCTATTGACGACTGGAACGACAGTTTAGGTTATTGTATGCATAGGTTGTTCCCTGTTGTCCGCCCTGTTATCGATACGCCAGTTCGTTTCGCACTTTAAGAGGATTATTCAATGTTAACTATGAACGGTCAGAATCAGGGTGTTAAGACAAAACACCGGGAATGGCTGCATCACTTCAATAAATGGCAGAAGGTGCGACACGCACTGGAAGGCGACCTTATCCGCTATCTGCGCAACGTCGGGAAGAACGAACCTGACCCTGTCTACGCAGCCCAGCGCCAGGAAGAATACGAGAACGGCGCTATCTGCTACAACTTCACTAAACGTACCCTGGCGGGGATGGTAGGCAGTGTCATGCGCAAAGACCCCGAGCAGATTATTCCACCCGAACTGGAGTACCTGTTACGTAATGCCGACGGTTCCGGTGTCGGGCTGTGGCAGCACGCGCAGGATACGCTGATGGAGATTGACTCGGTAGGTCGTGGCGGGTTGCTGGTTGATGCGCCAGAGACCGCCGCAGCAACGGCAGCCGAACAGAACGCAGGATTATTAAACCCGACCATCGCATTCTATACCGCAGAGAACATCATCAACTGGCGACTGACTCGCGTCGGTTCAGTCAACCGAGTGACGATGGTCGTGCTGCGGGAGGTATGGGAGTACTCAGAACCGGGTGCAGAGTTCGAAACAAAATTCGGCGAACAATACCGCGTTCTCGATTTGATTGACGGGCGCTACCGCCAGCGCATTTACCGCTTCGATGCAGAAGGTGGCGCACAGGGTGAAGTAAAACAAATCTTCCCGGAACTTGGCGGGCAGTTGCGCGGCAAAATCCCGTTCACGTTCATTGGGGCGAGCAACAACGATGCGACCATCGACGACGCCCCTTTGCTGCCGTTGGCTGAGCTAAATATCGGGCATTTCCGCAACAGCGCGGACAATGAGGAGTCCAGTTTCGTTGTAGGCCAGCCCACTTTGTTCATCGCCCCGGGTGAGAACATGAGCGCGGAGCAATGGGTGACCGCCAACCCTCACGGCGTCCGCATGGGGTCTCGTTCAGGTCATAACATTGGCTACGGCGGCAATGCGTTTCTGGTTCAGGCGGGAGAGAATAACCTCGCCAAACAGAACATGCTGGATAAAGAGAATCAGGCCATCCAGATTGGGGCACAGCTTATCACCCCGACGCAGCAAATCACCGCAGAATCGGCCCGACTGCAACGCGGCGCTGACACGTCAGTTATGGCGACAATCGCACGTAACGTAAGCATGGCGTATACCGATGCACTGAAATGGGTTGCGGGTATGCTTGGATTGAGTGAAGACACAGAGATTGAGTTCAAGCTGAACATGGAGTTCTTCCTGCAACCGATGACCGCTCAGGACAGAGCGCAGTGGATGGCGGATATTAACGCCGGCTTGCTACCAGCTACTGCTTACTATGCTGCGTTGCGTAAGGCTGGGGTGACTGACTGGACCGACGAGGACATTCAGAACGCTATTGAGGACGCGCCTCTGCCGTTAGGTGCAAACACTCAGGTGGCGGGGGAGATTCCGCAGTCGCCGCAGCAACAAGACACCACTCAGCAGTAAGTTCACATATAGCCCCGAAAGGGGCTTTCTTATAGTATGCTATTAACTTTAGCGCCACAGGGTTTATCTATGAGCTTACTTACATCCCTCATCAGTCATCAGATATGGTTGCAACGCACCGCATCCGGTGAAGTGAAAGACCTCGCACCGTTCATTCAGGATATGCGAGATGAAATCAAGCGGCAGGTGTTGCTATTCGGTGACGACGGGCGAAGCACTGCGCGACTGAATAAACTGTTACGCGACCTCGAAGAGGCACTGACAGGACTTACAGGCGACTGGCAAACAAAGCTGACAGAAGACCTTAAGGAACTGGCGGCGTATGAGGCTGAGTGGAATGTAAAGACACTGACAGCTAACGTTAACGCGGAATTTGTTACACCTACCGCCGAGCAGGTGTGGGCCGCCGCCGAGTTTCAACCTCTGTCGCTAAGCGACAAGCCTGTCGATTTCACTAAGCTGATGGATGGCTGGGGCGAAACGGAGGTCGCGCGCCTTGTAACTGGCGTTAAGATGGGATTTGTTCAGGGCCAAACCACACGGCAGATTGTTAAGAGTGTCGTCGGCGCTGGGGGTCTGGCCGACATCTCAGAACGTAACGCAGCTACAGTAATCCGCACCGCGCTGTCTCACGTGTCCAACGAAGCGCGTAACGAGACATACCGCCAGAACGACGACATCATCGAGAAATATGAGTGGGTGTCAACGCTGGACAGCCGTACCAGTACGATTTGCAGAGCCAGAGACGGGATGAAGTGGGAAATCGGTAAAGGGCCGATGCCGCCAGCGCATCCTAATTGCCGAAGTACCACTGCACCTGTAATCAGTTCAGAGTTCGACTTCCTCGATAAAGGCGCAAAACGTGCGGCTAAGGGTGCGGACGGCGGTACTCAGGTAAGCGCGGACACCACCTATTACGAGTTCCTGAAACAACAACCGGCGTGGTTCGTGGATGAAGCACTCGGGCCGACCCGAGGTGCAATATTCAGGAATAGTGGGATATCACCAGAGGAATTCCGGGTAATATCTGTTGACGCTTTTGGTAGACCTTTAACCTTGAAGGAGATGGCGGCGTTAGACAACAGGGTTGCTGAATATCTTAGGCAGGTATAAAGTATACCTAGTAGCTAGCTTTGGTCGGTGAACTACTAAAAATAGAGAAAGAATACAACCCCATGAAGGTATGCCTATCTCCGGCATCGACCAATCTTCATGGGGTTTTCTTATAGGATTTAATATGGGAATTGTTTTTGGGGCAGGCATTAATGATGTTTCACCAATAAGTTGCGGAGGGGTGCATATAGCGTCCTACGCCGGATGGAAGAACATGTTAAAGAGGTGCTACGACAAGAAATGGCAGCAAAGAAACAGAACTTATATAGGTTGCCGCGTGTCGGACGATTGGTTGGTGTTCAGTAATTTCAAGGTCTGGTTTGATAATTTTTATGTACCTGGGTGGCAGATAGATAAGGATTTACTGAGCCCAGGAAATAAGGTTTATGACGCTTCTAACTGTGTTTTCATCCCTAAATCCCTCAACACTTTCCTGACGGCCCACGACGCTCTTAGAGGCAAACACCCACTCGGGGTACATTTTCATAAACAAAAGAAAAGATTCATCGCCCAAGTATCCGTGGATGGTTTATCCGAACAAATAGGCGCTTACGAAACCGCTCAAGAGGCACACGTAGCCTGGTTCCATAGAAAAATTGAATTAGCATATGAATACAAAGGCCTTTGCGATAACATAGACCCTCGCCTTTTCGAAGGCGTCTTACGTAAGATTAACTCAATGAAAGAGGTTTAGTTTATGGGCTTTTTCAAAGTAACTGACGTACCTGCTAGCCGAATTGTGCGCTATACCCGCGTGTCGGGATCTGGTGACAACGTGGTGTACATTGAAGATGAAAGTGTACTGGGTACACCAGTTGATGAAATGCCGTATGCTGTCAAGACAGGTCTGTCAGCGTCTTCTGTTGGGACTGTTTACGAAGTGGCGTATCTGGAAGACGCAGGCGACGTGTACTTCTCGGTGCAACCGCAGGACGTTGAACTGGCAGACGGCAGCGCGACCATCACTGTCGAAGTTAAGGCCGGCAAAGCACCATATGCGTTGACCTGGTACAAAGATGGTAAGGAAGTGGTCAACGCCCCGGAAGAGGCTCTGTCTTTGACAGTTAATGCAGTTGGCGAATACTTCGTTAAGGTTACCGATGCCGATGGTGTAGAGGCAGTAAGCAAAGCGGCGAAGGTTACTAAGCCAGAATAAACTTAGGCCCCGAAAGGGGCTTTTTAGTGCCTGTGATTATTCCAGTTATTCCGCTCAATTGTAAATGTTGGAATAAACTATTCGAATAGTTGACTTTTCACTAAAAATGTGCTAAGCTCCACCTGAGCTTGTGAAGTATGAACAAGCGACCGCGGCGCGGGCAGGTAACGGAGCGGGACGTAAGTACTGAGTGTAGTTACGCTGACGCGTTCGGAAGGGCCATACTCTATTGCTTGTGTAAAAAGTAACTGGTTTACTGAGATTACGCCGTTTCTATGTTTAAATGATAAGGACTAGCGCCCCGCTTTAAGGCGGGGCTTTACTTATCGAGAAAGGAGAAACATGAATCTTAAAGCAACTGTCGTAGCGGGAGCTTGTTTCATCATCCTGGCCTACACCCACGGCATATATCAATACCGCAGCGGCTGGAGCGAAGGCCGGGCGAATCTCGTTTCGCAGCAACAGCAGAAAGCACGGGCTGAGTTATCGAAGAAAACACAACGGCAGCAGCAGGACGAATCGAAGGCCGCCGCCGCTGACAACGAAGGTAAGACGAAATCAGAGGTAATTACACGTGAAGTCGTTAAGTACATTAAAACGCCTGGCCGCAGCATGTGCACTTTCGACGATGCTCGCGTCCTGCTCAAGTCCCGCGCCGTCGCAAACGCCAATTCCATCCCCGGATACGACGATGATGCAGCCGCCGTGCAAACTGGCCGCACCAAGTAGCGACGCTGACGAGGATTTAGCTATCGATGTTCAGAACGCAGAATGCGTACGGCAACTGAGGCTGAAAGTGTTCATGTTGCAGGATTACGTGAGGAATATTCTGGAATAGTTGCCTTGTATGTTGGAATAATTTATTCTTGACATGTAAATCCGGGAGGCCCGGATTCCAACGTCCAGGGGACATACTGACTATGAATCGTTTTTTACGTTATCCGTTCCAGGAAGAAGCTGGAGCAGAAGATAAATCCGGTGGCGGTGACGCTCCTAAAATGTTCACCGCTGAAGAAGTTCAGGCGCTGATTGAGAAAGAAGTTGCCGGGCTTAAGGCTAATCAGGAAGCATTGCTGGCGGAGAAAAAAGAAGCCGCCCGTAAAGCAAAAGAGGCCGAAGAAGAACGGCAGCTCGCACACCAGGAGGCGTTGAAAGCCGCTGGTAAGATGGACGAGTTTGAAAAAACGATTCGTAGCCAGTATGACCCGGTGTTAGCCGAGAAAGATGGTCGCATCTCCAAAATGGCAGAGCGCATCCTCGGCAGCGAACGTAAAGCGGTGTTAGGCTCTTTCGCAGGTGATTTCATCACACCGGAAGCAGTAGACATTCTTGCTCCGTTCGTTAGGACTGAGTTTGAAGGCGATGACGTGGTTACTAAGTTTGTTGGTGCAGACGGCAATGTAATCACGACTGACCCGGAACAGTTCCGCAAATATCTGCGCGAACACAAAGCGTTTTCGCATTTGATTAAAGCAAATGCAGCTTCCGGCGGCGGGGCTTCCGGTAGCAAAGGCGGCGGGGCCGCACCAGCGTTTAAAGACATGAGTGAAGCGGAGCGTATTGCTCTGTACGAATCGAACCCTGCCGAATTTGAACGGCAACTTAAAGCCCTGAGGAAAAAATAATGGCAATTACTACTATCGGCGACATCGTAACTGGTAAAGAATCGGTAATCCTGTCCTACATGACAGAGGACCCGGTAGAGAAAACCGCGTTCTTCCAGTCCGGTATCCTTACCTCGACTCCGTATGCCGCCGCTATCGCAAACGGCCCGTCCAACAAAGCTGTCCTGCCGTACTGGAAAGCTATTGATACCTCTATCGAGCCGAACTACTCGAACGACGTATATCAGGATGTCGCCACCCCACGTAACGTGCAAACCGGTGAGATGGATGTTCGCGTAGCTTACCTGAACGAAGGTTTTGGTCAGGCTGACCTGACGGTAGAACTGACCAGTCAGAATCCGCTGCAATCCGTGGCTTCCCGTCTGGATAACTTCTGGCAGCGCCAGGCACAACGCCGTCTGATTGCTACTGCGCTCGGTCTGTACAACGACAACGTAGCTGCTACCGATGCTTACCACGAGCAGAATGACATGGTAATCGACGTGTCTGCTACTTTGGGCTTCGACTCCGGCGCATTCATCGACGCTACCCAGACCATGGGTGATGCTCTGATGGGTAACGGTGGTGAAGTGCTTGGCGCTATCGCAATGCACAGCTTCGTATATGCGCAGGCGCGTAAGCAGCAGCTTATCGACTTCATCCGTGATGCTGACAACAACACCATGTTCGCCACCTACCAGGGCTACCGCGTGATTGTTGACGACAGCATGACCGTAGTCGGTACTGGCAGCAGCCGTAAGTTCATCTCCGTTATCTTCGGCAGCGGCGCTATCGGTTACGGTGAAGGTTCTCCGTCCAACCCGCTGGAATACGAGCGCGAAGCGTCTCGCGGTAACGGCGGTGGCGTTGAAACCCTGTGGACCCGTAAGACCTGGTTGCTGCATCCGTTTGGCTACAGCTTCACCAGCGCGGTAATCACCGGCAACGGCACTGAGACTATCGCCCGCTCTGCTTCATGGCAGGACCTGGCGAACGCCTCTAACTGGAACCGTGTGGTTGAACGTAAGCATGTGCCGATTGCCTTCCTGGTAACTGGTGTCGGGGCTTAAGGTTAAGCTATAATCGAGAGGGACTTCGGTCCCTCTTTTCATTTACTAAGAGGTAAATTATGGCTAAGACCGGAAAAGGCTTGCCTCGCAGCCTTGAGAACACCGATTTCAGTAGTGTTGTGCCAGAAGCAACGGCAGAAACCGCTGGACTGGTTAAGAAAGGTGCCGCGGTAACCAACATCGGCTCGCAAACCGTTACAGGTGAAGACGCTACCGCTGTTGCTACGTCTGCACAGACTGCGGTTAACGCCGTAGGCACTAAACTAAACGCACTTCTGGCGCAACTCCGCGCCGCTGGCGTAATCGAATCATAAGGGGATTAAAATGGTTGATGTAATCAAACGTCGTATTACCGGTGTTTCTGATGATTCTCCTGCCGATGGTCAGGTTGAAATCGACATGGCGAATATCACACCAGCATCTTTTTCTACCGCACTTGCGGCTACTACCTCTGTTACCGCACCAGCGGCATTGACTCTTACCGTTGCGGCAACCGGCGGGCTGGCTCCTTATTCCTATCAGTGGTTCAAGGATAACAACGCCATCGCAGGCGCTACAGCGGCTACGTACACCAAATCAACCACCGTCGCGTCTACCGATTCCGGTACGTATAAAGTGGTTGTTCAGGATGTATATGGTAATATTATCTCCAGTAGCTCCGTAGTAACTGTATCTTAATATAACGGCCCTTCGGGGCCGTAATAAGGAAAGGTCATGGCAGATAATTATGTAATCCGCGAAAAGTACACCCACGTTGATGTTGTTGACGGTCAGGTGATGCCTGTTCGCGGTGTTGTAGAAGCGGATGAACTGGTTGCGACTCAACCGGACAACGAAGAAGCACACAACAACGGCGGTGGTGCTAAGCGTCGTCGCCGTAAGTCAGAGGAATAATTTATGCCGCTAATCGTGGAAGATGGGTCAATAGTACCTGACGCAGACAGTTACGTTAGTCTGGCTGACGCCCGCGCGTTAGCGGCTAATTACGGTCTTGAGTTACCTGCGGATGATACCGCCGCAGAGGTGGCCCTACGTAACGGCGCTACTTATGTCGGGCTGGCAGAACCGCAGATGTGCGGTCGCCGTGTTTCAGCTGAACAGTCTCTGGCGTACCCTCGCACTGGTGTAACGTTGAATGGTTTCCCTGTAGCGGATAATGTTATCCCGTCGCAGTTAATCCGGGCGCAGGTAATTGCCGCTGTTACATACGGTGCGGGTACTGAGGTGCGGGCTAACTCTGATGGGCGCTCCGTGCAGACTGAGCGCGTAGAAGGCGCAGTGACCGTGACCTACTTCAACAACGGCAACAGCGGAGCTACAACCGCGATTACCGCCGCGGACGACGCCTTACGCCCGTTACTATGTGGCGGTCTTAACAATGGCTTCTCGTTTAACGTGTACCGGGGTTAAAAATGGCATTAACAAAATCAGAGATGTTCACCCTTATCGGGACAAATCTCGCAGATAATACAACTGGCGCTATAACGCCTGAGTTGTTGCGCGAGGTAATGACGCAGATGGCGGACTCGCCTATTTACGCCACTCCGGGTGTTAAAGAGGTTGAAGTTCTCCGTGCAGCGTCAACTGCAACCCAAGCGCCTGCCGCAGTAGATACAGCGTTGCAGTTAACTTTTGGAGCTGCACAGGGTAGCGCATCCGACCCGGTAATGATTAATGCCGCCGGGTTGGTTACGTTCAACACTGCGGGTAACTATGCCGTTCGCATAAAGTTACAGGCCGGTCGCTCCGGCGCTAGTGGAACGTCCATCCTGTTATCGCGCATCCTTGTCAATGGCACTCAGTACGGCTCGCCCGCTGCCACGAAACTGGTAAGCGCGGACACCACAATCCCGATTGAATCCCGCGTAGTTATTAACCCAACCGCAGGCCAGACGTTTGCCGTTCAGATTATGCGGGATAGCGCCGGAACAAACTTCAGCGGCGTATACCCGCAGGCGGTTACAGTAACCGCATGGGGTACAGCGCCTTCTGCGTTACTGGTTATCTCGAGACTGGAGGCTGCGTAATGGGCACCGCTTTCAGTAAACGTATGCAAGGCGTTGGTACACGTCTGCTAACCAAATTCGGGAGCACGGTATCTCTTGTTCGCACTGGCTCGAAAGTGTGGGATGAAGTTCTCGGGGAGTATGTCTGGTCTGACGATGAAGTGCTGCCGTTGAAAGCGGTTCCGGTTCCGGTAAACGCGGGGCTGGTGAACGGTACGACGATTCAGGCGGGCGACATGATTGTTAAAGCCGATTACAGCGTCGTTCCGAAGATGGAAGACAAGGTGCAATTCGGCGGCGAGCAATGGTCCATCGAGGCCATTGAGAAGAAGATGGTTAACGATGATGTCGTGGCGTATTTTATTCAGGTGAGAAAATGAGTTTCGCGCTTGATGTCTCTAAGTTTGTGGAAAAGGCGAAGAAGAACCCCGAGAAGGTGATGCGTCAGGTGTCTATCAAGCTGTTTTCCGCTATTATAAAGGCGAGTCCGGTAGATACGGGTCGCTTTCGTATGAACTGGATGGCATCTGGCGGTGCTCCTGCTTCCGGAATTACAGACGCTACGGATAAATCAGGAAACACGGCAACCGGAAACGCTACAAGTTTCGTACTGAAAGCCGCCGACTGGCACGAGTTTACACTGACAAATAACCTGCCGTACGCGCAACGGCTGGAGTATGGTTGGTCGCAACAGGCGCCCGCCGGGATGGTCAGGACTAACGTGTCTCGCTTCCAGCAACTCATTAACGAAGAAGCCAACAAGGTGAAATGATGGGCTACTTTGAGGACTTAACAAAAGCGTTCGATGTGCCGCTGGTAGCCTTCGGAACGACCAACGGCATCAAGGTAGCGCTTGAGAACATCGACGCGCCGACGTCAACCGATACACCGTATCTGGCGAGTTACATGTTGCTGTCAGATACGGAACAGGCGGATTTGTTCTTCACGGAACAACGCGCTGGTGTTTATCAGGTTGACATTAACTACGCGTCTGTGAAAGGTAGCGCGCCAATCAATAAAATGGCAGACTTACTTAACACGGCGTTTAAAGCAGGTAAGTCATTTTCGCGTAACGACATCTGCGCCGAGGTTCAATCGGTTAGCCTGGGGCCGCTGATTGTAGAAAACGGATGGGCCAAAAGACCATTGTCAATTAACTTTATTGCATTCACCAAGAGGCTGTGAATATGGCTACAACTCCTTTTAAGGGCGCGAATACCGCGCAATTCTATGTGGCGGAAATTACCCCGGGCGTAACACCGGCTAACCCTGTCTGGTCGCCGTTGCGTAACACTGGCGGTGTTCCTGCCGTAACCCGCGATGCGCTGACTTCCAACGAACTAGACGGCAGCCGTGAAACTACATCCATCCGAACCGGTAACAAACAGGTTAGCGGGGAGTACGCCATCGAACTTAGCTCTCGTAGCCAGGATGATTTCCTTGCGGGAGCGATGACTTCTACGTGGCAGGCCGGGGTAGAAATTACTGGTGCTGAAATTACTGTCGCGCCCGCTGGTAAAACGTTCACTCGCGCGGCGGGTAGCTTCATCACTGACGGTGTAGAAGTTGGAGACCTGATTGCGTTCACAGGCCTAACCGGTGACAACGCCAAACCGTTCATCGTGACTGCGGTTTCCGCTCTTGTAGTTACCGGCGCAGGTATTCAGCACACCCTGACAGCAGAGACAGTAACCACTGACGCAAAAACTGGTGACAAGCTGGAAACCGGTAACGCGTGTAAGACGTTCTCCATCCTGACGTGGTTCAAAGGTCAGTGCGGTAACCCGGACGCGTACATGCTCACCAAAGGTGTGGAAATCTCGGGCTTCACTGTAGAGCAGGCAGTGAACGCTATGGTAACCGGAAGCTTCCCGTTCATCGGCCTGAGTCAGGAGATTCTTACCGCACCGCCGTCTGGCTCTGATTTCTCTCAGGTGACGTTCACTGACGAGCCGTTCTCGTCTGTAGATGTGTCCGTGTTCGACGGTTCCACGCCGCTGCGTTGCGATACTCTGACCATCACCAACGACAACAGTGCGTCCGCACAGTTTGAACTTGGCAACAGTAGCGTTGCGTTCGTTGAGCGAGGCCGCGCAGCTAACACCTTCTCCATCTCAGGAAAGCTGTACGACATGGCTATGATTCAGAAGTTTATCAACGAGCAGCAGGTAGAGATTAACTCTATTCTGGCGGGGGTAAACGGGGCTATGTCTTTCAGCCTGAAACGTGCAGAACTAACGGCGGTTACGCCAGAGATTGGTGGACCTGAATCAATCACTCAGTCCATTGAAGGCCAGGCTACTGGCAACCAGTACCAGTCGTCTATTGTTATCCAGCGTATCACCTACGCATAAAACTAAGGCCCCTTTCGGGGCCTTTTTCTTACTCATCAATGTTACTCCTGTACTCCTGTAACTTCTCCAGACTTTCAATTGCTTCCGCTAAGTCGGTTCCGGTATCCTTGTGACCGCGCAAGCCCATGCACAATAGCTTCTTCAATGCGTGCTGTAGCGCCGGGTCCCGGATGTCGAAAGCACGGAGAACATCATAAACGTCTACTGTCATAGTGCTGCCGTGAATGTTTGTCATTGTGCGGTTGTATTTTGAAGTCATAAATAGCTCTCCTCTATCAGAACGATAACTGCCGAAATAGCAACAGTACCTACGTATAAAAGACGCATCTCGGTCGGCGCTATCGCGGTAACAGCTTCGTACAGGCCCGAGAACACGGACAAATCCATAGAGATAAAGGCCAAGACCGCCGCCATGCCTAGCACCGCGGCAGCCAAAACCAGTAAAATCACAAACGGCATTATGACTAAAATCTGCAAGGCTTTAATCATCCCAGCATCTCCGGTGAAATAGTTAAACGTGCGACCTCACCATATTCGGCGCTATAAGTAACTACATTTGCACTACGGCCTGACATCCACCCGCCGCGGGAGGCGTAGGCGTCTTTAGCCGCTAAGGTGCGGTGTTGCTCAACAATCATGTTACGGCTTTCTACAATCTTTTGGTGGTGTAGATGTCCGACATGCGCGTAGCTGTAAACGCTCTCGCCGAACGCTTTGCGGAACTTGGCAATCATAACCGGTTCGATAGCGTCGAATCGTGCTTTATGCCCGTGATGGAAGAACAGCGTAGTTTTGCCGTGTTGTACCATCTTGTAAACATCCGGCGACGTATCGACGAACACACGAGGCTCATTGTCGTACAGCGTACTGAACATCTCAGCTAACCAAATCATTCCGCTTTCGTCGTGGTTCCCCTGCACGATAAGTAAGCGGACATTTTTATGCTTAACCAGCGCCATATCAATAACACGGCGAACCATGCGAATCATGTAGCGGACCAGTTTCTGATAGCGCGTGTCAGCGTCAAGAACATGACCACTCGCTGGTGTAACGGCATCCAGACTATCGAAGTGAGCGAGGTCACCCAGAAGGTTAATAACTCCTGTTCCCGCATCCGGTGCTTTCTGAAACGCCGCGTCAAACCAGCGAGAGAACAGGTCTTCCGCAATCTTCATGTCCCAGTCGTCGCCACTCTCGTCAGCCCAGGCCAGCATACCGAGATGGAAATCAGATACAGTGTAAAGATTAAGTAGCTTGTCGTCTCGTTTGGTGCGGGTCGCTTTAACTGGTGCAACCGGTGTAATCTCCGACTTCATACCCTCGATTACGGCTTTCATCAACTCGACCTGACGTTCGGCGTCAGTGTCTGTCTTAACCCATTGCAGTTTAGTGTTGCCGAACTCGTCCACAAGTGACGACGTTCCTTTAATCTTGTAGCCGTCTGGTACAAGGTGGCTGACGTCGCGCCCGTGGCCTACGCCTTTCTTAGCCAGCTTCGCTTTACGAATACGAATTACGCGGTCTGAGATGCCGTATTTACGGGCGATGTCTACATTCTTCATTCCGGCGTTCAATTCTTCCTGTAACTGCTCGTCGGTTATTTTCTTCTGGGCCATGCTTACTTCCTCGTGTTTAGGATTTGTCCTATAGTAGCTTACTTATTATCTTGAACAAACTTTTCGAACGCGTCAGCCTTTTCTTTACTATTAGGTGAGAAGCGTTTGTGATTACCATCTCTCACCCATTTAGCGTTGAACTCATCCCATAAATCTGCGTTAACTTTGATGCTCTCTTTAACTTCAGAATCTTCTGGTTTGGCGACAGCAGCCAGAATTTTATGCAAAAGCTGAATCTGTTCGTTCGCTCTTGAGGCTTTACTAATTACAATAAACAGAAACGCGGTCTGGATAGTGAGCACTACTACGGCAGCGATTAATAGCTCAAACATGGTTATCTCCTATGTAAGTAAAATGTATATCTCTGATGTAGTGAATAGTACCCTATTATATTGGGGTGCGCAAGTAATGTGATAGAATAATTTTGCACCTAGTGTCGCGCACGAAAAGCGGTTGGTTACCGCCTGGTGCATTTCTCTTTAGCCAACAGCCTCTTAACCAAAGGATTAAATAATGAAACTTTCTGATTTTTATTTCGCCGATAAGCACGCAGAAGGCAGCCGTATGCCTATTCTACTGCCGAGTGGTGAAGACTCCGGCGAATGGCTGCAGGTGATGGGGCCGGATTGCGACGTCGCGGTTCGCGCCGGGCGAGCCTTTGTATCGGCTAACTTCGCGTTGAAAGAGCAACTCGAAGAGTTGGACGCGAAATGCAAGGCAAAGAACGACTGGACTGAGTACAACGCAAAGTATAACTGGATGGCGGAAGACCTAAACCGGCAGCTGGCGGTTGAAGTTGTGACAGGCTGGTCCTTTGACGACGCGTTCTCTAAAGAGGCCCTGGCGGCACTGCTAGGTCAGTACCGAGGGCTTGCGGAAGAAGTGGTTAAATACCACACTAAGCTCCGTGAAGAATTATCGGTAAAGTAGACGCGCTGTTGAAATATTTTTCGTGGCTCTATATCGAACGGCAGAAGAAGCAGAAGTTCGATGATATATCTAAGGGCCACGAAGCGGCGTTAATAGCGATGGGTATTATCGAAAAGGCGGAACGTAAGGAGCTAAAAGGCCCGGAGTGTCCGCCTGTTTTTTACCCGTTACTCGCTAAATACCGCGCCATTAAATTTCAACAGCGCGAAACAGCGGACCAGGTAGTTGTCTACCCAAGGGGGATGCTATCATGGGGTGACCTACAGGACTTCAAAGCGGCTACCGGAACAGACGTTAGTTTCTTTGAAGCGGATTTAATTATGGCGCTAGACGCCGTGTTCGAGGGCCGAGACGATGGCTGATACCGCATCGCTGGTAGCGAGAGTAACGGCAGAAGGTGCCGCTACCGCCGCCAAGCAATTAGATAACTTTGCCGCAAGTGCGACAAAGGCTGAAGCCGCTACCGATAAAATGACTCCAGCGGTTAAAGAGGCCGCAGCAACTACCCCTAAATTCGGGAGCGCGGTTACAAACGTTTCCTACCAGTTGCAGGACTTTATCGTCCAGGTAAGCAGCGGGCAGTCCGCTTTACTTGCATTTAGTCAACAAGCACCACAATTGTTGTCCGGCTTCGGCGCGCTTGGAGCTGTGCTTGGTATCGCCGCTGCCGCTACCAGCGTTCTGTATAACGCTTTTGGCTCAACTAACGAGGCCACTAAAAACCTTGAGTCATCTACTAAGGCTCTTAACGCCGTTATCCAGACATCTAAAACCGGTGTTACAGAGCTATCTGACAGTTACATCCAACTGGCTACCGGCGTAGAAACGGCAACCGCGTCACAGGCACAACTTGAAGCGGGCATTGCCGGTGCGGAAAACACGATTGCCGCTATGAACGCCAAACTGAAAGAAACGGCTGACATTAGCTATTTGATGTCCGGTTCTATCACTGGTGCTAATGATTCTCTGCAAAAAGGGCAAACCAACACCTCCAGTTATACCGGGTTTCTGTCAAGTCTGGCGGACCAGTTCGGTGTAACAAAACAGCAGGCGGAAGAGTTAATCCCGTTACTGGCGAGTGTAGCCGAGAAGCCCACACAAGATAACGTGCTGGCGCTTACCACTCGTATGGGCGAGCTTAGCTCGGCTACAGACAGCAAAGTTACCCCGGCGTTTCGTAATTTCCGTGCAGAGCTTCTCAACGCGATTGCTACACAAGATACTGCTAAAAAGTCGTTAGATATTCTCAAGGCGGCGCAATTAGGCCAGGCAGAAGCAACTAACTCCAGCACCGAAGCAACTAAGCAGAACATCACTAAGATGATTGAGTATGCTCAGGCTCAGTTGCAGGGTGCTAAAGCGGTGCTCGCATTTAACGCCGCTCAGGACAAACAGCAATTTGCTCAATCCGGTGCTACCGCGGAGCAGATAGCGCAGTACAACGAATTAATTAACAAGCAGTACGAGAAAGACGTTGCTAACTACGATGCCGCGCAGCAGAAGAAAGCCGAAGCTGAAGCTAAATCGGCAGCAGCCCGCGCTAAGTCCGAAGCCGACCGGCAAGCCGCGCAGGAAAAACAGGCAGATGCTTTCCTTACGCTTGTTAAGAAACAGAACTCTTCGGAAGTAGAGCAAGTAACTATTGCTGCCGCGGAGAAGCAAAAGCAGTTAGACGATTATTACGCGAAAGGCCTAGTTTCCCAGCAAGAGTACGAAACCGCGTCGGCGGATATAGCCAACGCTGCGCAAGAGAAAAAAGACGCTATTGTTGCTAAAGAACAAGAGCAACAGGCGAAACGCCAGGAACAGGCTGACGCGTATCTGGCGCAGCTACAGGCCAACTTCGAAGGCGAATCAGCAGAGCTTGACCGCCAGTATCAGGTAAAACAAGATAAGCTGGACAAGTTCCACGAAGAAGGCTTGATTAGCGAGGAAGATTACCAGAACGCCCTCGCAGACCTGCGCCAACAAAAAGCGGATGCACTAATCGCCGCCGACCTGTCTACCTGGGGTACTATCGCCGCTAACGTTAAAAATGCCGCGAGTGAGAACACCGCTTTGTATAAAGCTGCGGCTATCACCGAGGCCACCATTTCAACGTACCTGGCGGCGACAAAAGCACTGGCAACCGGCGGCCCAATCCTCGGCCCAATCCTCGCAGCGTCAACTATTGCGCTCGGTCTGGCTAACGTGGCTAAAATAAGCTCCGCACGTGAACAGGGTGGTCAGTTATCCGCGGGGCAGGCTTCCACCATCGCCGAACGTGGTAAACCCGAAGTTATCATGCCTGCTGGGGCCTCGCGTGTTCGCACCGCGCAGCAGATGAAAGAAATTATGGGGCAAAACGGGTCTTCTTCCGGCCCGTCTAATGTTACCATTGTAAATAACACATCGAGTCAGATCGGCAACGTATCCACCGAGCAGGATGATGAAGGCCGTCTGCGTATCATCATCTCCGAGCAGGTTGCAGCCGAACTGCAAAACAGCAACAGTAAGATTAGCAAGGCCAGAAAGGCCACAAGAAACGCGCCCGGCTTTAAGTAGTAACAAAAAAAAATAAAGGCCCTTTCGGGCCTTTATTTTCTCCAGCCTATGGGCTAACGCCCCTCTTTTATCAGGGCGATAACGCGGTCGAACATACCTTCCCTTATCGCCTCTATCTCACATCTTCTTGATTCCGCCACCCTTATCTTTTCAGCAATGTAAGCATATAGCGCTTCTTCCTGAGTTTCAAAACGTCCTAGATTAATAGTTTTTTTATCATAGCTCACTGAGGCTTTAAATTTACCTCTAGATTCTTCATAAAAAACACCTGTAGGTGTCCCACTATTTTTCTTTTCCTTTAGGAAAACATTCAACCATTTCGGTATGAAAATGCAAGTGGTAGGGCTGTATACCTTATTAATACCAGAGAATATGTCCTTATCTAGCTCCCATCCCTCCACATAATTACAAAGCCACCATCTACGGAAGGACATAAACCTTTGCCACCCATGCCACACAGTTACATCCCTGTACGCAGGCCTTTTGTTTTTATACTCGGCGTCCACGCAACGTTGGATCATCCCTCGCCATGTAGCGTACGCCAGACACGGCTCACGGTTGCCGTTTATCTTGGGGCTAACCACATAATCGGCGTCATTTATGCCAAAATCGCATATAGTTGCACGCTTAGTTTTGCTGCTTTTGTTCGCAGGATAATTCGCACGCAGCCACATGCTCTTGGCTACTTTTTCGGTTGGCATCATGTTAGTATCTCCTAAACTAATAGGAGTATCTTGCCATGTCTTCTTTGAAATTTCCAGCAAGTTTAAAGCCGGTGGTGTCGAAAGGCTACTCAATGACCAGACGCAACAACGTCTGGAGTGTCGATTTAGCCGGTGGCGGAGTGCGTCAGGGTCGTGACACGTATTATGATGTGTTCCCAATAAGCGTAACCCTGATTACATCGGCGCTGGGGCGGCAGGCGTTTCTGTCGTTCCTCGAAAAAGTAGACGGCGGTGCGTCAAGTTTCTGGATGGCACATGACTTCGGCATGGGTATTGAGGATTATCAAGTCACCATCACGTCCACCATCGCCGAGTCCACCGAAGACGGCATTAACTGGACGATTACTTTCACGGCAACCGCTGAGAAATCGCCGTTCCAGGACCTTGAGAACCAGTGTCTGATTAACAATCTGCCAGATTTGTATGGTTGTTATGGTGACGGGCTGGGGTGTTTCCTTAAAGCCTACGGAACTGCACAATCAAAGTTTCCACGAATTTGGGACCCTATGCAATGAGTCAGGAATCAGTAGAAGCAGCCTATCGCTGTAAGCTGGCCTCAAATCCCGACGGCGAGATGGACTACATTACGTTGCAAATCAGCCACCCGTTGCTGTCAAAGACGTACTATCTTGTTCGCGGGCTACAGGAACTTACGGCAACACTGGAGACTGGCGAAACTATCACGTTCGAGCCAACCCCGATGGAGGCGTCGGGGGCAGCTAACAATAGTGATATGGACCAGACGTCGACGTTTACTTTACCGGATATTCTCAATCAACTTGACGATGAGATGGATAAAATCCCTATGAGTAACACCGAGTTGCCGAAGTTCGTCTTCCGCCGTTACGTCAGCACCGACCTGTCTTATCCCGCCGACGGTCCGGTCGTGTACGAGTTACAGGCCATCAACCAGGAGAAAGGCGAGTTCTCCGCGGATGTCGGTACACCTATGCTGAACCAACGAAGCACTGGTATACTGATGACACCTAAAGAGATACCGTTATTACGCGGCCTGTTGACAACATGAATATTAACGACTACACGGGCATACCTTACGACTTTCGCAAGCGCAATTGCTGGCATCACGTGCGCATTGTACGCGCGGATGCCGGGTTAGAAACCCCGGCGTTCGACGTTACAAGCCCAACGGCAATTAACGAAGCGTTTGACGAAGGCCACCGTGACACGAAGGGGCTTACAAAAATCGATAAGCCTGAAAACTTCTGCGCGGTGCTTATGGGGTATCGCCGTGGCGGTCGTATCGTGTGGCACGCGGGGGTTTACTTCAATGGGATGGTTAGCCATTGCGAGCTTGCCTCACGTCAGGTACGGCTTGACCGGCTGTCGGACCTAAGAGACACGTACACGGAGATTGAATTTTGGCGATAATCCTGCACTACACGCGAAACGCTGATGGCGCTTTCGACCGTACAAAACACGTCGGGATGCCGATGGAGTTTGTTGTTAACCGTATTCCCGACGGCGTGCCTGTGCGCGTCTACCTCGGTGAGATTGGCGACGATACTGACGTAACTGACGACTTCGACGCGCTTAAAGACGAAGACGCCGTGTACCACATTATTGAGGGTGCCGGTAGCGGGGCGCTTGGTGCAGTTAGTAAGGTGTTCGGTTTTATCCTTAAGCCAATCGCTAAGTTGTTCGGCCTGAACATGTCTGCAAACGCCAACTACACGGCGACTAACAACCAGACAACATCACCAAATAACAGCCTCACAGACCGCTCCAACAAGCCACGCCCTTACGAGCGCTCCTATGACATCTGCGGTACTGTACAGACAATCCCTAATGACCTGATGCAGACGTACAAGGCGTTCAACTCTACGGGTGCTTTGCTGGAGCATTCGTATTATGACGCGGGGCGTGGGCATCTGCATATTGAGGCTGATGGCGTAACGGAAGGCGACACCCTGATAAGCGACATCACAGGTTCTTCTGTTGCCGTATACGCGCCGTATACTTCCCCGAACAACACCACATCGCCGCAACTACAAATCGGCGACGTAATTGACCAGAAACTCTATGTGACATACTCCAACGACGACGTTGACGGTATTGTACTGAAAGCGCCGAACGACATAGGTGCTAACCCAAGCGCCGACGGGACCGCAAAACGTATTTCAAACACCGGCTACATTTATGACCCGTCAGGAGACTCTGCTTTTTCTGAGTTTCTTAGCGTCGGTGATGTCGCGGTGCTGAGCAACTTTGACGTTGCTGATGTCACTAACCTGAACGGCTCGTTTGAGGTTTTATACGTTGACGACTTCGAAGTAAGATTAGCCATAAACGGTGCGTCTAACTGGTCGGCGTTGACCAGCGGGCAGACGTACACGCTAACCGAGCGTTCAGATACGTTTATCGGCCCGAGCAACACCTATGACGTATCCCTGACCGACTGGTATTACATGGTGCGCGGGGAAGTTGACCGTGTGCTTGCTAACGTTGCAGGGCAGAACGGCCTCTACAAATACGACGGCGGCTATAACCGCACCAGCGTAACCGTAGAACTACAGTACCAGATGATTGACTCTCAGCGTAACCCGTTGAGCGATATTTACACGGTACGGGCTACGATTACAGGCAACAACACGGACTACGTCGGCACGTCTATCTACGGTCAACTGCCGACCGCGTCCCGTTTCCGCGCCCGTATGCGCCGTATAACGAATTTCGACAAGGACTACGACGGAACGGTAAGCGACGAGATAACATTCATCAACCTGTATGGGCAGTCTCTGGACACAACCCCGCACTACGGAAACCGAACCACCGTACATTGCGCCCGTAAACAGACGCCACGTGCCGCCAGTATCGACAACCCGGAACTGCGCATGATTGCAACCGAGATGTGCTACAAATACCTCGGTAATGGCGTATTCGATACGGTAATGTCACCAAATACCCAGGCTGTGCAGTCTCTAATCCGACTGGCGCGCGACCCCGCGGTGGGTAATCTGGAGCTGACGACGGCAAACATGGATAAGTTGCTTGCCGTGCAGGAAGAAATTGAGTCCTATTTCGGAAGTGAATTAGCGGGGCAGTTCTGCTACACGTTTGACGATTACGACACCACGATGCAGGACATTGTTCAGACCATAGCGGAAGCCGTGTTCTGTACTGCGTACCGTAAAGGTGCGGATATTATGCTGCGTTTTGACCGTCCTGTTGCGGGGCCTGAAATGGTGTTCACCCACCGCAGCAAAACTACTGGTACAGAGAAATGGACGCGCACATTCAACGATTCTACGACCTACGATAGCCTGTCGTTCTCATACATCGACCCGGATACAAACGTACAGGAAACTATTTATATCCCGGAAGAACTCGGTGCAAACACCGAGGAATACGAATCGAAGGGCGTGCGCAACTACCAACAGGCATATTGGCTGGCGTGGCGTCGCTACCAACGTAACGCGTTAAGTAAAGTTGTCGTAGAGTTCGAAGCTACTGAAGAGGGGTCTCTCGCTACACCCGGCGGCGTAATAAGTGTGGTTAAAGGTTCACGTATCGCGCCACAGGATGGTTATGTTGTTGCCGTTAATGGGCTTACGCTGACGCTGTCGCAGCCTGTTACGTTTACCCCCGGCGACGACCATTCCATCATTCTTAAGAAGCGCGACGGCTCTGTTCAGAGTATCTCTGTTATCAAAGGAAGCCACGACCGCGAAGTGATTATGCTCTCTGCGCCGGAGGAGGCAATCTACACGGGGAATAGCGCGCTAAAAACTGAGTTTTCATTTGGCAACGAAGCGAGGCATAATGCTCAGAAGATAGTTGTTTCTTCAATAGACCCTGGCGACGACCGCACGGTCAAGATTACTGGTTACAACTATGACGACGGATTCTATAAATACGACGGCGTCGCGCCATACGGCAGCGGTTTCTCCGACGGATTCAGCAATGGCTTTAATTAAAGAGGACTCTATATGTCAAGCGGATGCGGTGACGTTTTAAGCCTGGCGGATTTACAAACCGCCAAAAAACACCAGATTTTCGAAGCCGAGGTTATCACAGGTAAATCCGGCGGGGTTGCTGGCGGTGCGGATATTGATTACGCGACCAATGCTGTTACGGGTCAGACACAGAAGACGCTCCCGGCAGTGTTACGTGACGCCGGTTTTACTTTCGCTGATTTCGATTTTTCAACGGGCGGGACGCTAAGTGACGCGGACAGGATATCTTTAGTCTTGTGGCCTGAGTCATCCGGGGGCGATGGCAACTACTACCAATGGTTGGGGGTGTTACCTAAAACAATACCAGCTATGTCTTCCCCAGGTTCATCTGGGGGTATTGGCCCTGCTGCGTGGAAAGTAGTTGTTGGTGTTGGATTTCTCCTTACCGCTAATGCTTTTTCAGAAATAGCGGATGCCGGGTTACAGTCACTAGCCTTGTCTCACCTCGGGCTATCTGAAATTAGCGGACTATCCAACATAACGTCGGCGTCTGGGGTTTCTGCGCAAAGATTGTCATCCGGGTATAATTTCATAGGGCTGTCAACATCGGAAAATGTAATTAATAGTAATGTTGATGCCATAAAAGACCCGGAAACTGGATTATTTTGGGTGTATGAAGGCGTTATTTCGTCACCGGTATCCGTTCCATCTGGCACTGTTCCTCCTGCCCAACCGTTAGCAAGATACACGTCTACTAATTGGAGGTGTGTAGGGTTACTTAACGGATACAAGGAGACAAACGCTAAAAATTACGGCGCTAAATGTGATGGGGTAACTGATGATTACTACTCCTATCAGTTGGCGCTGTACCACACTAAAAGCCGCGTAACACATGTTGGCGACGCAAGAATTGCCACATCTACGCTTATTAAACCCGTAGGAGTGAGTATTGTAGGTGCATCCGGGTACGTAGGTGCGCAGCTCGGTATTAATATCCCGGCTACAACTTTCACGTTTGACGGACCGTTTGGGAAGGATACATACGCTATCGATAACGGAGAGAGCGCGGGTACTGAAGATTCCGGTAGGGTCCAGTATGTGTATCTCCGTGCGGTAAATGACTCCAAGGATAATCTTAGTGCAGTAAAATTGACCAAAGCCGGGCAACTGATGGATTGCGGAATTTTAAATTTCTGGAACGGTGTTAAATATGACGGAGGGAGCGCCTACGTCCAAATCCACAGAAATAATATCAACTCCTGTAACTGCTGTATTGATGCCGCGGGCAGTGAGTCACACATCACCAACAACCACGGATATAATGACAGTCTACGTACTTCTGCACAGTTCAGACCTGCTATTCTTATCAGAAGTGCTGGTAACATCGTTACTGAGAATAAATTCTTTGGCGACGGGGCAAATACACCAAAAGGGGTAGAGATATGGGGGCCCGGTAATGTGGTGGCAAATAACGTTTTTGACGCTTTTACTGACATTGGTGTCCTGATAACCTGCAATGATGCCTCTGTCCTGCCAGATAATAATTTAATATCAGGAAACCAGATTACGGGTATTGGTGATTCGTCTGATGTGGCTAATACATTCAGAGCGGGGGTAGTGGTAAGCAATTCCGGTGCAGGGGCCGGGACTATAACGGGAACTGTTATAACCGGCAACAGCATGTACAATCGTAGAACAGACCGGCAGATGCAGTACGGGGTTGTGATAAATGCAGTATCTGGTTCTCTTCCTGATTCACGGACCATATACAACACTTTGATTACCGGAAACACTTTCGGATTCGGGATTACTGGTCGTAAAGTGATTGCTCTTGGGGCTAACCATTCAGGAAGCAGAAGTAACAATAACTCCGGAGTTATTACCGAAGCAATTGGGAGTGGTGCATACGCAAACGGTGCAGTAATACCGCATGGGATGTCGAGGCCACCAGAGTTCATAGAGTTCACTCTTATAGATTCTGGTTCTCCTGTTGCAATTTCATTCTCTGCGGTAACTGATACAACATTTACTATTATAATCAGAGATTCGTCCGGTGGCATAAGTGGTACCCGCGCCGTTTCCTGGAAGGCGTCCAGATTAACCCCATAAAACTAAGGCCCCAAACGGGGCCTTTTCTCTACTCTTCTGCCAACTTCTCAAGTACAAACGCCAGTTGCGCATTAGCGGCGTCTCTTTGCTGCCGCAGTCGTAGAACCTCTTCTTCTAGTTCCTTGATACGTTTTTGTAATGCCGGAATCGGGGCTATGATGTTCATCTGGTAAATTTCCTCGCAAGATACGTTATTTCTTCTTCACAAAGTTCATCGAGGTCGTTAGATACAAATCCTCTGGTGAATGTTTTGCTGAACTTTAGGCCCGCTTTATCATTGTCACCGGCGCACACCCATTCATACGGCAAAAGTGACATTTGCTGCCGTAAGTCAGCGGGTATGTTCGACCCCAATGCGCTAACTGCATTAAACCCGCAATTCATCAAAGCAACAGCTTTAAATATGCTTTCGGTAACAAATACCACCCCGCTACTTGGCAAATACTCAAGCCCCCATAAACACGGCCTTGTTGTTCGGGTAAAGTACCGCGCGTCTTTAGGGTTTTTACAGTTCTTTTCAGCATGTGGCTTGTAATGCTGGTATCCACGTAGCCTACCGTCAAAGCCCCACAAGTAGAATGTAGCAACGCCAGGGGCTAAGACTACCTGGAGACGGTCAGCGTCAAACCCACGCGCCAGCAGATGAGCTTTAAGTAGAAACTCTTCGAAATCCATCATTTCTTACCTCGTCTCTTCATGTAATTAAGCAACTCCTCCTGCACAGATTTCTTCTCGTCAGTGCGCGCGGCAACAACCTCATCCAGCGTGTCTTTAGCAACGATGTGATAGAGGAACACCGGGCGTTCGTGGCCTGCCTGTTTCTGGCGTACCGGGCCTATGCGCTCAACAACCTGCAAATAGTGCTCAAGGTTCCACCCTTGCGAAATAAACGCCAGATGATGTCCTCCATCCTGTAAATTCAAACCATGCCCGGCTGACGCAGGGTGTACGCATAAGATTTCGATTTCTTCACGGTTCCACGCTTCCATCTGTTTATTACCCTTCGCGCCTTTAGCAAACGCCTGGGCCTGCGGGAATCGCTTAAGTATGCGCTCCAGTTCGTGCTTGAACTGATAGGCCACCAGTAACGGTGCACCCTGCAACTCCTCAACAATCGACTCCAGCGCATCCAGTTTCGTGTCGTGCACTTTCTCCCAGTCTTTCGTTGCTTCTCCGTCCGGTCCTGATACATATACGGCACCGGATGCAATCTGCAAACACTTCGACGTCTTCGCCGCAGCGTTAGCTGCTTCAACTTCTCCGCTCTCCAGTTCCGCGAATAGCTTTTCCTCCATATCGATGTACGCCTGACGAGCTTTCTTAGGCAGGTCGATTTCAACCGGTACGATAATCGGCGCTTCACAACCAAACCACTCTGCGGGGTCGATGGTCAGGCTGATGTCTTTCATCTTCTGGTGAATTTCATTATCTGCACCCGGTCGCGCGTGATACTCACGGGCCATAGCCGATTTGCCTTTCTGTACCGAGTTGAACCAGCGGTCGGTGAATGCCGTGTACGATGAACCGAGGCGCTCGCCCGCGTCGATAAACCAGTTCTGACCCCATAAATCCTTGAGGCCGTTTGGCGACGGAGTACCGGTCAGGTTAATGAAACGCTTAACCTTTCCGAATGCCACTTTACTAAGCGCCTTTGCTCGCTTGCTTCCGCCAGAACGGCTACGGAATGATTTAAGTTTCGTGCTCTCGTCGGCAACGATAACCGTAAAAGGCCAGTCATCTTTGCCGTAGTAGTCAATCAGCCATTCGATAACTTCGTAGTTCGTGCACACCACGTTAGCATCTGATTCCAGCGCCGCGATGCGGCGCTTCTCAGAACCGGTTGCATCGACGACACTCAAACAAGGGAATTGCCATTTCTCTTGTTCTGCAGGCCATGTACCTGATGCAACGCGCAACGGGGCGAGGATTAACACGCGGTCCTCTTCGGCAAGCTGCCCGTTGCGGAACAAGCGGTTGAGCACCCACATAGTAGAGGAGGTTTTACCTCCTCCCATGCCGCACCAGATATTACAGCGCGGGTGTTGCAGCATGAACGAAGTCATGAGCTTCTGGTACTCTCGACGGATAAATTTAGACATACTCAATCCTTAACGTAGAGTACCAATTCCTTACGCCCGAACGCCGTAACGTTACCGGTTACATCTTCGATAACCAGTTTACCGTTCGACTCGACGAACACCGTATCAACGGCAACAGGCTGACGTGTCTTAACGTTGAAAATCATGTCACCTGGTACGATGTCACGTGCTGGTTTGCGGTCATATTCGTGCTTGTTCATTATTCGTCTTCCTCTGTGCAGTAGTTTTCTAGTACATAATTCAGTGCGTTACGTTTTGCCTCATCTATACAAATGCACAGTCGGTCGAATTCAAGGTCATCTAAAACAGATTCAGCACCAACTAATCCCTCCAATGCGGATACAATGTCGCAATCATATTTTTTGTACATGTACTTAACAATGTGCGGGTCTAACTTTCCCATCTCTCAATTCCTTATATTGTTGGTGTAGGACTAACTATAATAGTTCGCTATTAGGTTGTCAACCTGTTTGAACGACCCAACGACAAAAACATTTGCACCGCGTTTACGCATACGCTCGTGCTCACGTAACTGGTGTGGGTCTGGCTTCGTGTTTTCGTCTTTCTTAACCTCGACGAACCAGACTATGCCGCTTGGGAGAATTACCAGCAGGTCAGGAGCGCCGGAGCGCCCCTCGTAAGACAATTTACGAACGAGGCCACCGATGGCCTCGAATCGCTCTTTTGCGTATTTCTGTACGCGGCCCTCTTTAGTCATGACCGCAGAATCCAGGTAAGGAAAGCTCCGCCTAGAACGGCAACACCAACAAATTTAAAGAACAGGCCATAACAGAACATTGCGGCTATCCCCGCACCGAGTAACAGTGCGAGCATGGTTACTATCGTCCAGAATACAAACATTGTCATAATACGCACCCCTCACGTTTCGTATGCTCAATCCCGCAGCGCGGACAGATTCGACAGTCTTCTTCGTAGAACCAGTAAATTTTCATTCCATCACCCACAGATAAATTGCGATGAACATACCCAATACGGCGGCCATCATGCCATATTGGCCTTCGTGACAGTAGACACCGGAAGCGAATCCTGCCAGTACCGCGATAATAAGTTTACTTAGCATATCGTTTTAACTCCTGACCTTCCGCCACAAGAGGGAAACCCTCTGCCCATTCCGGTAATTCGCACATCAACCGCTCAAGCTCTGCGACATTATATTCAGGTAGATCTGGCGTCTCGCAGATAATCTCATCGTGAACATGAAGTACAATCGGATAGCCGTTTGCTTCGACGTTCAGCAGCGCATTAGCCAGCAAATCACGGCACAGCGCCTGTGTGCAGTTTTCCACCAGTTTACCGGAGTAGGTGTACTGGAAGCCCCACTGACGGGTTAACTGGTTTTCGCCCTGGTACTTGATGCGCACGTTAGTAGACACCTTCCCGTCTTCGTCGGTCTCTTTCGACACGCTCAACCCGACGCCCGGGTAAGACATAACGCGGCCCGACGGCAACGTCATGCGCAACCACCAACCCGCGACTTTGTTGTTGTTGTCGGTCTCTACGTTACGTGAAAACTTAACACCTCGCGGTCCTGCGGTGAACTCTTTACCGGGATTACGGATAGCCGCCATCGCCGCATCTTCAATATCTCGCCAGAAAGCTACTGTTTCAGGGTGAGACTCACGCCACATGCGCTTGATAGCGTCACAGGTGCGCCACACTTTCTTATCAAGAATATATGATGGCCGGTCATCTTTTTCACCGGGGCGTGGTGGTCGCTTGGCTTCCTGAATACGCGCCCACTCATAGCCTCGTGCAGTAGCGGCCCATATGTGGTCGGGGAAAGTCCCATCCATTGTTTTTGCCATATCAACAAGGTCAAGGCCGAGGTTCTTGGCGAACTGTACGAATGCGCCGACACCGCCCGCGTAGCCGAGTCCAAGTTCGCAGGCCTTACCAATCTGGCGTAAGTCTTTACGTTCTTTCTTAATGTAATCCGGCTCCATGCCGAACATCTTTCCCGCGGTTACGCAGTAAATATCCAGTCCGGCACGGAACGTATCTAGCGCGGTTTCTTCTCCTGCCAGCCACGCTAAACCACGGCCTTCAACGTTAGAGTAATCGGCGACGACAAACTTATGCCCGGCTTCCGGGATAATGCAGCTACGAACCGTAGATGCCGTTAATTTAGCGACGTCAAATCGTCGGTGCGCGCGGCCCTTAAGTAACGCTGAAATTCCTTTATCCAGTTCATCATCATGGTAGTACCCGCGCGCCAGGTTCTGCGGCTGGAAGCCTTTACCCGCGAACCGTAACGTACGCTTTGCCCCGCCGTACTGTATGCAACCGCGACGGC
>ERZ1034880.59-NODE-59-length-43327-cov-7.867512_pt1 | contig 43327 bp, 59 predicted proteins | sample MGYA00520630_ERZ1034880 | MGnify/ENA primary metagenome ERZ1034880 (study PRJEB33766, sample SAMN09781725) | gut metagenome | biome: gut microbiome | host: Homo sapiens | place: Madagascar | study: EMG produced TPA metagenomics assembly of the PRJNA485056 data set...
CCGCCTCCTATGCTTCAACGACAACGACGATTTCCATCGTTGCCGGAATGTCAACATCAAAAGTAATAGTGGTGGTGTTCACGTCCGTGAAGTCGGTATAAAGCAAACCGCCGAGATAAACGAGAACGCCTTTGCCAACTGTATGTGCGGGCACGGTGTAGGCCGTCCCTGCCGTCAGGACGGCATTACGGCTTTTGTCCGTCTGCACCGTTTGGGTTGAGCCGCCACCGGTACCTTCGATCTCAACCCGCTGCAGGCCGCTTGCCGTCTTGACGTAAAGCGCGTCCATATCAGCCCTTGAGAATCACGAGCCCGCCGTTCCGAAGATTCGCGGGCACATTGTCGAGCGACGAGACGACGCAGGAATCCACGTACGTTTCCTTGATCGTCACCTTCTTGCCGGACGCAGTAATCGTCACGCCTTCACCGGCTTCGATTTCGAGGGTATCTTGCTTCGCAGTAGCCGTGAGTGTCGTTGTTCCGACTTTCACCTTGGCGAAAGCGTTCTGATTGACTTCCGCACCAGTCTTAATGCCCGTGAGCTTCGTACGCTCGGCGGCCGTCATCACGACTTTCGTCGTACCGTCCTTCAGCTTATCGGCGGTATCCGTAGCCGTCATAAAAGCCCCGGCGGCCTTCACGTTGGTAGCGTCCGTCTTGTCTGCGCCTTCTTCGATACCGACGAGCTTCTTATGCAGGGACGCGGTTAGTAACCCGTCAGCGGCATCCGTCGCGGCTTTGTAAGTCGTGTCGGTGAACTTTGCATTCGCCGGAACACTGCAGCCGATGGTGAATCCCGAGTCCTTAATGCGCTTGCCAGACGTGCCATCGAAAACAACGACGTGCGCCGCCACACTCGTGGAAGGCCCTGTCACCGCACCGTCTAAGTTCGCCTGAAGCACCGCCCAGTCAGAGTTTGAAGCACTGCCCGAGGCGTAATCCTTGACGCAGATAATCAAGTCCCCAACTTCGCAGACGTTACCCGCGTAAGTCCCGGCTTCCTGCACCGAGTAAAGCCACCCGGCTTTGTAGTTCACCGTCGGGAGCCCGCTCGTGGAGTTCACTACGCCTTGGAAGTGCTGACCCTTCGAGACGGCGGCTTCGACAGCCTTCCGGAGTGCGACGATTTCTGCCTCGACCGTAGACGCCTTACCGTCAACGTCGTTCACCTTTACCGCTTCGGCAACGGTGTACGGCGCAAGCGGGGTATTCGCATTCCCTTCGTGCGAATACAGCTGAGTCTTAACGAGACTTTCTGCCATTCTTAAACCTCTTCTTTGTATACGACCTTGCGCGAGAGATCGGCCACAGCTGCCGACGCTTCGCCCGCCAAAGCCAGCGCTTCGGCCACGTCACCTTTGCCGAGAGCGCCGATCCAAACATCAATCTCGTCCCCGGCCTTCGCGTCAAACGTCAGTCGGAACGTGTCGGAGAACGTATCTTCTGCACCAACCTCAGTGAAGTTCTGACCGATTGCGAGAACAAGGCCGTTCCAGGAGACACGGAGGTGGTGACGCCCAACGATGTATCGAATATCACTCGGGATGGCAATATTTGTTCCCGCCGGTGTGTCAGCCGAAAGCGTCCAGTAACGCTCATAACATCCGGAACCGGCCAAAATTACCCCTTGGCCGCCTGCCAGTTCAATACGCTCGATCTGCGCATCCCCTTCGGACGTGACGCTTTCAAGTTGCTTCGCGCCCTCTGCGCGTACAGCTTCAAGTTGCTTTGTGCCCTCTTCGGTCACATCGTCCACGGCTTCGGTTGCGCTATTCGCCGCTTTATTGGCCGCATCCACCGCAGTCTGAGCCTGCTTCAAAGCCTCGTTCACAAGCTCATCAATCTTCTTTGTGAGCTCCTTACCGATAGCATCACCCTTGATAATGCCCGCTCTCAGTGAGCCATCATCATTCTGCAACAGCGCCAGGCACTCACGGATTTTGTTCACCGTGAGCGCCACATTGTCGTATTCCGCATTCAGCGACGCGGTATCAACATCACCTTTCTCGTCGAGCGTGAAATCGTGCGTTCGGTTATAAGCAGGCGGCTGAGCCATGATTGAACCCCTTATTCTTCGGCGACTTCAGGTTCAGCCTCAGCCTTAGAGCCCTTTCCTTTCTTGGCCTTAGGCAGTTCCGCTTCATTGCGTTCCAACGCTTCGAGCACGCCTTCTGCCACCAATTCCCCAAACGTCCGAGTCACCACGTCCGCCCCATAACGATCAATCAAGCGATCAGCTTCGCCGTCAGGATCGAGGTTTCGGGGATTCGTGCCCGTATCAACGACGAACACATTACCTTCGCCGTGGACGCGCTTCAGAACCGGGATTTCATGCACCGGGATAGTGGTGACAATCTCCGTACGGGCGTCGCGGATAATACGAACTTTGGCAGTCTTAATCAGCATTTTCTTTCCTTAAAAGAAAGCCGAAGCCGGACTCTCCGGAGGGAACCAACGAGAGAGCCCGGCACTCGGCATTAGGCCAACGCCAAGACGGCGTGAGAGTTAGCGCGGTTCATCGTCAACGCACAGCGCATCGACACCACGGTGTAAAGGCACAACGTATCGTGCGGAGAATCCGGCGAGAAAATGTCGTAGCCGTCTTCGCGCCACTGGATGTTCCGCATATTGAGGAAGTAGCAACGCTTGGCCCACTTGGTTTCCGGCGTGTCGAGATCGTCGAGCACGTCGAACGTGGGATCCCAAATGATTTCCTTGCCCTTCCAATAGAGGCCCGTGCGATTGCCTTCGCCCGTAGACGCGTCAAGGCGCTTCACCTTCCCGGCGTCAACGTTCTGAGTCAGCGTCAGGCACTTGCGATAGGCGTCAATAAAGTCGGCACCGGCAAGGATGAAGTCGGGCGACTGCCCGCCCGCGTAGCGCATACACTGACGCCACGCCTGTTCCATAGCATCCACCATCGTGTCTTTGGTGAGTCCGGTCATTGCCGTATTGCGCCAGTACTTCGCCGTCGCACGATCAATGTTACCGAGTTTGCCCTGATCCGGCGTGAGCGTCACAAGACCGTCAAGGCCCACAATGGCATCGGCGCCAGAAGAGCCGTCGCGCAGGCAGTGGAGGTTGAGGCTTTCAAAGAAGCCCGTACGCAAGTTGGAGTTGTCTTCATCAATCTGATTGATGAGCTGCACTTTTTCGTTGGCCTGGAGCTTCACCTTGCCGCCGTCACCGCGCACAACCCGAATACCGTTACTGAACAATTCGTCGTCCGAACGGTAGATAGAGTCGATAGCATGACGCCACGGGAATTCCGTCTGAAGCACGGTATCGCGCTTCTTAAAGGTGATCTTTTCTTCACCATACATCCACTTAAAATTCGAGTCGTGCGACTTGCGGATGTTTTCTTTGATGTACTGCTTGGCACCGCCGAAAGGCTTCTTACCCTGCAGCAAACGATTGATGAAAGGCTGATCCTGGGTAACCTGATCGACCGGGGTATTTTTGAGATAGTCGTCGAGAGAAGTTCGCGACAATTTGGCCAAATCGTCAGAAGAAATGGGCATTTTGCGTTCTCACAAAGCATGAATTCAGAAAATCCACGCACCCCCGAGAACGCCAACCCCGAGACGATTAGAAGGCCGATGACCGCGGACGCGACTCCCGCTACAGCGAATTTGTCAACCGGCTTTCAGGCGCTGTAAGACGCGACCCCTACTGACAGCGGTATTTAGTGCAGGCACCGCAGACCCCCGCGATGCACCGCACAGTAAAACACAAAAGTCAAGCCCTCAGGCAAGATTTCTTAAAGCCCGAGTTCCTCCATGCGGGCGGCAATGCCTTCAGGCGTCGCCGCTACCTTCGCATTGACGCGAGCACCGGCAGCACGCGACGGACGCCCGGCAATGACGTTCGGGCGCGGCTGAGCAGCAGGCTTCTGAACCATATCCCCGGCCATGTCGTAGTAATACATGAGCGTCGGGCCCCACTGCTCCGGCGGCACTTCCCGCGCAAAGCGGATGATTTCCTGAGGCGTAAAGCGCTTCTGCAGAACGGCAATGCGTTCGTTGAAGTCCAGGTCATTCTGATGAGCGGCAAAGGCCTGCGTCGTCACTTGCTTAAAGTTGTCGAGCTTCGCCATAAAGGCAGCCTGCTCTGCCTGCTCTTGTCGCGCGGCTTCGTACTGCGCCTTCTGAGCGGCTTCGGCCTGACGCCCCCGGGCAATCGCCAGGGCGTCTTCGCGGCTGATACCCATCGCCTTAACGCGCTCCTGCAAGTCGGACTGTCCGGCGAGAAGATCAACGCCAGGTGCTTCACGACCTACCTGACGATAGAGCGCCGTGCGCACGTCTTCCAGCATCTTCAGACCGCGGTCTAAATCCTGCGGATTCGCCGACGAACACAGTTTCGTAATGGTCAGCAAGTTGCCGAAACTTTCTTGATCCAGCCCGGAATCCGATACCACACGGCGGAAGGAGTCAAGATTCGTGCGCGCTTCTCGTCCTTCGCGCAGCAACTGCGTCATGCGCTTGCGCCCACGTTCTGACGGAATCGACTTCACGAGTTCGGCTTCTTCCTGTTCCGGAGAGGCTGCAGGCTTCGGCTGCTCTTCAGGCTTCACATCCTTCGCGGGTTCAGCGGGCTTCGGTTCGGCCGCCGGGGCTGCTTCCTTCGGCTGATTTCCTTCAGCAGGCTTTTCATCTGCCGCAGGCGCAGGCTCTTCGCCGTCGTCGTCCGTTTCGATACCCATATCTTCCAAAGCCTTCTCGATAGAGCTGCGTCCTGCCTCTTCGCTTCCGGCTTCCGGCTGATCTTGTTCGGGCGCTTCCACCCCTTGCCGTTCTTCGGTTTCCGGTTCACGGGTTTCTTCGTCTTCAGTGACGACGGTTTCTTGTTCACCATTCATGATTTCCCTCCGCTATTGGTGAGTTAAATGGGATTCTGTTGATTTTCAGCCGTGTCCTGCGCAACTTCAGGCACGGGCACTTGACCGCCAGCCGCCTGTTGCGCAGCCATCTGCTGCATCATCAACTGTTGGTTGTTCATCTGAGGAATCAACGACTTCGGGTCGATGCGGTCATCGTACCGACGGCACGTTTCCGAAAGCAGCGTTTCCAGCGGCATCGAATCCATGCCCTGCATCTTCGTCTGATAGATGAGCTGCACCAGCTGCATCACTGTCGGAAGTGCCTTACCCCAGTTCTCCTGCTCCTGCAACTTGTTCGGCGCACCGGTGGAGCCTGCCTCAATCTTGGCCTTGATAAGCCGCGACAACACCGGAAGCGACAGTTGCGGCCATTCGTAGGGCTGCTCCTGTTGCTCGATCGAGGCCCCTGTAATCGGGTCAACAATCGGCGGGTTGTAGCCCATAACTTCCCGCACGTCGTCTACCTTCAATTCCTGCAAAAGAATCTGCGCGGAGTACTGCGCAATCTGCTGAATGAAGTCTTCCACCTGATCCCGGAAGGCGCTTACGCGCCCTGAAAGCCCCTGCTGCATGATCTGGGCTTCGGTAGCCGTCTTCGGCTGCACGACGGTAGAACGCATCGCGTCCTGCATCCCCGTCACCTGCTCAATGTCTTGGCGAACAGCGGACGTGTCGTAAAGCCCGCTATCCATCGGCGGGTACTGCTTCGGCATAATCATCTGCCCGATGTTCTGCCCGTCGGCATTTTTCAGAATCGTGATTTCGCCAAGTTCCGCCGATGCAAAGCGCCCAATGCTCTTCTCATCTACGTCGGCGCTTGCGAGATAGCCCGGCTTGCAGAAATCCCGGTGCTTCTCCTGGGCGTCACGGATTTTATTGTGCTCGTCCTGCAGCCCTTCCATCAGGTCAACGAGGGACGGCGCGACAAACTTATCGCTCACTTGATCGAACGGGAGCAGGAAGAACGGATACCACCGCCCGCCGACCTTCTGAGGCGATACCGGGTCACGCAGGAAGAACGGGCAGCCGTCCACCATTGTGTAGACGCGCTGAGACTGTTTGTCCCAAATTTCCCAAACCATCACTTCGTCGTCTTCGCTAGGCGCTTGACTGCCCTGCACCAACGCCGCCGCACTGTCCATCGCTGCAGCCTTCGATTCCTCATAAACCGCCGCGCCGGGAATCTTCACCTTGTAGGTTTCTTCCACGTAGCCGCGCGACATCGGCACACACTGACACATCCAGTCGGCCTTGTCGTAGTCGTCGAAGTCGCGGATAGTCGGGTCGATGATGAGCTGATCCGTCGGGATGCGGTCAATCACCAGGCCGCTCAACTGCTGAGGTTCTGCGTCCTGCTGATAGCCACGTACGGTCTCTTCCATTTCTTGTCGCAGGGCTTCAACATTCGCAAGCCCTTCTGCATCATCGTCGGCAAGACGGGACGCAAGCCCGTCAATTCGCTGCAAGTTGTCCTGGGCGTCCTGCAGCCGGGACTGAATGATGGGATCCGTGGAAAGGTCACGCTGAAAACACACCTTCAGCACGCCGTAAGAGCACGTCAGAGCGGCACGCACCACGGCTTTCCCGCGCGTTTTGAGTTCCGCTTTCTCCAGGTAGGCGTTAAGAACCTCTTCCAAAGTGTCGCAGAACTTCACCACCTTTTCGTTGGCTTCATCGGCCGGGCGGCGCGACTTGATCGAAATCTCAGGGTTGCGTGCATAGAGGTTCGGCATGATCCCGCGAATCGTGGACGCAATGAGATTGATGCGGAACGGCATGAAATCGGGATTGTCCGGCCCCACCTTCTCATTGAAATTCGCCACCAACTTCCGGTTATAGCGGCACCGGTCATAGAACCACTGCCAATGCTTTTTCGCCTTCGAAATTCGTTTCTGCCACTTCTGGGCAAGTTTGTCCGGCTCAGTCGGCGCGTCCTGAATCTTCTCAGGCTGAACGACGAGTACCGATTCCGGCTGCTCCATCGCGGGAACCGCCCCAGGCTGAGCAATGATTTCTTCTTCCATGCGCGTTCGCTCCTCAAAGGAATTCACTCATTAGAACCTGATTTCTCGGCAATCGGGCAAGATTTCTTAATGCTTCCGGTTGAAGTCAACCGCGAAGCTGATCTCATCGTCACCGATCTCTGCGTCAGACTCGGTGTTGATCTCTCCGCGCTCTTCGTCTTTGTTCGGATTCCGGCGACGGCGCATCACGCCATAGCGCAGGGCGTCATAGGCATGATCTTCGGCAGACGTGTCCACGTCTTCAGGGTTGTAGTCGTCCGGCGGCAACATCGGAATCGTGCGGATGCAGTTTTTGCACGTCCGGAAGAACTTCAGTCGCCCTTCGGCAAGCAGCCGAACAATTTCCTGCGCACCGTTCACACGGGAGCCGCGGCTATTCCAGGCAGGTAACCATCGCACGCCGCAGTCCCGGAAAATCTTTCCGATACTTCTCTCTGCGCCGATATTCGAGAAAATGGCCGGGTCAGCGAGGTTCATGCGGTACTCGTACCCCATCCGGGCGTCGTGCTTCTCCAGCTCCTTCACCTTCCGGGCCACCTCGGCCGCCGATTCCTTGCTACCGACGTTCGGCAAGTCCTTGTCCATGCCGTAGAGTTCGCGCCACACGTAGAAAACGCCGTCCTGCGACAATGCAAGCCACAGCACCGCGTAGGGTTTCGAATAGCCCCAGTCCATCGCCTTCCACACTGTCCACGAGGCCGGAATCGGGAACGGATCAACGACGCAGGCCTTTTCGTTCCACACCTCCGCGAAGAACGTCCCGATGTTAATGTCCCATGCCCCATCAAGCCACGCTTTCCGACGCACGGGATCCTTGAGGTTTTCCAACGTCTTAATGTAATCCGGGTCAGCCATCGTGAGAATCGTGTTTTCCTGCAGGGCCGAGTGAATGTACAAGCGCTCACGCCCCTTCTCGCCCCAGGGCTCCTCCGGCATCCTTTCGCCGATCTTGAACCAGTCTTTCACCCACGCGTGCCCTTTACCGTAGGGATTCGTAGTGGCCCGCACCATATGCGGCAACCCCGGGACAGACGAACGGCAGGTTGACTGCATCGCCTCATAAAACCCCGGGTCTTTCCAGTTGGTCAACTCCTCGAAGCCGAGGAACGGGTAGGCGTGCCCGTGGTAGTTCCAATAATCGTCAGCCTTGTCACCGTAGGCGAATATCAGCGTTTCGCCCGTCGGCCAGTGCCACTCGTGTTTCGTGGTGTTGTACTTCGCGCGCGGAAATATCCGTTTGAACCACTTCAAGGACTTGCTCTCAATGTCCTTCAACTGTGGGTAGGTCAGGCGGAAGATGATCCCGCGCCATTCTTCGCCATAGCCCGCGCCTACCAACTGCGCGAAGTCCATAAGCAGCGCGTCCGTCTTTCCGCCCCCGCGGTTGCCCTCAAGCAGCACCTCGAAGTACGGGCATGACAGGAACCGGCGCTGAGAGCCCGGGAGCGGTTGCCAAATGACCTTAGCCATTGTCCCAGTCCTCCCGCGACGCCACGCCCGGCGACATGAGTACGCCGGTGTTGCCGTCTTCCTTCGGTGGCTCCTCCGGTTTCTCGAACATCTGCAGATGCGCCGCCACGTCGTGCAGCGTTCCTCTCACCGTAGCCGCGTCCAACATTTCTTCAGCCTGAGTACCGTCAGGCTTCATTATTGGCCCCCACTTTCGTTCGGCCATCACCTTTTGCGAGCACGTTTCGATCAATTCCCGCCATCGTTTTCGAACAAATTCGGCATCCATGCCGAGTTTGTTTGATATTGCGGTCTGTCTTCGTTTAAGTTCTGCCGCAATTTGAGGATCCTTCAAAAGACGACACCCGACACTTGCAGCACTTTTCTCTCCATACCCCGCGCGACGCGCAGCCCCAGTTGCGTTGCTATCAACCAGGTATTCATCAATAAACCGGCGCTGCTTGTCGTTCAGAGTCGGCTTTTTGTGTTTGTCGTCTGTCTGGGGCATCTTCCTTCCACGGCTGCAGCAATGACGGCTGCAGCGCAACTCCATCCGATTCGCTCACTACGTCCAAATAACGCACGGAAGCCCGCGGCAAGTCACCCCGGGCCCCGAAGAACATCCCGATGACTAGTCCGGGCCGTCCTGTCGGGGTTCGCACAATGGCCCCGACTTTGATTCGTTGTTCCACTTTGTCACCTCCGCCGTCGGTTTTGGAAGAAAACTTAAAGCCACGTCCACGCGCCCCTGAGGCACTGTCGTTTCCGCAATCCGCCAAGGTGCGTAGTCAAACCGTGAATCGTCAATGCCAACCGCGTCCGCGATGCCGTCAATGCCCGCCTTCATCCGCGCCAACAAGTTGTCTTTGTCCCGGCGACGTTTATCCGGCGGGTAAAAGACGAGCGTCACCACCACGCGGTCAGCCTGAACCTTGCGCCCTTTCAACGCCTGGAAGCAGTAGAGACGACTCGAAGCCCGATAGACCTTCTTGGCCCGCGCCATAACAGCCCAGTGCTTTCGGGAATTCGGGCTGAGTTCGACAGGGGGAAACGGCAATGAAAAGCTCACATCACGCCCCCCGCCCTCATATTGACTTTTATTGACAATATTGACTTTTGACGCGTTCATCGAGCCCCCTTCTTCCACGCTTCATCAGGAAGACACAGCCCCTTCTTTTCCTTCGGCCACGGTTGCCACTTATCTACCTGTTTCGGGCGCTCATAAGGCCAAAGCTCAATGGACAGCGCTTCGGAAAGCCTATGTTGGATATACCATTCAGCCGTCTCGCGGATTTTTTCCTCTGAAGCATCAATGGCGAGCGAACCCAGCGGGACATAAAGAACCGCGTTCAACCGTTGTCCTTTTGGGAACAATATTTCCGTGCCACATACCCACAACCTACGCAGACAGGCATAAGCATCCACGTCATTCGGCCCTTTTGTCGGCGGGAATTCCTTATTCGGCTGCAGTTCAACGGAAAACACGGCTTTCGTGACCCCGGCATAAATCCGCCACACCGACCGAATCGGCATCCCGTAGGGGAAACAAACCTTGTCGCTCATTCGTGCGCCTCCCGATGATTCACCTCGACCTGGGCATCACAGACGCCCATCCAGAAGTACCGCTGCTCAAGTGTCGTCTTGAACTGCGCGGCCTCTACGGAAGGTGCCGAGCCCTTAAGCCCCACGTCATGCCCGGCCTTGTAGGCACGATTGATCTTTTCCGCAACGGCGCGGGAAACTCCGGCAGGCGTTTTCATTTCGCACCCCCCTTCTTCGGGCGCAATTCCTGCAGCCACTCACGGGCCAACGTCGTGAGTTCGGCCGGAAGCTGCTGCACGGCCTCAGAGTTGACGATTGCCGGGAGGACGATCATCGCGGCGGCCTGCTTGGTGTTAGGGATGAGCGTATTCACCAGTGTCAACCCAATGATCCACGGGACAAGCCCGCACGCAAGTTTTTTCGCCCCCTTGATTTCAAACTCAGTCACGAAGTACACAAACGTCGAGAGCGCGAGCACAATAAGCAGCGCCGGAATCGCAAGCCCGAGCGCGATGCTGATCTCATCGAGCCGCGTCACCCAATAAATATCCCAAGCGGTCAAAGTCATTCCTCATCCTCCTTCTCGTACTGCGCATGAACGCGCCGGATTTCCTTCTTCAGCCGCAACAGCTGCAGGGACAGCCCGCGGCTTTTGAAATACTTCGGCGACTTTGTTTCCACATCCACGAGAACGGCCGCGATCTTTGCCGCGTCCTGCGGCTCCAGCTGCACATGTTTCGGGTTACTCATGCCAACCTTTTTCGATAAATTCCACAGCGACCTTTTCGCAGTCCTTTCCCGTCATCCGCCAGTCTTTGTCAACCGGCCACAGTCTGCGTTCGCCCTCCGCAAGCCCAACCCAAACCAGAGGCGGCCCCTGCACGTTCGCCGGAATGCTGATAACGACGTGCCAAACGCCGTACACCACGTCTTCCGGCCCGAGTACTTTTTCTCTGACAAAGACATCGCACGCAATCCGACTTGCTTCGGGCTGCAGGTAAGTTTCGGTACTCATTCGACTTTCTCCAATCTTTTCAAAGTTTTTAACGGTGCCGTTAAAATGGTTATTCGCGTCCCTCATTTGTCCTCCTCTCTGTCTTCCCAAAAGACGCCGTTTTTCCGACAAAGACCAGCCATGCTGTATCCACTGTTCCGGGCGGCCATCTGCCAAAGCAACGGCTCCAACGGAGTCTGTCTTTCGTGCGTTTTGGCCGGGCGAATGAAGTTCATACGTTTGTCGTGCTTCCCCGGGTTCCAAGGAAACGAAATCACCCCCACGCCCTTTGCCTCAGGATCGTTTTCGAGCAACTCTGCAATCTTCGCGGCGGTGTTTTCATCGGCACAGAAATAGAATTTGTTGCAGTGCTTCAGGTAGCCGTGCCACTTCTCGTCGGAGGTAAAGTCTTGCAGGCAGCTTTTCGTTTCCACGATAACCACCTGATCGGTGCGTCCTTGGACTGCAATAAAGTCCGCTCGTTGTTTCGTAAACCCCGGCACCCGCTCGTCACCGTGATACAGCGGCAACCCCACCTCACGACTTACGGCAAAACCTTTGAGCGCGTAGTAGTACGCAAGGTCACGGCAAAACCACAGCACCCGGGCGCGCTTTTCCTTCGGAAGTTCCTGTTCGCTCATACCGCCTCCTTCGCGCCAAAATCATGAGAAAGGTTGTCTTCCGCCTCACCACGCGACGCCTTCAGCACACGCAAGGCACTTTCCAGGTCTCGAATCAGCTTGCGGGCCGACTCCTCAGAGAGATCAGTCGTAACGCACCACACGCCGTTATCCAGTTCGGTTTTGACCTCAACCGAAACCGTCTGAAACGCCGGATCAGCCAATACATTGAAATCAACATCGTTAATCATGCCGCCCTCCTAAATGCAGCCGCCGCAGCACGGCTTTTCAATATCAGACTCATTAACGGCGGCCTCAATCCGGGCTGCATAGCGTCGGATTTCCTTCGGTAGATCCTCCGAATAAATGAACCAATCGCCGCGATCCGTCGTCCAATTACCATCGCTATCACAGCTGCACCCAGCACCTTCACCGGGACACAGCACCCCGGGGTGCGTGACGTATTCTTTCCCGCCGACTTTGAGCGTTAAGCGTCCGCGGCACAGGTTCGGATACTTTCCGTCATAGCTGACGATTTCTATGGTTTTAGGTTTGGTCATGCTTTCCCCCAAGTACCCCCATGGCGGCTGCGCGTTCTTCGGCCAGGAACTCGGCGAAGGGCTTGAGAATCCGGCTTTCGCGCTCGTTCTGAGCAGCGACCTTCTGCCGGGCTTCCTGGACGCGTTCCTGAGTCGGCTCACCGTGGCAGAAGATGCGGACGGCGTCAGCCTGAGCCGTGGTGATTCCGGTCGTGCCGTAGATAGCCAGCAATTCGGTCTGCCACCAGGTGTCCCGGTTGATCGTCCGGTAGGACTCCTTCATGGCCTTGCGCCAACGATTGAGGGCCCGTAAGACGCATGGATCAGCCTCACGGCGGATGGTGTTCCGGAAGTCCTCTTCGGTGCCTTTCTCAAGCTCCTCCCGCTCTTCGAGTCGGCGGCTGACCCAAGCCCCGGCCAAGTTGCGAATGTCTGACGGAGTGGCAGCCTTCGGCTTAGTCTGAATCCAGTTGTAGATAGCGTTCAAGACGGCCTGGGCGTCCAAGTCCTTGAGGACTTCTTGCCACACCCCGACGGAGCGATCCGTAGGAGCCCGGCAGCCGTAGACCTCGGCCATATCAGTCATCGCCTCCTTGAGGCGACCAATGTCAATCGGGTTGCTCATTTGTTGGCTTCCTCTAAACGTTTCCGCATGGCGGCAGCAAACCGTTCAGCGTTCTCGATGCTCTTCTGCTTCTCTTCCGGCGTTTCTTCGCGGCCAAGCGGCTTGCCGATAACGCGCTCAGTGGCAATCCACTGCAGGAACTGGCGCAGCCACATAGCCATGGTGCGTTTCTCCCCGGGATAACGCTCACGCAGCCTGTCGCGCAGCTTCAGGAAGACGGCCTCAGCCGAAACGTCGGGGCGCTGCTTTGCTGCAGCGATGCCCCAGTCCTCAGGGAGAGAGTCGGGGAACGGGTAGGTCGTTCCGTGGGTGACGCCCGTCCCAGTAACGGCCGGCGGCGGTTCGGGCACTGCCTCAGGCGCAGCACCGAAGTCGTCCACCGTCGGGCAAAAATCGCCCCCTGTCGTATTAACTGGGTTTACTCTCTCTACTATTTGGTTATTGGTTATTGGTTTACGGTTATTGGTTAGCATTCCATTTGCATTGCATTCGCATTGCGTTTGCTCTGCATTTGGATATGCACTTGCATCGATTTCAGGCTTTTTTGCCCACCGGGACGCCGCCGCACGCTTTCTTTTGTTGGAAACCGTCTGAGCTTTTTCGATTTCCTCATCGCAACGCGACTGCCGATACTCGCCATTTTCCAAAGTGAAGAATCTTTGCAATACGTAGTGCATAGCTTCTTGCTCTGCAGGTGCATATCCACGTGCAATGCGTTTGCATTCGTCTTGCATAAGCGGACGCTCTTCTTTGTAGTATCTGACGAGCAAATCCATGTAGACGCCTCGCTCTGTTGGTGTCAGGTCAAGAGTCCCGGCGATCCAGTCGCCTAAATGAAGCTGCACATAGTTCATACGGCCGCCGATGAGCATTACAGCTCTTTCGCTTCCGGATACAAATCCGGTCGAATCAATGAACGTGGGATACCGGTGGCATCAGAAAAATCGTTGACACGGTCAGCGCTAACACGTTTGTGTTTCCACATCGAAATCGTCTGCTTACTAACGCCAAGCCTTTCAGCAAGACATTTCTGGGTTTTGAATTTCAGCAACGCCAAGGAAACGACGTTGACATTCTTCAAGTCAAAATCCATTTAAACCTCACTCCGTCAATTTAAGTGAGACGATTATATCCATTTAAAGTGGCATTTGTCCATAGCCTTTCACCTACACAGAGTCCATTTAGGGTGTACTCTGTCAACTGCTTTTAATCCGGGAGAAGCACATGAACGACTACGAAGCCCGTTTTAGGGAGTTGCTGCAGAAACGCGGCCTAACCCAAGCAGAACTTGCAAAACAAGTAGGAAAGTCACGTCAAGCGGCCAGTACGTGGTCACATGGAACGTTGCCAAGAGATGAGGAGACATTACAGCGATTGTGTCAAATACTCGGTACAACACCGTCATACCTGAGATATGGTGCTGGCGGCCAACCGGACAGTGCCGGGAATCTGACATCTAGTAAGGACAGTATCATGTTGAAGATTCTTCGCGATCCGGACGAGCAACTACGTCCGGCCATTGAAGTCATGCAAGTTTCTGTCGCATGGCTCCGCTCATTTGTTCCGTCTTCGCCCTTAGACGAACTCAGACTCCACCTGGTGCGTGGCGACTCCATGGCACCAACCGCAGCTGCTGGAGACCTCCTCGTCGTAGATACTAGTGTCACAGACTACGATGCTGATGACCTGTATCTGCTCAAGAATCCCCGCGGAATCCACACGTTCAAACGCCTGCAGATGGTTCCCGACGGATTTAACATAATCAGCGACAACGTTCGCTATCCGCCGATTCTTGTTCCAACGTTAACGGGGTACAACGTCGTTGGCAAAGTAAAAATTATCGGCCATTTCTTTGCGCCATAACCCCTCTGAGCGCAAAATCTTCTCATCGGCAAGGAACTGCGAAAACATAAACATAACGTCGCAGAAGAAACAACATCGAAGTGCCGAATACAAAGCCGCCTCCGGGCGGCTTTTCTTTTGCCCTTAGCGTCCATCAGTTTTTGACATAGATCAACCCACCGTCAATTTGTCCACTTCAGTTTGACTATTTTAAATAGACAAAGTACACTCCGTTTGTCAGTTTTAGATGGACAGAATCCACAACGGAGGCAACATGAACATCACACTCACCCTTACCCCCGAAGAAGTCGCGGGAATCATCCACGCCCGTGCAGGCAATCTCTGCCATGCGGTCACATACCCAGATACCGAATCCGAAGAAGAAAGCGTTCCGGAACTTATCAACAGTCTGCGCGAAGCCGTGGACGCACTGGAGGCGGCGCGGATCGACAAGACCGAAAGTCACCCTATTCCGCCGGAAGTCGAAGTCCCGACGCAGGAAGCAGAAGGCGACGAATTCCCCTACAAAACCTCAACCAAGATCTACGACCTCGGCAACACCTTGGGGCATCTGGCGAGCGCCAAGGCAGCAGGCCTGGAGCTCGCCAAAGACGCAGCCACCGCAGTGGGCGCCCTGGAGAAGTTGATCGAATTGGTAACGAACCTTTATGGGCTCAACGACGACGAAGACGAAGAGCCCGCGGATTGCGTCAAGTAAGGAGATGCCATGGTCGTCGAACTCTCCTCCCGCGAAGTCTTTCTCCTGATCCGAGAAAACGTGCGTCAGCTGGAAGAAAAGAAGCCTTCCTTCACACCGGTTTGCCACAAGCGCGTCACAGCAAAGATGCGCGAGTTGCTTGACCTCTTCGACGAGGCAGAGCACCGGGAAGCGGTGAAGCACGCCGAATGGCTGGAAAAGATTCGCATTAAGAACATCTTTTGAGGAATCCATCATGACCGACATCATCAACATCTACAAAGAACCCTGTGCCGCGATTTTCTCCGGCAAGCCCCTGCCGCCGCCGGAACCCGCATGGAAAAACGCACTGATGAACGCCATCGGCGGGGCAGTCTGCATCCTGCTCTGCGCGATGTTCGGGGCCGCAGTCATCTTCGGGTGTCTCAAGTTGGGCACCTGGATAGCGAACCTCATCTAGCGCACAAAAGGCCTCGTGCCTTTTGATCTGCGGCTCTTAATTAATCATCGGAGCTTTCATTTATCTCTACCTCGGGAGCCGCAGATCAAAGGGCGCACCGCTGGGCGGTTTCTTCATTTGACGCCCGCGCCCTTCCGGAGAACAACATGAAAAGTTTTTTCTACGACCTGATCGTCCCGACGTTGTTGGCTGATGCGAAGAATTGGCGGGACGTCCAGTACTGCCACAGCACCCTCATCACGGGTAACTGGGGCCGGTACTCGTTCAGGCTTAACCCGGGCGCACAAACCATCGCCATCGATGATGACGCCGGTTTTGGGCCGGTCTCCGTGAAGCTCCTCCCGAAAGACCTGGGGCGCTTCATGAAAGCACTGAACCTTGAGGAGGAAGCATGAGCGACATCGTCATCCCTGCCGACAAGTTCGCGAAGGTTTTCGTGAACCTAATCGACTCTTGCATCATCCGGATCGAAGACGCCGCCCGCCGTGAAGTCGGAGAGAAAGCCTACGGGGAAGGTCTTAACACCCTTGATCTCTGCGAAGACCTTCTGAAGTCCGACGGACAGTATCACCCAGAAGTCCGAATCGAAATAGATCAGGCAAGCCAACGTCTTGACGAGGCATACAACGAATTCGACGAGGTGTTTACGGAGGCGGACGAATGAGCAACTACCCCGCGGGCATGAGCCGCGACGATCTGATCCACGTCGGCGCGATCTACGACCCGGACGAGCCGCCAACATGGTTTGAAGAACTCATCAGCGACGAATACGCCACAGACCTGCAGGACTTGTGGGACGAGTTCACCGGATACGAAGAAGTTATCGACGGCCCGTGCAACATGGAAGAGGCCGCCAGTTGGTTTAACAACTATCACCCCGAAGCAATGAACGAAGACAGCCGCGAACTTGCGGCGTAAAGGAAACAAAAATGACAAACGAACATCTCGAATGGCTCAAAGCCCGACAGACCGGAATCGGCGGTAGCGATGTCGCCCCCATTCTTGGTATTTCCAAGTGGACAACGCCGCTGGACGTATACAACGAGAAGGTAGCCGACACCCCGACGGAAAAAGACAGCGATTCCATGGAGTGGGGCCGCCGCCTGGAACCGGTTATCCGCCAGGCTTACGCGGATAAGACGGGACGCGTCGTGGCCGTACCGGAAAAACAGTTCCGTAGCGACGCCCATCCCTTCATGATCGCCAATGTAGACGGTGTTTGCGAAGACCGTCTGTTGGAAATCAAGACCGCACGATCCGGTGCTGACTGGGGAGAAGAAGGCACGAACGAAATCCCCGACTATTACCTGACGCAGGTCATGCACTACATGATCGTCACCGGCTACCGGCTCTGCGACGTGGCTGTACTCATCGGCGCTTCCGACTTCCGCATTTACACAGTCGAGTACGACGACGAACTTGCTCAGATGTTGATTGAGGCCGAAGCCAAGTTCTGGAAGATGGTCGAGAACCGGACGCCACCGGCTCCTCGTTCGCTTGCAGAAACGAAGGCCGCTTTTCCTGTCTCCGTCCCTTCGAGCATTGAGGCCGATAACAAGATAGCCGAGACCATGGCCGAACTCGCTGAGGTACGAAGTGAAATCAAGCAACTGAAGGACACGGACGACAAATTGACTGCGGTCGTTCAGGCCTTTATGGGCGAAAGCGAAAAGCTGACTTTTGAAGGCTCAATCCTTGCCACCTGGAAGAGCAGCAAACCAGTAGCCCGACTTGATTCGGCCGCACTCAAAAAAGCCATGCCGGACATCTACGACCAGTACACGAAGCAAGGCAAACCGATCCGCCGCTTCACCGTAAAAATCACTGAGGAGTAAATCATCATGACAACCGAAATCACCGTAAATCCCTTCGCCACCCCCGCCCCTGTCGCCAGCCGCGGAGCCACCCCGGCGACCGCAGCCGTCGAGAGTTCCCGTGCCGTGGCCGAGGTGCAGGCCGCTTTGACTATCGCCCGCATGAATCCGCGAGATCAACGCGCCGCGATGGATCGAATCTTAAACGCCTGCACGCGGCAGACACTCGCTCAGGCCGCTGTCTACTCTTACTCTCGTGGCGGAAGCGAAGTTACGGGGCCGTCAATTCGCCTCGCAGAAGCCGTCGCGCAGCAGTGGGGCAATATGCAGTTCGGCATTCGTGAACTTTCAAACGCCGGGGGAAAGTCTGAAGTTCAGGCTTTTGCCTGGGACGTAGAAACGAACACCCGCCGCGAGGTGACGTTCTCTGTTCCTCACATTCGCCACACGAAGAAAGGCTCCTACAAGCTCGAAGACCCGCGCGACATCTATGAGCTGATTGCGAACCAGGGTAGCCGCCGCCTTCGCGCTTGCATTTTGGCCGTGATCCCCGGTGACGTGATTGAAGCGGCCGTGTCGCAGTGCCAGATAACGCTTCGCGCCAACGTGGACGTAACGCCGGAAGGCATCAAGAAACTCATTGATGCTTTCTCTCAGTTCGGCGTCACCAAAGCGCAGATCGAGAAGTTCTGCCAGTGCCACGTAGAAGCAATTCGCCCGGCTCAAATCGTCCGGCTTCGCACGATCTACACCAGCTTGAAGGACGGTATGGCCGAGCCTGCGGACTTCTTCGAGCCGGAGTCAGCCCCTGCCGCTCCTGCTATTGAAAAGCCCGCCGAGAAACAGACGCTGAAAGAAAGACTCAAGGCGCAGAAGGTTGCTGAAACGACGGAGATTGCCGACGCTGATACGCCAGACGCCGGAGCGGAACCCGCCCCCGTCGCCGAACCTGCCTAACAACTGAAGAGGTGGGGTACAAGTTGTACCCCACCTAGGAGAACACCAAATGAAATGCGAATACCCACTGAACGGCGGACGAAAACTTGTCATCTCCGCCAAACCTTTTACAGAACCCGGTTTTGCAGAAGACGATGAGGGCAATGAAACCGCCGTCGTCATCAGCATAAACCTCTGCGAAAAAGGCAAGCAAATATTGTTGCTCAAAGGATACCCGGGAGAAATCGACGGTTTTGTCACATTCCTTCAAAACCGTGTGGACGATATTCAGGACATGGAAGAACTTCGGAAAAAAGGCTGGGAGGGCGACAAATGATGGGCTACGACAAGAACATGAAGAAACTCGGGGAGACCTCAAGCGCCGCCGAGATATTCATTGACAACAAGGCGCAGCAGGCCAAGCGGGACCATTTCGTCCGCCGTATTCAGCTCGAACGCGATCTCGCAAGAACCGCGAACGTGGCTTCCAAAATGGCCGCGTGCGTCGAGACTCTTGTCGGCGGAGACCGGAAGGTGCTCGAATTGTCTGTCTCGTCTTACGCCAGCACGAGCAGCGAGTTGGCGCGGATATTCAACCAGCTGAGCGAGTTCTACCGAACGGAGGCCAGAGATGCAGGCAAGTAGAGAACTCCGCCGGGCAGTCGCCAAGGCCAACCGGCGCAGCGGACGGAAGACGCAGCACCACAAGACCCCGCGGCAGATTTTGCAGGACACGGGCGTAGGCGTCTTCACACGTTTTGTTCCGCTCACTGACGACCAGAAGACGCGCCTGGGCCTTGCACTGCAGGGACGCATTAACAACGTCATGGACGGAAGCCCCAAGCGCGAGGACTGGAGTTATCTCTTGTCGTCGCTGATCGAAGGCTATCTCACCGTCCGTTGCATTGCCGACGACCGAATTCGTGGGGAATGGATGCGTGACGTGAAGGCCGCCGCCAAGTTGTTCGACGCCGCGGCCACGCACTTTCAGCGCACCGGAATCGTGACGCAGGCCAACATCAGCGCCGTCGCCGGGGTGTTGACCGATCTGGAGGCACTGAAGTACGCCGGATCAGTGAACCGTGCGGACAACGTAGCGATTCTCAACTACGCGAACGAGAACTTTGAGTCCGTGGTGAAGGAGCTTTTCGACGGGATGCCGCAGTGTGGATTGTTGGAGGAGTGAAGATGCAGACGAAGTTACTGACTGTTAAGGAAGTCGCCAAGCGCATCAACAAGTCCGTGAGCACGATCTACAGCTACTGTCGTGAGTATTACGACAACGGACAGGGCAATGGTCCGCGGCTGCGGAAGCGAAAATTTATCAAGCCGTTGCGCATCGGCGGCACCCTGCAATTTAAAGAAGTCGAGCTCGAACGCTGGATTGCCGAAGGCGCTGTATGTTGACAAACGCACAGGAATCCGCGCATAATGCCCGCGTTCGGTTGAACTACCGAACCGGGATTGGCGTCCCGAACGAGTACACGGCACATGATGCCGCCTTACGTTCTGACGTTCGTGCGGATTTTTTGTGCATAGCAGTCTTCCTTGACGGGCAGACTGTATGGGGCACGCTTGCGTGCGCCGGATCCGTGTACCCGGTACGCCAACCCGTACAGTCTGCCCACCCCGATTGGCGTCGGCGTGAGCAGGTTCAAAACTTGTTACACGGAGGACACGCTATGCAAGCGTTCCAAAGTGCTGCTCAAACGCAGCCGTCAACATTCAATCTCCCGTTCGCCATCACGGCGCTGCTCAAAAACCAACTGACCTCCGGCGAAGCCAAGGACTACGCGATTATGTCGTGTTCCGAAGCCAAGAACATCCTCATCGCCGCAGCCGATTCGGCCGAAAGCGATAGCCAGATGCTTTCCACCGCCGGGCTTCTCAGCGTCATCAAATCCGCCGCTTCGATACTCGAATGCGCCGAACTCCTCGTTAATGAGACGGAGAAATGAAAATGACACAAGAACTTCTTACCCTCACCGCCGACGGAACGCCCGTCATCGATTCCCTCACCATTGCCGAGGGTTGCCAGGTTCAGCATAAAAACGTTCTCGAACTCATCCGCAAATATCTTCCGGATTTTCAAGCGTTTGGCGCAGTCGCGTTTGAAACGCGACCCTTTGAAACGGCCGGCGGTACTCAAAAACGTGACGTTGCTCTTCTCAACGAAGATCAGGCGACGTTACTTTTCACCTACCTGAAGAACACCGAAATCGCCCGATCCCTGAAAGTCCGTGTCGTGAAGGCGTTCCGAAATTGCCGCGACGAACTCGCCAAAGCGAAGACCGTCCCGACTCAGTTCCAAATTCCCCAGACGATGCAAGAAGCCTTGCGTTTGGCCGCCGATCAAATGGACAAGAACGCCGCGCTTCAGAAACAGATCGAAGCGGACGCGCCAAAAGTCTCGGCTTACGACGATCTCGTAGACGACACAGGGCTTTTCACTGCCACCGCCGTCGCGAAAATTCTGCATATGAAACGTTGCGACCTGTTTACTTGGTTAAAGCGCAATCAGGTTGCTTATCAGCAAGGGAAAGATTGGCTTCCTTATTCCTCGTGGGAAAAGAAGCAATGGGCCGTTGTAAAGATTAGGGAATTGGACAACAAAAAGACCGGCGAACCCATCACCAGCCGACGCCTTCGCTTCACAACCGCCGGAATCTTTCAGATGCACAAGATGATGCAGGCGCAGAAAATCAACGTGCCCGAACAACTTAACCTCGCTATTTAAAAGGAGCTACAAATGAAACAGATCGATCTCACCCCTATCTACAAGGCCGCCGCGAAAGTTATGGCAGAAAACGGTATCGAAGAAATCCGCCTCCGCCTTCTAAAAGATGATGATGGCCCGTCCGCCATCGACTTCGAGATCAACGGCACGGGCTATATGTCCAACTTCGAGGAATATATCCCCACCATCAAGGCCGTTGAGTCCGGCATGATGAAGTTGGTCATCAGCCGCCCTGACAACGCCTAACATCTTCGATCGTCACGAAAATCCCCGCCAACCGAAAGACTGACGGGGATTGTTTTATTAAAAGAAACAGAAAAATCTACTCATTGGCAACTTGGTAAATAATGCGGCAAAGAGAACAAAAAGGATTATCAGAATTGGTTTCAATAATTGTTCTCCATCACCCACGACCCATATCCAAAATCTACTTCGAGGCATAACATGAACTTCGTGTACCAATGCACTGTAAGCACCCGTAAACCAAAGCGTGAAAACAGTTACATCATAAGAATCTCGCCATCCAAAATCAGTGTACCTAAAATACTCAAATATCATCAAAGTCAACCACGTACCAATATCTACCATCCAATTCGCATGATTATTAGGGTGCTTGGCAAAATCAAAAAAATCTTCCTCTTTCATTTTCCAACCTTGCTAAAACAAAAATCCGCCCACGCTTCCATCAGCTCACGCCGCCGCAGGAACATCGTCTGCCGCTCATACGCACCGTTGTAGCCGTCGTTCAATTTGTGGTGCAGACAAAGATGCGCCACCCGCACGTCAAATCTTTTGTCATTACCCAGGCTATCGTCCTGACTCCAGGTCATGAAAGTTGCTCGGGCTATGCCGTGCTGAGTCGGACGCACCGTTTTCCCACGCTTTAGACTCTCGGCCTTGTCCGTCCAATCACCGGGTGTCAACTTGGTGTAGCGTCCTAGCATCGTGTCCGTTAAGACATTGCCGTACCGATTCGGGAAAATCAGTCCCTCGTGCGGACGGTCGATGCTTTTCAGAAACGCAATCACCTTCGGGGCCAGTGGCACAATCAACGCACCGTTGCTGGAGACCTTCAGTTGTTCGGGCGGGACTGTCCAAATCTTCTCTTCCCAGTCGATCTGATCCCAACGGGCTTCCCGCGCCGTCTGCGAACGCGTCGCCGTCAGAATGGAAAACTCGAAGCATTGTCGGCTACTGATCTGCTTTTCGGCCATAGAGGCAGCGAAGAAGTCCGGCAACTCGCTTACCGCCAACGCCCCACGGTTCTGTTTGACGTGACGGTTATTCGGCAAAAGAAACTGCAACGCCCCATGACGATCCGCCGGATTATCCCTGTCGGTGTAGCCCTTCGCCTTCGCCCAGTCGAAAACCTTTTTGGCGAAACCGAGGCACCTATCCACAATGTCCGGTTTATCCCAAATGGCCGCCGCAATCTCGGCCACGTCCACAGGCTTGATCTCGTCGATAATTTTGTCGCCGATCTTCGGCCACACGTGACAACGCATCCGACTTTCAAAGACGCGGTGAGATTTAGAAAGCTCCTCCCAGTTGCCTACGTCGATGTTCCATCGTATGTACTCGTCGCAGACTTTTCGGAAAGTTTTCTTCGCCACGGCCACGGGCTTTTTCTTTTTAGATGCTTCGATCTCTTTCACGAAATCTTCAGCACCAAGCCCCATCAGCCGGGCAGTCATGGCCCGCGCATTCGCCAAAGCGATACTTGCAGCACTGCCCAGACCTACGTCATACCTCTTGCCATGTACCTGACGACGCAGCACCCAAGCCCGTGAGCCACCTTTAATCACGAGGTACAAACCTTTGGTCAGCTCGTCCCGATACACGCCGTCGCCAAGATTCCCCAGTGTCCTTTGTGAGAGTTTGGCTTTCATAAAACCTCCTCAACTAGGGAAGATTCTCTTCCCTAGTTTCTTCCCTAGTTGAGGTTAACACAAATTGATAAAGGTGAACACTTGTGAACAGGGAAGAACTAGGGAAGAAAGGGTGCTTCAAGTCCCGTCGTTACTAACGAAAAACCCCTGAAGCCAATGGCGACAGGGGCTCACGAGAAAATCGAAAAAGCTGCAAATGGTAGGCCCAGTTGTACCAAAACACCCGCATGAATAAAGGCGTGCAGGGCGACTCCAAAAATCTTCCCTAGTTTTTTCCCTAGTCACGCAGGAAAAAGCGTAAACTCCGCAACAGATGTCCCGAGCGCCTTCGAGCGCCTGAGACACAGAACCCCGAGCACCGCAAGGTCCCGGGGTTCATTTTATCCGAAAGCATCGGACTTCTTTGCAGACAGCCCTGCAATCTTAGTTCAGAGGAACCGGCAACTGAAACGCAATTTGAGATCGAAGATCAGACAAGACATCGTTCAGCGTAGCCTTGTCACCGCGGCCGCAGGCCAAGACCAGCTCAGTGACCAACGCATTCCGGAACGAACAGAGTATTGCCGAGAAGTTTCCGCGGCGTGAAATCACCTGGGCGCGGCATTCGTCTGCAGAGAACTCATCGACCATGCGCCGCACGTACCACTCGGCCTTCTGTAAATCCAAAAGCTCGGTGCCTTTGAAGGGCGCGCGCAAAATGTACTTCACGGCATTCCCCAGACAAAAACTCAGATGCTGAGTAAGCTCAATCACCTCGTGGTCGTAATGCTCGGCGTAGTGCTGAGGATGATTTACAAGATCGGTCATTTAAGAATCTCCGTCAGTGCGTCGTGGTTTGCTGCACACCGCTGATAGAGTCGGCCGCACTCTGAACCAGCGTCAGCCAGTCGGCGAACCAAGCCTTCCAGTCGGGCAACTCGCTTTTTAAGAGCGTCTGCGGAATCTCCGCCGGCGGAGCTGTGACCGTCCGCGTGGCGCAACCGGGCGCGAGCACGATCAAGCTCAGCACGCAGATCGTTGTACTCAGACGACGCCAATAAGATAGTGTCCGTCGCTTTTGAAAGCCCTTCAGCATTTTTCCTCTCCGCCACTCGTAGCGCATCAGACTGCGCCGCCTCCATGAGGGCGATTTCGCGGTCATAGTGTGCGGAGGTCAACCAAGCCCCCGCACCGAAGGCCAGGACGACCGCCACCATGTAGACGTAATCTTTCATAATCAGCCTGCTATGTAGCCCGCCGGGGCCGGAATGTCTACGAATTCTTTCGCAAATTCCTGAGGCTTATACGCGCGGAACTCACCGTTCGGCAGCCGCACAATGTAGTCGCCGAGGTCTACAGACACCGGCCCTTGCTTAGTGCAAAGTACGCACACATCCTGACACACCCAACCCAGCTGAACGATACGCGACCCCATCAGGGCGCACAGCTCAGGCGAGTCAACATCGCCATCAAAAACAATGGCGTGAACCGTCGTATAGCGGTACTGATATTCTTTCATTTTATTTACTACTCCTATAGTCCCAATAAGCGTGATGACCACGCACGTCAACATGAACGAAACCGTCGTAAAGTCCGACGCCGCCGTCTTTATTGAGTTCCAGGCACAAGTCCTGAAACTCGGAAATCAGAGACGGATCATCCGGTCGAATGTCCGCCGCCATGCCTTTCGTGTGATAAGAATTAGACACGGCCCCGGGAATCGTCGCGTTGTATTCCGAACTCCGATAGCCCGAGTTCACAAGAACCGGCTTCCCCCACTCCCGGCGGATGCGGTTCAAAAGATTCAAAAGCTCGTCCCTTACGACGTGCGGGAAAGGAGACTTGTGCGAATCCTTCGGACTCTGCAGCTCCTTTTCGTCAAAGAAACCGAACTTCATCGGCCACCTCTTTCTAAAAAACTTTTCAGGATGCTCACGCCGTCTTTTCCCATCATGCCGCCAAGACCTGCTAGCGCCCCCGCTGCTTCATCCGGCAAGCCGTAAGAGTGCGCAGCCATACAGATCAGGAAGCCAATGAATCCTGACAGAGCCACCGCCCCAAAGAATTCCCACCAAAGGAACGGTTTCGCTTTATCCAACGAGTTCAAATACATCAAACACTGAGCCATAGCACCAACCGCAAAGGAAAAGAGGTATCGCAAGTATTCGTGGTAGTCCTGCATCGGAATCTCGCTTATTAAAACTTGTGCCCTCACGGTAGACCACAAAGCAAGAGTCGTGGCAAGAAAAATTAAAGCCCCGCATTGCTGCAGGGCTTCCCGGCTACTTTCTCAGTTTTGCAACCTTTCGGTTGAACTCTTCCATCTTCTCAACGCGTTCCCGAATGTCTTCGACCGTGCGTTTCCTGAAGGATTCGTAGGCCTCCGGAGTAACCGCGCCGCGTGCCAGGGCTTTAGCCTTGTAGCGCAACTGCCCGCGCAGTTCCTTGATTTCCCCGCGTGCCTGCCGATTCTTTCGCTGGATTTCCTGTTCGAGGTCAATCGGCTTCACTTTCACGCCAAGGGTATGAGCAACAGCTTTCCCCATATCCTGCTGACGCCCCTGCCAATCGGTCCCTGTAATATCGAAGAACGGCTCCAACGTGAGCGTCGTTCCGGTTTCGGCCGCCACAGCATTCGCCATACGGGAGAAGTGGTAGCCGCCGGGGGCAAGCGCCGGGGCGATACTCTGAACGACGTAGGCCGTGCGCTTCCGGAATGCCTCAGAAGCCGAGTCCGTTCCCTTCACAATCTCACGCCCGGTAAAAGCGTCCTTGTTTGCGAAGATCGCCAAGAACATCCCGATCTGCGGACTGTTCGGCATCAACGGCTGAATCCACGGCATACCGCCCATCTGATTATTGGCGTCCATCAAATCGCCGCCAGGAACAAGTCTCGCCACGTCAAGGAAGTTTGCCGTACCGTCCTGATTGTTCCAGAGGCGCATGAACTTCGGAGTTCCGAAGAGCGTCAGTCCCTTGCCCTGTTCTGGCAGGGCTTCGTCTTCGGCATCCTTCAGTTTCTGTGCGTTCTGCCAAATTGTCCACCAATCATCATCGTCGCCCGCAGCGCTTGCCGCCAAGGCGAGGTACGCCAACTGATTGGCAAGAAGCATTGAAGCCGCTGGCGCAAGGAACCGATGCGGGTACAACATAGCCGTCCGCAGCAGAACCGGAATCGCCTTGTAAGTCCACGAGAAGAACGGCAAGGCGGTGTCTCTCACGGCACGGGCTCCGCTGGGCAGGTCATCGTACGTGAAGACAAACTGATTCGCGTAGTCCACGGCATCGCGGGAACTCATGCCCTTCGCGCGTGCATCACGATAAATGACGTACTTAAAGACGGCGTCTTCCTTTTCGTACAGGAACCGCAGCGGCTTCCGTAATCCAAGCGTCCCGTAGTCCAAGAAAAGGTTAAGTACCTTTTCGTACGTCGGCTGAGGCCCCGTCAAACGATCCCGTACCCCGTCTTCAGGAATGAGGTTTATCAGTTCCGCACGAGACCAACTGCCCGAGAAAAGCCCTGCGGCTTCTGCCTCTTGGTAGTCCTTGTCGTTGCGATAGATGCTCCGAAGCGTCCGGTAATACGCGGGAGTATCCCACGCATCAACGCCCGCGAAGTGCGCCATCGCCACGTTGCCGATAACGTTATTCATGTGCGCCACGGGATTCAGGGCCGTCTTGCCCTCTTTCCACGCCGCGAGGAGTTTTTTCCATACGCGGGTAAAGGCGTTTGCGTCTTTGTTGTAGCGCTTCAGCTCCGACCACACTGCAGGCGACACATACTTTCCGGCAAGAGCGCCATAGCGTTTCACAGGGGACGTATCGCTGATCGTGGTGTTCGGCACCTTAACCCAGTCTTCCTGCGCCACGTCACCGACAAAGCGCGAATCCTGCGCAAGCGACTGGAAGTAACGCGCCAAAGCAATATCCTGTTGCGATTCCATGTAGCCAAGCACCACACGGGCCAAGGCGTCACGTTCTTCGCCCATTTGACGACGTTCTTCCGGAGAAAAGTCGCGCCACATGACGACAGTCGGCACTTTCGGTTGCTGCCCTTCGCCAACAAACTGCAATTCCCCTTGAGCGTCCGACCAATTCGGGTCACGGATTTTCCAGCCAAGAGACTTATGATCCGCAATATCTTTGTCCCCGACGACGGTACGCCAACGGCCACGGCCTTTAAAGTGGTTCCCAGCAATTCCGGTAGCCGCCGTCCCACGGTCGAAGATTCTGTGAAAGTCCTTCCGGGCCTCCTTCAGAAGTTCCGTTTGCTGCAGGTAGATTCGGGGCAGATACTCGCCGCGCCACCGTTCGGCGCTTTCTTTGGACAAGAGCCCGAGGCGAACCATTTCGTCCGTCTGCTGATCCATGAGGTTGCTGATAGCTGCAGCCACCTGCACCACGTGTTCGGGCGGATTAACCAAAGCCATGTACATTTTGTCAAAGACTTCAGGATGATCCCGCCGCATCTGTGGGGTCATACCCTGTAAAGCTTTGCCTGCGGGCGTATTTACCACGCTGTCAGGTATCATCTTTTCAATAATATCCGACACCAGGCGACGTTCCGCCACCGGCATTTCAGCCATCAACTTCGCGACGTTTTGAATGTCGCGGGCCGACTTATCAAGTCCCGACTTGTAGTCGCGATAGATCTTCCGGAATTCCGGAGGCAGAGGATTGAAGCCAAGGTTATGCCCCAAAGCACGGTCGATAGCATCGAACACCATGTGCGTCGCCGTCGTCACATGATCGTAAGCCCACTGCCCGTAGCCAAACTTCCGGTTGCCGAGATCATCGCGTTCCACGAGGGAATGATCCGAGAGACGGTTATGAGGCGTTTCCTGCCCCCGGACTCTCGCCCCTGCGCGCATCTGTTCGTCAGCCTGAATTTCGGCCTCGTTGGTCATCCGGCGCTTCTCAGCCCGTCGCCAATCCTTGTAAGTACGGCGTGTCCCGTCCTCTTCTTCAATGTACTCCGGCTTCTCGCCAAACATTTCATCCTGCTGAGTCGGGTAGCCCCATACCGGGTTACCGTTGTCAAGCCGGTTTTGAATGGCTTCAGTCGCGGGTTTCTGATCGTCCGGATTCTTTGAGAACTTCACGCCCTTCGTCTTCTTCGCCTGCGCCAGTGCGCGGACGTTCGAGACTGCTACAGCGGCCAAGTCCTTGTCAGACAGACGGGTAGCGTCGGCGAACCCATGACGGTACAGCCACCGGCGAACTGCGCCGATCAAGCGGTCGAACCACTCGCGGATAGGATGCGAGACCTTGCCGGGATTATTCGCCACGGTTTCCACGAGATAGGCCAAAGCCTCTTCGGACTGTCCTTCAACGATGTTGCCGCGGTCATTGATGACGCCCGCAGCCTTCATCCGGCGGTAAACCTCACGGGACGTAGCGTCACCGTTCGAGTTGCCGTTAAGGACGATCTGCACCGCACGACGGATGAGCGGCTGCATATCCGCCGCCATCGCCGAGTCATTCGCCATGTGTACGCCGACCTCGTGGAGGAACACGCCTTTTGCCGTGTCCTTCGAGAGATTCGAGGCAATGAGGTAGGACTTGCCGGAGGCCGGGTCATACACCCCCTGGATGTCGCCGTTGTCGGAATGCTTGATCGTAAGCACACGATTCCCTAAAATAAGAACCGAGTCTGTTGCGACAGCTCCCTTCTGCGGACGACTGAGTGTAGGCCGCTGATGCGTAGCACCGGCATTGCCATGCCCCTTTCCGGCGACACCTGTCGCAACAAGCCCATCAACATGGAACCCTGTCACAACCCAGGCATCACTACTCGGGGTTTTCGCAAGCGCTACACGCGTTGTCTTTCCGTTCCGGAAGTTTTCAACGGTTACCTTCAGGTTTTCGCCATTACGATTTTGGCGAGATGTTTCGCGCCCGTCGGCAATGGCATACACCACGTCATCCAACAAGTCACCGATCTGCTTTTCGTTGTAGCCGTCCTTCCGGTAACGCGCCTCCATGATATGCAGAATGCCTTCCGCACCTTTGCGCATCCCGTTTCCTTTGATACGTTCCGAACCTTCTGAACCGTACTCAAAGTCAATCCAGCCGAGTCCCTGGCGGAACATCGCACGGTACTGCGTCTTGTGATCCGCAATGAGGCGAGCCATCGCATTGAGGCCGCGCTTAATGTCCGCACGCGGCGACTTCATCGGAGACCGACTTTGTTCCGTATCATCGATCTGACTGCGAATGTCGGCAGGCAAATCGTCTACCGTTTCTACGACGTTCACCGCGCCCGCGTCTGTCAACGTGCGGAAAGATGCACCGATCTGCGGATCCGCGGAAAGCGTTTCCGTCACTTCAGACGTGCGGCTACGGGCGTTCGCCTTGCCACGGGACGCCCATGCGCCAGCAACGCCACGATCAGCCTTTTCCTGCGCCTGCGCAAAGAAGTCTTCAATCAGCCGTGGCGAAGCGGAATCAAACTCTGTGTCATCAACAATGCGCCCTTCCGGCGTATTGAGTGACAGGGCCAAATACCCGCCCTTCGAGCTACGCCCGAGTATGGCCAACTGCTGAGCCGTCGGCTTGCGAGCAACGGAGGCGATGCCGACAATACGATCAAACCGCATAGCGCCCGTGCGGCCCATGAATTCGTACATAGCCTCAGCGCCGTCCGAATCCATAATCTCGGCAATGTCGCCATGATCCACTTGTCGGCCGTTCACGTCACGTTCCGAAAGCCCCCAATGCCGCCCGGAGCCGTCAAGCATCGTGCCGTCCGGAAGAACGTAGAACGCCTCCTCAGGGTTTGTCGTGACGCCGAAGTGTTCCTTCGCCTTGTCGATTAACTCCTGATCCGGTGTCCAATTATTCTGAGAGTATTTCAGTCCCCCGGATTGTCCGGATCGGGTTCGTCCAGATACCGATTCTTCTCGATCAGCGCTTCCGTCAAGTCGCCCAGAAGCCCGTCCGACGGAAGAGGTTCTGTCGGGATTTTCCAGTCGTTCGGATGATGCCGACGATTGAACTGACATTCTCGCTGCAGTTGATCGATCAGCGCGTTCACGTACTTCGCCTTTTGCGCCTGAGTTGATACGTCGGAATAATTCTTGAAGGACGTCATCCAGCCGACGAGATATTGCATCAACTCGGCTCCCTCCATCATATCCCCGTACAGGTCGATGTTCTGCATCAGTTCCGTCAGCAGCAGGTCGAGTTTCTTGTAATCCACGGATTGCGTCATTTTGTGCTTCCCTCAGTCGCTGAATCTCGGACATGAGTTCATCCATACTCATATCCGCGAGTTCGTTTAATTGTGCCTCATTTTCGGCCGCTTTGTTCATTGCCATCTGCGAAGTCTGTCCGACAAAGCAGCCAACGCCGCCATTTTTGTCGCACATCGTGCAGTTCCAGCCGTCCGGATGGTTCTTGTCCTTGATCTTCTTCCACCCGGCATCAATCGGACAGACGTGCTTCGCAATGGTTTTATCCTGAGCAATCAGGTCATTGATCTGCGCCTCATCCAACAGCTTTTGCCCCTGCTTCACCGGCAAGACAACGGCAACGCGTCCGGCCTTGTGAAGTTTCAGAAGTTCCGGAATTTGTTCGGCGGACGAGTAGACGAAAGCCACCTGCAGGTCAGGATTCGCCGCCGCCAAGTCTTTGTTACTTTCGTCAATCGAAAGCAGGCGCACATTCTGTTCCGGAACCGCCCGAAGGAATTCAGGACGCTTCGAGAAAATCTGCACGCGGATTCCGCGCCGGTTCAATTCCTTGATATACGGAACCCACGACGCGTTACCGTCGCCCTTGTCAAAGAGGCGTAGGGCTTTACCGTTGTCGTACTCGGACGTGCCGCGGTAGTTTCGCGCCGTAATTTCCGCCGCCCGAGCCGGATTCCGCTCCATAGCCTCCGCGATCATTTCCGACTTCAGAACACTGAAGATGTTTCGGGCGTAGTTCCCCTTCGTCGCGTAGCAGAACTTCGCGCAATCCCGCGACGGGTCACAATCCAAGAAGGAACCGTTGACATTGTGGGCAGGTTTCGAGGCTTCACCAACAAGCCCTTTTTCCTCCAGGTTAGACCAAAATCCTTTTTCTCCACGCTCCAAGTCTTCGCGGTAATAAACAGCCTTCGGATGATCCAAAGTGGACTGCACCCGCGGCTTGCGCCCGGCCATCAGGTCAAGCATGGAGGCACGGACGAAAACGGATTCGATAGCCTGCTTTGCCCACGGGGTATCTTTAAGGCGTGACAAGTTGTCACGGATTCGCGCACCGTCCTCTCGGGAGTCCAGGTACTCGTCGAGAACCGCCTTTTCTTCGGGCTTCAGATTATCAAGCGTGCGCTTGTTGACGCGCCAATTGGGATCAGCGTCTTCCTTGGATTCGGGCTTGATCTTGATTCGATCCCCGGCCTTCGAGAACGAAAGCCCCTTCTGCCCACGGACGGCATCAACGTCCGACGTGAAGTCGTCGGTAAGTTCAAAATGATCCACCGCCGCGTCAACCCCGGCTTTCGTAGCCTTCGCAAGGCGATCAGCTTTTTCGGCGGCAATGGCGTCTTCGCGGGCTTTCTTTTCGTCGGCCTCAAACTTTTCCTTTGCCGCAGCATTCGCCTGGGCTTCCGCTTCGGTTTCGCCCGTGAGCGTCAGGCCTTCTTGATCCGGCTGAGCGTTTCCTTGTCCGCGTCCGTCAGCGGTTGCCGCCGGAGCATTTTCTCCAGCAGAGCGCACCCCTGGGGACTGTTCCACAGTTTGCGGGCTTCCGCCGTCATTCCGCTTGAGGGCTTCTTTTGCCCGCCGGGTTGCTTCTCGTTCGGCTGCTGCATCGTTTAACTCCTGGTCCACGCGGGACAGTACGTCGGCACGCGTAGCGCGCGGCACTGACCCAAACAAATCGGTATCCGACTTCGAGCCTTCGGCATAGGCAAAGTCGGCCATGTCGCTGAGGAACCGCACCATGTCCTTCACACTGCGCGGATTCTCAGCAAAGATACGGAGAATAGTAGCGACTGCAGGATCAATCGTCATATCCTGCTGACGGCCATACTTCTCCAGAGAGACACCCTGCCGTTTGGCGTTTACCGCCACTTCGGCCGCCTGCGTCACCAATTCGCGCAGGTCAAGATTTCCGAGGCCTTCAAGACGCGCGAGTTTCGGAGCCGTCTGCGTGAGGGCGTTGATGACGTTCCGCACTTCCGGATCAGCCGCCTGAGCCGCCAGGCGCACCAAGTCGTCATTACCGTAGGCTTTCTTAAACAAAGCGTTCTGTAGGCGCTCAAAAGCCTGACGCGTCGGGCGTCCGCTCTTCTCTTCGATCAAGCCTGCTTGTTCGGCCGCGGGCATCTGTCGAACAAAATCACGCACCGTGCGTTCGTCAAAGTTCCCGTTATCATCAAACGTCAGGTTATCGAAGTTCAGGCGGTTCACGTCGTTGGCGGCGGTTTCGGTAGCCGTCATCGTCATGTTGCCCGTCGTGTTGGAAATGTCGCCAATGTCAGGACGAATCTTTTCCTTCGGCATGACTCGTACGAGAATCGGGGACTTCATGCCTTGAATCACTTGGGGGTCAACGCCGGACATAGCTGCGTCCGCCGTCAGCTCTTCACGGTACTTTGCAGCCGTCCCGCGACGGTAGGCTTCTGCCAACCCGGTTACGCGCCCGTTACCGGCAATGGCCCGAACACGATCTTCACCCGCTGCAGCGTAGTCTTTGTTTGTCTGCCCGTTGATATTGTTGGACGTGAGAACCGAATCGGCATCGACCACGGCATATTGCACCGGGATGCGTTCTCCGTCAGCCGTCGTCGCGTAGTCCGTGCGTCCCAGCTGATTTTCCGGTACGGATCCGTAAGCCACCACGGGAGCGCCGTTGCCGAAGTCTCGGGACGGGCCCGTGCGTCCGTAGTCGGGGTTCGCCGCAATCTGATTCATCTGCGTCACCGAAGCCGCCGATGTGCGGTCACGGTTCTGCAAAACGACTTCCGGGTTCGATTCCAGGCGCGCGCCGATGGTGGTGCGGCCTGCCGTTTCTTCAGCTTCGGGCTGCACAGGAGCGGGCTGCTGCACCGGTTGCGTCGGCTGACTCATCTGCTTGAGCGCTGCAGCAACCGCGTTCGAGGCTTCTTCTCGCTGCTGAGGCGTGAAGTCTTCTCCGAAAGTATCCGCCGCCACGGCATTTTCTGCGCGCTGCTGACGGGCAGAATGCACGCCGCCCATCGCACCGCCCGTGAGTGCCCCAAGAACCGCACCGAAGGTACCACGCTTGCCGATCTTATTGAGATCAAGCCCTTGATCCCGCGCGACCTGTTCGCCAAGAGCGCCGCCGCCTTCTTCGATAAATTCCTGAGCGCCTTCTTTGGACGCACTCTTGAGTCCGCCTTTCAGCGCTGCAGCCGCGACACTGCGGGCCGTCTGATTTCCGGCAAGTTTGCCTTCACCGCGAAGTATCTGCGCCACGAGTTTATCTGCACCGCCTCCCGTAAGACGGTCAGCTACGAGAGTAGCCAAGGCCGAAACACCTGCGCCCTTCAGACGATCTGCCTGTTCCAGATCATCCGTGGAGCCATAGGTATCCGCCGCGTTGAGAGCCATATTGCCACCGGCAACGCCAAGACCCATCGCCTTTTTTGCGCCCAACTTCCCGAGAAGCGGCAAATTCTTTTCCGCCCCCCGTGCCAAAGTCGCACCCACTGCCCCAGGAGCCAACATCGTTAGTCCGGAGTTTTCCGCGCCCATCATCACAGCGCGAGGGTTCGCGGCCAAGATACCGGGCAAATCCGTGAGAGTTACATTCGGATCATCAATCGCGCGGCTGACGCGCTCTTCCTGCGCCAAGGCTGCATCAGACAAGACCGCTTGTTTGTACGGCTTTTCGATCTTGTCCTCAATAAACTTCGACCCCGTCTTGAAAATATTGGGATCCTCGGCCCCGGTAAATTCATTGATGACGGGTTGATCTCCGGTAAAGAGACGCCCCAAGTCCATAAACGACTTTGCCAAACCGGTCACGGCCATCGGGAGATTCACTACCGTGTCTTTCGCACCCGAAAGTAATGAGCCGGAATCTGCCTTAGCATCAAGCAACAACTGCCGCGCCCGACTCTGTCCATCTGTCTGAGGCACCTGAGGAACAACGGGAGTATCCAATCCGCGCCCGGCCTTAGCCTGCGCCAGTAAATCTTCTGCAAGTGTCATTACTTAATCCCCATCTGATTGAGCAAGGTCAAGAACTCTTCGTCCGTCATATCACCTGCCTTTACCGCTTCTTGTGCTTCTTTCACTTTGGACTGAATTTCAGGAACGCTCATCGGGTCAACGCCTGCCGGTGCTCTCGGTAAGTTGACTTGTCCCGCCGTCGGAGAATCTGGGCGCATATCGACTGTCGGAGCTCCTTGAGATTCCGCCTGAAACTCCCGGAGATACTCATTGACATCCATAGGATTACCATTACGAGCCAGAATGCGTCCTGCCATAGCAGTCATCGCGGCGCGATCCACCTGTGCCATAGTTCGTTTTCCGCCCATGCCGTCATCTACTTCCACGTAACTCGTGAAGAGATCAGGAATTTTCAGCCCGTCGTTTCGGGCACGGGCCGTACCGCCCATCGTCCCCGCACGAGGCGCAAATCCGCCCGCCTGAGCCTTCGTGTTGCTCAATCCGGCCAAAGCAATTTGCGCAGCGGTTTTCCCTTGCAGGAGTTTTAAATAATTCTCCGCCAACGGGTTGTCGCCGCCGCTGACTTCACCAGAAGCCTTGTTAACAACGTACCCCGTGTTTCCAATGGGCTGATTCGGGAAATAATTGTGCGTACCCACGGCCGACACTAGTCGGTTCTGTTCATCAACGCTGTACGGATCATCGCCTCCGTGGGCAGCTTTCACGCGGTTGATTATGTCTGAAAGTGTTTCATACTTTTGGTCATATATCCGCGTCTTACTGTTGGAAAGCGCAGTATTCGCCAACGTCTGATCCCGCCAAAGCGCAGCCTTCGCAGCCTGCCCTTCTGCCTCAATCCCCTTCAGGGCCATGTTTGCCATATTCGTGCCCGCGTTCCGGAGACTGTTAAACAGCGGGGAATAATCTACTGTCGCCATAGTTCTACTTCCACATACGAGACATCAAACCCTGACCCAGAACACTGCCGCCCGTCACGATTCCCGCTTTAGCCATAGGCGTTAGGCCTGACCAGAAATTCGAAAGCGTGCCCCATAAGCCTGGGCCAGTGGCATTCATCAGCGTCGCGCCGCCGTTTGCTGCAGTCAGACCGGAAGCGCCGGTAGCTGACGCAGAGAGCCCTGCATTCACACCTGTCCCGGTAGTCGTAAGTCCCGATCCAATCGTGCCTCCTGAACCGCTACCCGCAGCCCCCGCCCCTGCACCTGCACCAGCGCCGTACATCGAAGCAATCGTGCCTGCAATCTGAATTGCCTGCCCCCAGTTTTTAAGGGCGTCCTTCGAGTGCAAGTCGTCCTGCGCCTGAGCTTGACGCACGGTGAAGAGCCCACGGGCGTTCTTTGCCAATTGGTCGATGTTCTGCCCGTAGCGGTTAAGCCGAAACCCTTCGTTCATGCGGAGGTTGCCCGCCGAACGAATCTGAGCCACCAAGTCCGCGAAGGCGTTCGCCTGCGCCTGTGTCTTTGCCTGACTCTGCGTGCGAGCCTGCTGATAGTCGTTGCTGACGTTACCCGCCGTCGCCTGCTGCTCATCACGAATCGCCTGCGATTCCGCTACGTCATTTTTGATTTCCGACGCGATGCGGTCCGCTTCAGCTGCCTGATTCTGCTCACGGTTGCCGATTTCGTAATTAGCCGTAGCGTCAGCAATCTGCTGATTTATTTTGTCCTGAGACTGCCCCAGCTCGTACTGAGCCATCTTCATGCGTTGATTCGCTTTCCTGGTAGCGGAAGCCGTTGCGTGCTGCTGCATACCTGCCCCAATCAGCGCTGCAATCAAACCGCCGATAAGCCACTCCATAAGTCCTCCCTAGTTTGTCGTCCCGCCGTACGTCTTTTCAGGTGCGGACGCATTTGTAGTCGTGGCGGTACCGTATCCACGGTAGGCGTTCGCTATCTGTTGAGCGTACTTCGAGAGGTTCTGATAGAGGTAGGCGTTCTGAATGTCATTGAAGAGACTGCCGACCGTTGCCACGGCCGCATTACTCTTCGCCGCGTCCATGTTCTGTTTCAGACCGGATGCAGCCAACTGCGCCGCCGTCGTAGCATCCGTCCCGGAAGTCGCCATAGAAACGAGGTTGTTCCGGGTGTTTTCGTCCGCCGCCTGCAAGTCCGACTTCGCCGCATCCGCAATGCCGCCCGCTTTAGAGAGACCTTCATTGGTACGACGATTGAGTTCTGCGTTAGAGTCAATGTCCACTGAACCTCCAAGAAGGCCGTTACGCGCTAAGGCAAAGCGGTTGTTGCGTTCGCTGTCTTGCGCCTGCCGCTCCACTTCCTGTGAATTCAGTTTGTAGACGGCCTCACGCTGAGAGTTGTAGAGATCAGACCGTTTCGCGTTGTCGAACACACCGTTAATGGCGTCAATCGCCAACTGCGCACGTTCCCGCCGCTGACGTTCGATCTCGGCCGCATCCGTACCGCCGCCACCGCCCTTGTGCGGGACAAGATGCCCCGCCGCCGTCGTAGGCCACGCCCGAATATCAGGGCCGCCGAATTCCGCCCCCGTCACCAAAAAATCACTGCGCATCATGCGACACTGCCTCCGTAAGTAGATCGAGTCCCTTTAGCGCCAACACTCACCGGAGTGCCGACAATCGTTTTCAAAGCGTTCTGCACCGCGTTAGGTGCGGCAATCATGGTTTGCCCTGCCGCCTGCGCCTGGGGAGCGGCCTGCGTGTGTTGATACTGAGAAATCTCATTCGTCCAGCCGTCCGCGCGGCTTGCCAAGTCCTTGACGTTCTGTCCCTGCCCGTACCAATTGCCCGTCCAGTAGGGGTTGTCGTACGCGTTGCCGTACAACGTCTTCCAGGCGTCTCGGTAGGTATCACGCATTTCTCTGCTATCCGTCAGGCCGTAGCCCTGCCCATACTTGGCATTCTCTTGGTTGTAGAGATAAGCCAAGTCGGCATATCGTTCTGCACGCTGACCTTGCCCCATATCCCCGTAAAGCGTGTTCCAAGCCGCCAACTGCGCGTCATCTGTTGGGCGATTTTTGTCTGAGGTTTTCACCGTCCCGACGATGCGGTACGGTAACTTTTTCATACCGGCCATCAGAGTTCCCCTCTCATCACAATGTATGTCGGCTTCGCAATGAAGCCTGATTTTTCAAGCAATCGGGCCATTGCCTTCGAGCAACTGCATTCAACCGCCGTCGCGCCCTGGGCTTTCCAGATAGCCCGCATCGTTTCGCCATAGCGTTTCCAACATCCGGCCACGTCACGCCCGCCAAGGCAGGCCACGTTCACCGCCGTGAACTGCGGATAAAACACCATTTCCCAAAGGCAAACCATCAGCACCCTGTCCCCTTCGTGGGCGTAAGCGCCGTACATCAGCCCCAGTTCAATCAGTCTCCGGGCATCGTCTGCCGTGTACTCGCCGTGACAAGCCTTCTGCGTCACACGGAGAACTTCGGGTTCGAGGAATCGCCACTTTTCAGCGACGTTCTTTGAAATCACCAAATCGATCTGCATCACCGCACCCCCAACATTTGGTAGTAAAGCGTTAGGGCATTGAGTTTGAACGGCTTATCGTCGTAGTTCCGGATGCGTATCGAAACCTCAGTGCCGCAGCAGGGGATTGGAATCATCCCGCCCGGACGCGTATTTCCGGACACAAGCACTTCCGGCGTCCGAGCGTTGGGATCGCGGCTATCGAAAGCCAGGGAGATGTAGCCCGTGCCCTCAAAGACGGCATCAATACCCTGAATCATCTTCAATTCGCCGGGTTTCTTTAGGTCCATCCAAGGAAGCTCAAGCATCACCTCAAACGGGATGCCGCCGTCTGTCGCCTCGTTCTCGTCGAAGATGTAAACATCGTCGCCGGAACGGAAATAAAGGTGCTTTCCGTATTCGGCTACTGCGTCCACAGGGAACTGAATGTAGTAGTGAGACCATGCGGCAATCTTGGCCGTGCGGGAAATGGAGTAGACGAAAAGATGGGAGCCGAAGCACAAGATGTACTGCCCCGTTCCGTAGAAGTAGAACGCCTTCGGCTCGACTCCGGTTTCAGCCGCTTCAGCAATGGCTTCCTTCACCATAGAATCAATCGGCGAACCCACGTCCTCGTCTACGAGGTTGTCCGTGTAGGCCTGCGTCGTAATCGAGCGCACGCCGAAGTCCGACAGAAAGTACAGGTCACCGCCCGCCACATTCGCTACCGTCTTCGGGAACGAACTGCCAACGTTCTCCACCGTGTCGTAGAGGCCCATATTGTTCGGATCCGGATCAATTGTCCACAACTGACAGGAGTCGCGCGTAAGCACCGCGAGACGCCCACGCTGTAGTCCCAGGGCGGTAGCCGTGCGGTCGCCCCGGGCGTTCATGCCCGTCGGCAAAAAGCCCGCGTCGCTTGCCGCAGACCAGTCCCGGGGGCGCCCCGCCGCGCAGAAGCGCACCACGTCACCGTCTTTGCCGACGGCGAAAATCTTGGACTGCGTTTTAAACGCCGCCTTCGTGTGCGGACAGTTCTCGTCCGTAATTTGCGTGCCTTTTTCGTTCCCGTCAAGGTAGTGATGCCGCACCGTGCCGTCGGCGTATTCCACCGCGACATAGATGTAGTTTGAGAACACGTCGGCATACCACACATCCTTAACGTCCTTTTCGCCTTCCGTGGGCACCACCTTGTGCGCCTCAAAAAGTGGATTCGCGTGCGTTACTGTGCCTTTGCCATAGAAGGTATGCAGCTTTCCAAGCGCCGAGAAAAGCCCCTTCGTCCCCGGTTCAAGCGTCGTGAAGAATTTGAAGCCCGGGCGCTTTGCCGTGGTGAGGCCGGTGGTGACATAGGCGTTACGCATTTCGCGCAGCCGGTTTGCGTCAGAAACCGCCGCGTCCTTACGGAGGTCGATACCCAGGTCAAACCTGTTAAATGTGATGGAGCTCACAGTACGTACCCTCCGTCCGGCGTACGCCGAACCTGCCGCCGTTCTCGTTCATCGTGAGGCAAGCAGAAATAACGTTTCTGATCGTGCTGCTTCTGCCGCTCAAGCCGCAGCGCCGACTGGAATATGTTCCCCGCCGTCTGCGCGTCCTGATGTTGGTAGTGCGCCTTGGCACTCGCAATGGCATAGAGGAGTACCAACCGCGACGGAACCGTGCAGCGGTCACCGGGCTGAGTGAACCGCGCCAGGCCCTGCTGATAGAGAATCACCAAGTCATATTCCGCGTCCGGCGTCGGATACAGTTCAATCTGACCGTTGAGGAAATCAAAGCGTTCCGGAATCGTCGGCGTCGTGTCGTCACACCGCATTCCCTCCGTAATGCCTTGATGCAACCGAGTGAAAGACGTGGGCGTGTCGTAAACGACGATTTCGTCAATAGCGTGAGGATCAATGTCTTCGTCCTCTTCGTCGTTATGGCAGTCGTAGAGCTTGCTACCTTCGGCGAGTTTGATCGTGGCACGCTTCTTTGAGTACGGTGCGCCAAGCTGCTCAAACACGTATTCCTGTCCCTCCTGCAAGAATGACGTAAGCAGAGGGTCGATCAACTTCGAGGCGACGCCCTGTGTTACAAAACCAAGGCGTGCCTTAAGTTCCGTCAGGAGGTCGTTAAGCGTTCGTTCCCGCGCCCGTAAAGGATTCGGATAAGTCATATCAGGCACTCGCATCAATGGTTATTGAGAGGACGCCGCCGGTAATCACTAGGCCGACGCTGATGTTTCGCTTGCCGATGATGGAAGTGCTGGAACGAGAGGTACTCACCGACGACACAATGGCGTCTTTTCCGTTTGCGCCGTCTTTGCCGGGGGGACCCGGTTCGCCTTTTTCGCCCTGCGGGCCAGTGTCCCCCGGGGCACCTTTCAGACCACGCGGGCCACGCAAACCACGCGGGCCTTCAGGGCCTTGTGCGCCTTTGCCGAACTGATACCCCTGAGACCAATCCGCCGCAGCGTCCGAGAGTTTCAGGTACAGCTTTCCTTCGTCCATCGCGAGGAAGGAATAGCCCTTCTTCTCGTTATCATGGGAAGCGAGTTCGGACTTGATCCCGGTTACCGCCACAGCGAACGACGCACCGGCGGGACCAACGGGACCCATATCTCCGGGCTCACCCTGCGGGCCTTCAGGGCCTTCAGGGCCTTGCGCACCATCAGCCCCTTTAATCGTTTCCAAGAACTCGTCGGTGACGTTCTCCGGGCCAACAACCTGATTAGCCAAAGTCCCGTCGTCCTTCTGAATTAAGGCAAGGTTTTTAATCGTAGTGTTGACGGCGGTAGACACACTGTCCAGTTCGTTATCGAGCGCCGCCAAGTCCGTTTGATCCGGATTGTTTTCAGCGAAGTTTTTCTTGCGCTTGTATTCCTGCGCCTGAGCCATAACCGCCCCTCCATGAAGCATCGGAGGAAAGATAGGCGGCAAGCCGTCAGACGTGGCAAGATTTCTGAAAGCCCCTTCCAAGAAATCTTGCCCGCACCCTTTACATCTTCATAGAATCGTGGTAAATCAATCCTCAAAGGGAGGACTTTGAAATGGCGGTACAAGTTCGATGCCCGCTATGCAACAAGCGCTTCTTTGATTTACTCCCAAGCAAGCCGCCCAACGGCGCGGTAGCCATCTTCTGCCGCCACTGCCGGAAAGTTGTTGTAATAGATCTGTCGTCATACAGCGATTCGCAGGCCCATTCGGAACCTGCCTCAAACAAGGCCTCTGAGCCACACTCTTAGCGCCAAGCGAGCGCACAATCCAGAGAACCTCGAGTTCCATAGCAAAAGGAGTTTGCTATGGCTGACTTTGCAACCAAAGGCCTCGCCAACGGCGTAGGCATCCCTGCCCTCGTTCTGGGCTCCCTCGGCTTCCTCGGCTCTACCAACAACGGCAACGGCGGAATCCTCGGCGGTCTTTTCGGGGGAAACAGCGTAAATCCGCAATCCGCTCTGATGGCTGAGAACGCCATGCTGAAGGCTGAGAACTACAGCGACAAGGTGGCCAAAGAGACCTACGGGCAGTCGCTCACCGATAACCGTCGTTTGCGTGATGAGTTCTTCGCGTACGTGAAGCCGTTGGCCGACGAAGCCGCGCAGAACCGTGAACGCGTTGCGGTGTTGGAAATGCAGGTATCGAAGAACGGAGAAATCGCCGATCTCCGCGAGAAGTTGGTGCGTTCCGAACTCGGCGCAAAGATCGACACCGTTGCGCAGACGTGCGGCTGTGGCATCGCTCAGCTCAACAACGCGGTTGCCGCGCTGCAGAACACTGTCGGCGGTATCACGCAGACGATCATCCCTCAGTCGGCTATCTGCCCGCCGGTAATGCCGCGTTACAACAGTTACACGGCTCCGACTGACACGGCCCCGGCGGTTCAGCCGATTTCCGGTACCGTCCGAGTTCAGCGAGGCTGATTATGAAGATGCCGATCGGAAACTTACCTGCGGTGGTTGTGGAATTTGCTCAGCAAGTCCTCATCCCGGCTGCAGAAAAGCAGGGCGGTTCTCTGCCCTTCACCGTCGGCATCGTCTCGGGGCTCGTCGCACAGCGGGCCCCGGCGATGATCGAACCTTACCTGCCGATGCTCAAATCTTTGGGAGCGGTGGATGAGCAAAACCGAATCGACGTGGACTTGCTGTACGGCGAAGCTGCAAAGAACCTCGAAGCGCACCCGTTTTCCATTGGGCCTTACAAGCCTGATCGAGGCGACTTAGACGCGCTGAAGGAAATCATGAACCGACACGGAGAATAGTCATGGAAATGAAGGAACTGATGAAGGCCCGCGCGGAACAATCCATGCACTGCCTGCTCGAAAAGATCGACAAGGTGTGTGATGAAGCCCGCGACGGCGGCGGCTTAAGCGACGAGGACGTTCGCGTGCTTGAAAAAGCGTGGTGCGCCATCGCCACGATGAAGGCGGTCTGCAAGGAGTAGGCGGCCTGTACGCGCACGAAAAACCCCGAGGGGGCGCATTCCGCTCGGGGTTTTATCTTTTAATCGACGATCTGAAACTTCTTCAGAGGATTGAAGTAAATCTGATGTTGGGCAACTTTTCCGGATTCATTGTGCCAATTGCCGAAGAGCTTCCAACCCAGGCCGATACGAACACAGGCGCGGAACCAGCGGTTTTCGTACCACCGAATGCAATACCATTGGAAGCAGATCAGCTTGTCGTCGCGATACACGCGCCGGAAGCAAACACCGGAAATCCCGTTGGTATCGGAGGCGTCAGGATTGCCCTTTACGACGTATTCGTCCGACGGATAGACCGGAACACCGATGACACGAATGCAGAACCCATAAGCCGTGTTCCGGAAGAACCACGCCGTACGACGCTTGTAGGTGCTCCACCAATCGAATCCCGGGTGCCGTTCCCAAGATCCTCTGTCTCCATCACAGTCGTGGTCATCGGTTTCAAACCACGAAAGCCACTTAGGCAAGTGCGCCTGCATTGCCGAGCCGTCCGTCCGCCACTCGATCTCTCCATAGGCGTTCTTTTCCGTTCTGACGAACAGCGGGAGCACCGGCGACAAAGCCTTACCAATCACCTGCATAAGAAGGTCAGGAACGCAAAATAATAGCCACTTCAAGTAGATCATTTTTTCACCCATAAAAAACCGGTCGCGCCGGGGTTTCGCTTATTCTTCGTTTGCCTTGTCCTTTCCCTCATACTCCTTCAGCTTTTGCTGAAGTTCATAGATTTTGCAGTTTGCTTCGAGAAGCTGGTCTAATGCCTCTTCAAGGTGCTTCGCGTTCCGCGTATCCCAAAGAACAAAGGCGGCCACGAGCACGGAAAGGGCAACCCAAAAAACGTCCAGCATAATTTTCTCCCTTTACTTCACCCACTCAGGTTTCACCGGCCAAACGATCTCCGTCGGGAAACCCGATTGTTCCGGAACGTCGCGCAAGGCTTGCCGGTAGACAGTGAGTTCTTGTTGTTTCTCATCGGTGAGCGGGTAGTCTGACGCCATCAGGTAGTCCGTCGCGGCGATCAAGGCGTCACGCTGAGACCGGGCTTGTACCGCGAGCTCCTCGGTTGTGGGGGCAGGAACGGGCAAAATCTGAAAACGCCGCAGGGTTTTCGTCTGCGTTACCTCTTTACCGATTTCGTTTTTCTCCGTCACGTCTTTGGTGATGGGATCAAGCTCTTCAATAAAGGCGTTGTTCTTGTTGCACCATGCCGCGGCTTCCGGCGGGTATTCGCCTTCAAAAATTTGATTGAGTTCAAACGTCA
>ERZ1034880.60-NODE-60-length-42995-cov-9.592920_pt1 | contig 42995 bp, 75 predicted proteins | sample MGYA00520630_ERZ1034880 | MGnify/ENA primary metagenome ERZ1034880 (study PRJEB33766, sample SAMN09781725) | gut metagenome | biome: gut microbiome | host: Homo sapiens | place: Madagascar | study: EMG produced TPA metagenomics assembly of the PRJNA485056 data set...
CACCACGGCGGACAAGCTGTTTCTGCTGAGCGAGATCGAGATTTTCGGCAGCGTCAGCTATTCCAAGAGCGGTGAGGGCACGCAGTATGACTACTACAAGGCGGGCATCAGCACGGTGAAGAATCAAAACGGCAGAGCGGACTACTGGTGGGAGCGCTCTCCGAATGGCCGCTACTCCTCGGATTTCTGCATTGTCGACAGCAAAGGCTACGCCTACTACGACTATGCGAACAACGCGAGTGGCGTTTCCTTCGCATTCTGTTTTTAAAGCTAAAGGAGTGATTTTATGCCAATCTACATCAAAGTCAACAACACCGAGTACCCCGCGACCATCACGGGCAACCCCAAAGACCGCTCGTGGGGCGACCGTGACACCAAGACCATCACACTCACGATGACCACCGCCGAGGTCGCGGCGCTGCTGCCCGACAATACGCCGTGGAGCATCGTGCTGCGCGAGACAGTGAACAAGCTCGACAACGACGGCAATCCCACGGGAGAGACCGAGGAAGCCGTCAACGAGTGGGACAACAGCGAATACAGCTTAAGCGGGGCTATCACGGACCACCGCGACGGCACGGTCAGCATCAAGATGGGCAAGCCCACGGAAACCGAGAGCGCCAAAGCGACCGTCACCGCCCTTGCGGGTGAGCCGGTCACATACGCCCGCGCGGTGAAGCTGCGCCCCATCATCGAGCAGGCGGCGGTCAGCCTGAGCGACGGCGAGGCGGCGAGCGTGCCGGAACTCATCACAGCATGGGCGTACCCCGTTGCTTACGCTGAGGGCGACCGCAGAAACTACGGCGGCAAAGTGCACAAGTGCCGTCAGGCGCATACCTCGCAGGCCGACTGGACGCCGGACAAGACGCCGGCCCTCTGGGCGGTCATCGACGCCGAGCACGCAGGCACGCAGGACGACCCCATCCCCGCAAGCCGCGGCATGGAGTACGAGTACGGCAAGTATTACCTCGATGGCGAGGACGGCAAGGTGTACCTCTGCGAGCGCACGGGCGAGGCTGCGGGCGGGAAGATCACGCTGCAATACCTGCCGCACGAGCTCATCGGCAACTATTTCAAGGCGGTGTAATACGCCGCAGAAAGGGAGCGGGATATGGATAATGCAAAACACTACGATGACGCGGCGATCGCACTAATTGAATCGAGGTGCAAGAGCAACACGCACCGGATCAACGAACTCACGGAACATCAGGTGGCGCTGGACAGGCTGGTGACCTCGGTCGAGGTGCTGGCCACGAAGCAAGAGACCGTTGAGGGCGACGTCAAGGAGATCAAAGAGGATGTGAAGACCATCACGGGCAAGGCGGGGAAGCGCTGGGACAGTCTGGTCGACAAGGCTCTTGCGGCGCTGGCGGGCGCGTTTATCGCGTGGCTGATCTCGGGAGGAATGGTATAATGGATGATTTTGCCGAGGTGACAGTTGCCATCATTGCGGGAGCTGCCTTGCTGCTTGGCGCGGCGGCAGCCATTAAGGGGATCCGCGCACTCTGGATGTGGTGCATGGCATGAAGAAGCTGAAAGAGCACTGGGGCAGGATGAAAAAGCGGGACAAGTACATATCCATCGCCATTTTCAGCCTGACGTGGTACACCGTCGCCTCGCTCACCATGACGGCGCTCGGCGTGCCGCCGCCCGACGTGCTGACGGAACGGTGGTTCAAGGCATGGACAACAGAGCTCGTTGTGGTGGCGGGCATCAAGATTTTCAGAAAGGACGAAACGACACTATGAATAACGATTTGCTGAAAAAGAGATTTGCGAACCTGTGCAGCGTGAAGAGCATTGTGACGATCGCCGCAACCGGCGCGGTGGTCTACGGCTTTGTCGTTGGCAAGATCACGGGCGAGCAGCTTATGCTGATCTACAGTTCGATCATCGCGTTCTACTTCGGCACGCAGAGCCAGAAGACGCAGGACGTCATCGACAAGGGGGCGTAAGGCATGGCGAGAGCAGAAGACATCCTTGCCATCGCACGCAAGGAGATCGGCACGGTGGAGCAGCCGGGCAACCGCCAGAAGTATGGCAAGGCCTACGGCGTGGACGGCGTGTACTGGTGCATGCAGTTTGTGTGGTGGTGCTTCCAGCAGTTGGATAAGCGGCTCTTTTACGGCGGTGGGAAGACCGCGAGCTGCGGCGAGCTGATGAACTATGCCAAGGCCCACGGGCAGTGGGTCACGTCCGGCTATCAGCCGGGCGACGTGCTCATCTATGACTTTCCCAACACGAAGGTCAAGACCGACCATACGGGCATCTGCGAGAGCGTAGACGATCAATACGTGACCGCCATCGAGGGCAATACCTCCAACGGCAACACCGGCAGCCAGAGCAACGGCGACGGGGTATATCGCCGCAAGCGCAAGCTTTCGCTCGTGGTGGGCGCATATCGCCCGAAGTATGAGGCGAGCTATCGCGAAGTGCTCAAAAAGCGCGCGGGGCTGCTTGATCCGACGCTCGACTACCTCGCGGCGTATAAGTACGGCAATGACCTGATTCGCAAGCTCGCGACAATGAAATAAATGTGCCCGAATCGGGCACGGAAAGGAAAACGGGCGGGAGGCCTGCAATGTCTCCCCTCGCGTGAGCGCTCTGCAAGCCCCGGTGCACAGCATGGACAAGCAGCACCGAGCGATCCGCGCGCAATTATCCTCTATGGCCCCCAAGCGAGCCGTGGCGTATATCTTATCGTTTGAGCTGCCGCCCGATGAGGCGTACTGCCTTATTGAATGCGACGTGCGGCGCAAGAGCTACGCGCAAGTGTGTGCAGCGCTGCACCTGTCGCCGGAGGCCGTCAACCGCTGCCGCAGGCGGGCATATCAAAAAATAGCAGACGGACAAAGAGAGCACCGAGGTTAATCGGTGCTCTCTTTTGTTCTTTATTGGAGTTTTGCATCATACAGCAGGCTTATTGTACAGACCAACGGCCTGTGCGAGCAACAACCGCAGATAGTCGGGGCAGTGCCTTGCACCGGACTCCCAATCCTCGATAGATCGGCGAGGGATGCAAAAGCGAGTTGCAAATTTAGCCTGCGACAGACCTGTATATTGGCGGATATCGCAGATCGTCAGGTGAGCAACATTCCAAATATTACCGATCTCGGCAATACGCTCCTCCGAAATATCTTGATTATCGTCGTCCCAAATGGAGCTAAGAGCCCAATCGGAGACAAATGCTTCGCGGGACGCGCCATCATTCGAGAGCGCGTCTGAAAAGATGCTGTAAAACTGCTTGTCGGTCATGGTAAACTCCTCCTTTAATTCAGCTCCTCGACAAAAACGAACATGTCTTCGTCGCGGACGAGATCGCCGTTTTCGTCGTACTTGCCGCAAGCACCGTCTTCGTTTGCTTTGTTCGCGGTCTCGATGCAGTAATCCACATCCTCGACTGTGTATGTATCGGTCTCTTCGTCGTACGGGAGGGAGCCTGCGTTGAAGTAATCGGCGCTCCAATCAGGGTCATAACCGGAACCGTTCCAGCGCTGAATCTTGATCTCCACGGTCCTCTTTCCATCGGTAAGCTTCATTTTTATATCCTCCTGGGCTGTTGCCCTCTTTTGTTTACATGCTTATATTACCACGCATTGCGTGGTATGTCAAGGGCTTTTTTGAAATATTTTTTGACCAAATAATGACCAAACAATGACCATTTGCGGAGCGCGATCCACGGTATGATTGAGGCGACAAAAGGAGGTGCGGCGATGTACGACCGACTTTTAGCTTTGGGATTTACCGAGCAGATGGCAATGGACATTTTGACGCTGTTTCCCGACCCTGACGAGCTGCGCACTTACGTCTATTTCGCGGAGCTTTTCCATGTATAGCTACTTTAACCCAAATCCCGCTGGGCGTAATGTGTCCGACTGCACCGTGCGCGCGATCTGCAAGGCGACGGGGAAGGACTGGGGCGAGGTGTATTTGTCCCTTTGCATACAGGGTTACCTTGACGGTGATTTACCCAATGCAAATGCCTGTTGGGGCGCGTATCTGCGATCGCTTGGGTATCGGCGCTATATCATGCCGGACACCTGCCCCGACTGCTACACGGTTGGTAAGTTTGCCGACGAGCACCCGCGTGGAACGTATATTCTCGCCCTCTCCGGTCATGTGGTCTGCGTGCAGGATGGTGTAATTTACGACAGTTGGAACAGCGAGAACGAAATCCCGCTTTATTACTGGGTCAAAGAAACGGAGGAATAAACATGGCATATCCCTATTTCAATCCTTATTATCCGCAGCCGATGCCGGATAACCTCATGCAGATGCGGCAGATGCAGCAGCCACAGATGCAGCCCATGCAGCAGCCTATGCCGCAGCCAGTGCAACAGAACCCCATTGCGCAGGGCGGTGTGCAGTGGGTAAGCGGTGAGCAGGAGGCAAGGGGCTATCTCATCGCGCCCAATTCTGCTGTGGCGCTGTGGGATTCTACCGCGCCGACTGTGTATCTCAAGCAGGCGGATGCAAGCGGCAAGCCGACGCTCAAGATTTATGACCTTGTAGAGCGCGCAGAAACGCCCCGTACAGCTCCGCAGGAAAAGGGTGTGGAATTTGTCACCCGTAAAGAGTTTGACGCGCTGGCAGCGCTTGTGGGCGAATTAAAGGGCAAGAAGAAGCGCAAGGTCGAGGAGGACGAAGACGATGAATAATCCGTTTATGGCCGTGCTCGGCGGCGGACAGATTCCGGGGCCGATGTGGGATCTGATGCAGCTCAAGCAAAAATTCCAGCAGTTTCAAAGTGGCTTTCAGGGGGACCCCAAAGAAGAAGTCAATAAACTTCTACAATCTGGCGCTATGAGCCAACAAGAGTTGAACCATCTCCAATCTATGGCAAAGCAGTTTGGGCCCTTATTTCATTGATCTTATCGTGGCCACGATTTGATAAATAAAATTTTGAAAGGAGAGATAATATGTCTCTTTCTGACGGCGCTCCCATGATGACCATGCCGGTCGCGCCCGCGAACAACTACGGCGGAGGTATGGGCATGTGGGGCGAAAACTGGATCTGGATTATCGTTCTTTTCCTCTTCGGCTGGGGCCGCAACGGCTGGGGCAATAACGCTGGCAATTCCGGCGGCGTGGTCGACGGCTATGTGCTGACCTCTGATTTTGCCAATGTCGAGCGCAAGATCGACAGTGTAAATCAGGGCCTTTGCGACGGATTTTACCAGCAGGCGCAGCTTGCCAACGGCACCAACATGGCGATGGCAAACGGCTTTGCACAGGCCGAGCTGTCCCGTAGCAACCAGCAGGCAGCTCTGATGCAGCAGCTCAACGCCATGCAGATGCAGGCCGCAAATTGCTGCTGCGAGAACCGTGCCGCGATCGCGCAAGTGCGCTACGACATGGCTGCGCAGGCGTGCGACACGCGCAACACCGTGCAGAACGCGACGCGCGACATCATCGACAACGCCAACAGCAACAGCCGCGCGATCCTCGACTTCCTGACGCAGAGCAAACTGGCTGACCTCCAGAGTGAGAACCAGGGCTTGAAGCTGGCGGCATCTCAGGCGGCGCAGAACAGCTATCTGGTCTCGCAGCTGCGTCCCTCTCCCATTCCGGCCTACACGGTGCAGAACCCCTATTGCTGCAACCAGTTTGCCGGTTGCGGCTGCTGACAACTGCATAGCATAGCTTTTTGTTGGCAATGTTTTGTTGACGCCAACAAAATGTTCGGCCCCGTGCCGATACTACGACAAACGCGGCGGGGCAATCGCTCCGCCGCTGCATTTTAAACGGGTCGATTTCGACCCCTTTAGGAAGGAATGATTTTGTGAAAACGGTTGACGAACTCAAGCAGGAATTTGTCGATCACATTGCAACTCTGGACAAGAGTAAAATGAGCATGTACGAGCTTAGCAATTATGCCGATCTTTTGCGTAAAGCGGACGAATTATTTGCACCCAGCTACGCGGAAATGATTGCAAATGGTGCGTTTGCCCCTTTTGGGGCAAATCAGAGGAAGGAGTGATACCAGTATGGCTGAGTTTAGTAATCCTATCATTGCTTTGGTCTCTGCCGGACAGAACGTCCCACTGACCGAAACGGCGGTCAATAGCAAGCCGTGTATCGTTCACCGTGCCGGTGCCGGTTTGGTAACTTTGCGCGGGCTGACTAACCAGTGCCGCGCTCTCTACAAAATTTCTTATGGTGGGAACATCGCCATCCCTACCGGGGGCACGGTCGAGGCCATCACGGCGGCGCTTGCCGTCAACGGCGAGGCACTCAACAGCGCTACGGCGACCGTTACCCCTGCTGCGGTGGAGAACTATTTCAACGTGTATGTCAGCGCGCAAGTGAGCGTCCCGAAGGGCTGCTGCGTAACTGTCGCGATGAAAAACACAAGCGCTCAGGCCGTGAATTTTGCTAACAGCAATCTCACGGTTGAGAGAATCGCATGAAAGGAGCATGGACATGAGCAAGAAAGCAATGTATGATCTGCGCAATATGCTGTGCGACGAACTCGACGAGCTGGCGCGTAAGGGCGAGCTTGGCGCGGGCGATCTCGAAATTGCGCACAAACTGACGGACACCATCAAAAACATCGATAAGATTGAGATGTTGGAGGACGACGGCTATTCCCGCGATGAAAACTATTCTCGCCGCTATTCCCGCGACGGAGACTGGCAGTCGGGTATGCGCGGCGCTTATGACCGTGATATGTCCAATGCGAGACGCGGCACGCATTATGTGCGCGGCCACTACTCCCGCGACGGTGGCACGGAAAATATGAAACGCCAGTTGCAGGAAATGTTGGACAACTCCGACGATGAAAGCATCCGCAGAGCCATCCAGCGCTGCATGGACACGATCGAGAGCTAAAGGGGGGTGCTCCCCTATGGTCGACGAGAATGAGGTCAAGCGCTGGATAGCTCGCCTTGAAACAGAGGAATCAAGCTGGACAAACTATGAGCGCCTTGCCGTGTTATATGCCATCCGTGACCAGCAAAGCGGCAGCAGAGAGAGAGCTTTGCCAACGGCATACTCCGCAGCACCCGCGCCGGTCAACGTCAAAACATACGGCGACAGCGATTTTTTGCGCGCAGTGGCAGATGTTTCGCCGGACAAAGCGTGGGAGATCATGGACGAGCTGATGGACAGCTTGAAAATTGTAAACGAGCGCGTATATAATAGCGTCATGCGGAAGCTCGAAAAATAAATTGCAGATGGAATTGCAGATGAGTTACAAAAAACCTTGTAATATCAATGCTTTTGCGGATTCGGTTGCGGGTTCGACTCCCGCCGCCTCCACCATTGAAAAAACCTCGCAGTCTCAACGGCTGCGGGGTTTTTCTTGTATTTGCAAGGGTTTTCAGTATTACCTGTTTACGCATTACTTGCGATATTTGCAAGTTATCTTCCGCCGAAACAGCGTTTTTGCAGATGAATTGCAGATGAAATTACAGATGAAATTCGGATTCAAAAAAGCCGTCAACGGCATCTGCCACTGCTACGGCTTTATCATTCATCGTGTGCTGGTATACGTTTTTGAGCATGTTGTTTGTGGAATGCCCCATGCGCTCCATTGCGTATTTATCGGGGACATTGAGCCTGAGCATGACCGACGCGTTTACATGACGGAGGTCGTGGAATCGAAACGGCTGAACTCCGCAGCGGGCACACGCGCGTTGCAGATGCTTATACAGGACATTTCTGGTTGCGTGGACAATATACTCATCTGCGCGCGGTGTTGCGTTAAGCAGCCCCATAATATACGGCGGCACTTTTAGCTGCCTGTTGCCGCTGTAGGTTTTTGGCTGCTTGAGCTGCGGGCCGTCCTCACCGTCTACCATCGCTTGCTTGATCGTAAGAATATCGCCGTCAATGCAATCCCATGTCAGACCTCTGATCTCTGATGTGCGAAGACCGAGCCAAACGGCCAGCAGAAACGGCAATTCAAAATCCGTGCCTTTGCAATCCTCATGCAGGATCCTAATTTCTTCCATGGTAGGGATTTTAATTTTAGGCGCTTCCTTCTGCGGCAAAGATACGCGGAACATTTTATCGGGGCACTCCTCCGACATTGCCGCCGTAAACAGGCCGTAAGCGTTGCGGACGTACTTAGGGGACTTTTCCCGCGCCATCTTATTCACGGCACGCTGCACGCGGTCTTGCGTCAACGCGGCGCATTTAACGCTCATCAGCTCGGGGAAAACCACCTTGCGGAGTTTTCTGTACCCGTTGACGGTGGAGGGGGAGAGTATTGCGTCCTTACTGTCGATATATCGGTCGATAGCGTCACCGACCGTGCGCTCAGACGCACGAGCGGCAGACTTTGCGCCGGACTTCAATGCGGCGGCTTCATTCTCCGCTTGCCTTTTGGTAAGCGCTGTGACGGACACACGCTTTCCGTCTACCATGACGCTGACATTCCAGTTGCCAGACGGTAGTGGTTTTGCTTTTGGTATCTTCATCAAATCCCCCTCCAATCAATGTACAAGCACCACGCAGCCAGCAGAACGATAATGACAAACATTATAGCAATCACGCCGTTGCGAATACGGACACCGCGCCGCATAATCTCGATCATGTCTGCTTTTGCGTCAACGTGGCGTTCCAGCTCATCATTCCGCGCTTGCAAGGTTTCCTCGGTCGGCGTCAGGTGTTCGGAAATTCCAAACGCTTCATCAAGCGATATTCCAAGCGCTTTACAGATCGGCGCAACGGTGTAGATCGACGGAGACTTGGAAAACTTGGAAAAGAAGTTCTGCACGGTGGACAGCGGAACGCCGGAAACGTCGGAAATTTCCTGATAGGTCAGTTTCAATTCTTCTTTACGGATTCTACACACTTCTTGAATGTTCATTTACGCCACCTTAATTTTTTCGATTTTTGCGCCGCAAAGTCGCAAGATGAGGGCTTGTCGAACCGCGTCGAGCGCTGTCTTATTGCAATGTTTCGGTGTTGAATTGCCAAGCTAAAGCAGAGTATGGTCAAAACAAGCAGCGGCGACCGCTTCCCGCCGGCTGCAAAAAGGCCCCGCCGTTTGTTGCAGAGGGCGGCGGGGCCAATCTAAACTATACCGTCTTGCATTCTCTCGTAAGTTATTGTCTCTTTCTATAAAATGATGTAAGAAAAACTATTCGCCGGTGGTTATTGATCTGCAAAATCAATATAATCGGTAAACTTCCACATGCAATCATAAAGGGTAAACAGTTTCCCGCTTTCACCGATGGTTTTTATTGTTGAGATTAAAAAAGAACGCCCGACAACGGAGAAGTTAAATTCTGCGAATTTCCCATGCTTCCAGCAGTGGATACATGCTTTGGACAGCTCCCCGTTAACAGAATAGCATAGTTCTCCGATGTAGTTTTCTTCATGAATAGATTTTATCCCATATTTAGAAGTGTTAAAAAACGCGATTAGAGGATATTGAGACTTCTTGCCAGATTTTGTTTTTGGCGCGTAGATTAAATAACTTCTTGGTAAATCTTCCGGGCTTGTTATCAACCCATAATCAAAGCAAATTGAATTAAAGTTTATTTGATAGTCAGCTGGAATTATTTTTTCAATCGCGCTATCCTCTTCTAAATCATGTAATGTGCCAAGGTGATAGTTTATCTCGTTTATCGCAAGGCTCAATGTTCGCTTATTGTTCAGATTATACATAGCCCAAGCTTTGTGCTCACCGATATACGCGCAGTTACAAATCTGATACGGGATAAACGAAAAGTAGGTCATTTCTTCTTCAATAAGACGGCTCATGCTTAAATTGGCATCTTTTGAAAGATTCTCTTTTACGCATCGCGAGTTTACCAAAATTGCTATTTTTGATGGTCTTTCATATTCATTGTAACTTTGATCGATGGGCCCACGTGGCGAGGCAACTGCCCCTGTATCTTCCGAATAATAATCTTTATAGCTTCCACTCCATGAAAGACCAAACTGATTCAAAAATTTATCTAAGATAGCCATACAAATTCCCGCCCATTCAAATATTTGTGAATGCCATTGAATCTTTGAAAATGTGGTGCTATAATGATAGAGAAAAATCGAACGTATGTTCTGATTTGCAATTTTGAAAAACGGAGGAATGGATAATGCCAGACAACAACGAGAAAGCAGTGCTGGATTTATTTCGGGTGCTTTCTGAGTCGCAAAAGATCAGCTATCTTGCTCGGCTTCGCTCTTTAGCACTTCCTCCCGAAGAAAAGCCAGCTCGCGAGCTTGCCGTTCGGGAGACAAACGGCTCCACAACCGCATAAACTCAGCTTCGCTACTGGCAGAACCCTCGACGTTATCGCCGAGGGCTTTTTTTATTTCCGGATCATCTGTTTCGCCACTTAAATATGCAACGGTAGTCTCAAGTTCGTTAGCAACAGCTAACAGATTTGCGTAATTTGGAACCCTACCGTTCTTCCACCATTTCCCAATCGTCCCGTTTCCGAGATTGAGCTTTTTCTCAAGGGCAGTCCGGTTAGTTCCTCTTACTCTGCAAAAATCTTTTAATCTTTTAGATAAATCCATAAAAAATAGTTAGACAAAAATCCGATTTTCTTCTTGACAATGCGACTTTAGTCTATTATACTTAGACATGTGAAGGGTAAACAAAACTAAGCCCCCCACAAAGACGGACTTGCAGAAGATATTTAATTGCCTCAACAGCATTATATTAGACTATCTTCTAATTTCTGTCAAGTATTATTCGACTGAAAGGAGGAGTTTTTTTGATCTATGACAATGTCAAGCGCCTCTGCGAAAAGCACAATACCAATATCGCAACTGTAGAAAAGGCGTGCGGCATCGCAAACGGGACGATCGGCAAATGGAACGGAAAAGACGCCGAACCGCGCGTCAGCACCGTCAAGGCCATCGCGGACTATTTCGGGGTGTCGGTGGACGAGCTATTAAAGCCGGACAAGGAGGGCGCATGAAGTACAAAGAAATGAAGTCCATCCTTGAAAATCAGCTGCGGCTTGTTTCTAAGCATTCTGGGCTATTGAAAGGGCCTGAACTGTTGGTGGCGACAGCGCAGGTGATTGAGATCAGCAAGGCATTGATGAGCAACGTGAAATGGAGCGAGGACGCATAAGCGCCAAAGAATAGGAACGAAAAGATGAAAGAAATCAAAGTGAAATTGACGTTTACCGAGCCAATTCTCGGTACCAGCCCCGCGAACCCTGATATCTACCGCGAGTTTATCGGCAGTCACGCGCCGGATGCGGCGAGCGTTGAGGACGAGGTTGCCGCTCTGGGAGCGGACGCGGTGGCGGAGAAGTCCATGACTGTGTTTCCACGGCTGGACGACGGCACGCCGTTTCTGTACGACTACCAGATCAAGGGCTTTTTCAAGGACACCTGCGGCGGCCTGCGCAAGGTCAAGGGTACTGCGAGCGAGAAAATCAAGGCATACAAGAAAGAAATTGACAAGCTGATTTTTCCCGAACCGCGTACCATTCCGCTGATGTTTACTGGCTCCGTTGGTGAATGCCAGCGACCGCTGAGAGCGCAGACCGCACAGGGAGAGCGAGTGAGCCTTGCTATGAGCGAGGAAATCCCTGCGGGTGCTACGTGCGAGTTTACTGTTGTTTGCTTGTGCGACGATCACGAAAAGGCCGTGCGCGAATGGCTGGACCATGGGCGATTCTCCGGCATCGGACAGTGGCGAAATAGTGGAAAAGGCCGATTCCGCTGGGAGGAAATCGAGTAACGCGCAAAGGAATCGCTTCGTAATGCGAAGCGCAGCACAGCAATGGGATCGCTCAGATTCGCCGTGAGCAGCAATGGAAGCGCTCAGCCGGACGTGGCAGGGCATGGCAAGGGAAGAGCCAGGAAGGGCGATGATTCGCCGAGCAGAGCGAAGGAATTGCTCAGCAGTGATGCGCTGCGGAATCGCTTAGAGATGCTACGGTATGGCCTTGAGATGCAACGGCACTGAACCGCTTTGCACAGAGTAGCGAGAGCAACGGCAATGATGTGAACTGTACAGCATTGGAAGGCAACGCAACGGATTTGCGATGCGCCGCGCCGCAGCGGCATGGCAATGACACGATGAGCGACGGTTTAGCACGGCGTGGTTTTGCTACGGCATTGAAGGGAAAAGCAGAGGCTAGCGATGGAATAGCAAGGAACTGTACAGCAACGGAATAGAATCGCAGAGAACCGCAGAGAACCGCAGAGGAATTGCGACACGATGAGATGCTTCGAAAAAGAAAATGCCCCGCCCAATGTTGCAGCATCGAGCGGGGCGGGTGGGACAAATCTCACCACAAGATATTGTGTCCGTGCTTATTGTAGCACGGAAGAAAGGAAAAGGCAAGATGCTAAAGCCACAACAGTTAACGCGACGGCGAAATGACCTTGAGCGAGCCGTGCGCGGCGCGATGGGTCGGGCGTTGATTCGCACCGGCAAGGAGCTGGGCGAGGAAATCGGCCTATCGGAAACGCAAATTTGCAACAGAATGGCGGGGCGTTCCCGCTGGACGTTAGAAGAAATCTGGGAGCTTGACCGAGTTTTGCAATTCACCGACGCGGAAAAGCTCATGCTGATCGGAGGCGCGAAATGATTGACACGCTGTTTTTCGGCGGCATTGCCGCTGCGGTGATCGCGCTCAACGGCTGCGATTTCGCCACGAGCCTTGCCGTCATCGGTGCGTGCGCGGGGTGCAAGGTGCTGTATGATCTACTGCCGTATATCGACAGGGGGTGCAGACGATGAGATGGCACGACAAGCGCACGAGAGAGCAGCGCAAAGCCGATGAATCGGCACTGTTCGCGGCGGCGTGCTTGGGCGCAACGATCCTTTTGATCGTGATCTCAATCCTCGCCACCAGCGCGCAGGCGGTCGATGCGGAACCGGAAGAAGCGCCCATCGTAGAGGAGTATGATCCCGCGTGGGACATTCCCGCGACGGAGAGCGCCGTTTGCAATGACGTGTTTCTCGGCGAATTTACGCTGACGGCCTATTGCCCCGGACGCTGCTGCTGCGGCAAGTGGGCGAGCGGCTACACCGCGACCGGCGCGCTGGCCACCGAAGGGCGCACGATCGCGGTTGACCCGAAGGTTATTCCATACGGTTCGCGCGTCCTGCTGATCTGGCCGGACGGCACACAGCACAGCTATATCGCGGAGGATTGCGGCGGCGGTGTGAACGGCAACCACATCGACGTGTTTTTCAACGGCCATCAGGCGGCGCGCGTGTTCGGCGTGCAGAGCGCGATGGTGTATTTGGAGGTGGAGGAATGATGCACTGCTGGGCTTGCGGCGCGGATTTCCGAGAGCCGGCTCTTTATGCGTACCGCGAAAATCTGGACGATGAGAACTGGACGATTACCACTCAAACCGTGTGCCCTTACTGTGGCACAGACAATATTACGGAGGTAAAAGATGAACCTTTATCAGATTGATTCCGCGCTTGCGGAATGTGTAGATGCCGAGACCGGCGAAATCCTTGACGTTGAAAAGCTCTTAGATCTGAACATGGCAAGAGAGCAGAAGATTGAGAACATCGCGCTTTGGATTAAAAACGATGTTGCCGAAGCAAAGGCGATCTGCGAAGAAGAGAAGACCCTTGCGGCGCGCAGACAGGCTTTAGAGCGCGCGGCAGAGAGAAAGAAAAAATATCTCGATTCTGTTCTGAACGGCGAGAAGTTTTCCACTCCCCGATGCTCTATCAGTTATCGCAAAACCACCAGCGTGGAGGTCTCCGACATGGGCGCGGTGGTGGCGTGGATGCTCGCCAACGGTCACGACGGCGAGGTTACTTACAACGCCCCCACGGTGAGCAAGACTGACCTTGCCCCGTTGCTGAAAAATGGCGCTGAAATCGACGGTGCGACGCTTGTACAGGGCATGAGCATGGGGGTGAAGTGATGGAGAACCTTGAAATTTATGAGCGCGTTCGGCAAGTCCCAACGTCCGCGCAACGTGAGATTCAAGCGGGACGACTGAAAGGCAAGACTGATATCAACCCAATGTGGCGCATTAAGGCGCTGACGGAGCAGTTCGGCCCTTGCGGTATTGGTTGGAAATATACCATCACCGATAAGCGCCTTGAAAATGGCGCGAACAATGAGGTTTCCGCATTTGTAGACATTGACCTTTACATCAAAGTCGACGGGGAGTGGTCGGACGCGATTCCCGGCACAGGCGGCAGCGCGTTTGTCGCTAGCGAACGAAACGGCCTTTACACCTCTGACGAGTGCTACAAAATGGCGCTGACCGATGCTATTTCCGTTGCCTGCAAGGCTCTCGGTTTTGGCGCGGATGTGTATTGGGCAAAGGACGCGACCAAGTACACACCAAGGCCGGATAGACAGCAACCAAACGAGGCGGTTGGGAAACCGGTTTGCAAGGACTGCGGCAATCTCATCTACCCTGTGACGCACGGCGGCAAGAAATATTCCGTTGCCGAGATTGCGGAGAACGCGATGAATACCTATAAAGCACCGCTCTGCTGGGCGTGCATGACGGCAAGGAGAAAATCCAATGAAAGCCCGACTGCATGACTTGTCGCTCGCGCGCGATGGTGGGTATTTACTCACCATTGCTACGCGGGAGAATGTCGCCGCATTGTACGACGAGCTGCACGAGACGGACGTTGATGTGACCGTGAAGAAGCACCGCGAGAAGCGGAGCCTTGATGCCAACGCTTACGCATGGGTATTGATGGACAAACTCGCAGAAGCCACAGGAACGCCTACAAGCGAGGTTTACCGGCAGGCCGTGAAAGATGTCGGCGGGAACACGGAAACCGTCTGCGTGCGCGAGAAAGCCGTACAGAAGCTATGCGACGGCTGGAATAAAAACGGCATCGGCTGGCAGACGGAAGTGATAGACAGCAAAATTGACGGCTGCAAGAATGTGGTGCTGTATTACGGCTCGTCCACCTTCGACACAAAGCAAATGGCTCGCCTCATTGACAACATCGTGCAGGACTGCAAGGATCTGGGCATTGAGACATTGACCCCGCAGCAGCTTGACGCACTAAAGGAGGAATGGGGCAGATGACGAAAAGCATCATGCAGGACAAGCGAGAGTGCTATATCTCAGGATTCTCGACAAACCTCGCGCGGCATCACATTTACGGTGGTGGCCGTCGACAGCTATCCGATATTTGGGGCTGCTGGGTGTGGCTGCGTGCCGACTGGCACAACATGGCCGACTACGGCGTGCACGGCAAGAACGGTCACGAGCTGGATATGCAGCTGAAACGAGAGTGCCAAAAGCGTTTTGAAGAGCTTTATGGTCACGATACTTTTATGGACGTATTCAAGAAAAACTATTTGGAGGACGAATCATGTTAAACAGAGTTTGCATCATGGGTCGCATCACGCGCGACCTCGAACTGCGACGCACGCAGGACGGCACGGCAGTCACAAGCTTCACCGTTGCCGTCGATGACGATTTTAAGAGCAAGGCAACCGGCGAGAAGAAAACTTACTTCCTCGATGTGGTTGCATGGCGGCAGAACGCCGAGTTCGCTTGCCAGTATTTGAGCAAAGGACGCATGGTCGTGGTTGAGGGTAAACTCACCGTCCGCGACTGGACGGACAAGGACGGCAATAAGCGCCGCAACGCGGAGATTATCGCCGACAATATCTATTTCGGAGACAGCAAGCGCAACGATGCTACCGAGCCGCATTTCACCGTAGAGAGCGCCGCAGGCGACTTTGGGGTGATCAGTGAGGACGACGGCGATCTACCGTTTTAAGGCGGTGGAGGCATGGCAAGAAACTATGCAGCACTCCCCTATGATTATTTAGAGGAGATGGATGCGCTCAACGATGCAGAGTTCGGTCGGCTAACGCGGGCATTGCTGGTTTACAGCATGACGGGAGAGCAGATAGCGCTTTGTGGCAATGAGAGATTCTTTGTCAAACGCATGATGGCGCAGGAAGACCGCTTTAAGGCAAGCTATGACGATATTGCGACAACGAGAAGCGAAGCTGGCAAGGCTGGTGCTGCCGCAAGATGGCAAAATGGCAAACGCATTTTTGCTAATGGCAAAAATAGCAAAGCCATGTCTGCCAATGGCAAAAATGGCAATACCGAAACCAAAACCGATACCAATACCGAAACCAATATCCAGCTATCTACCGATAGCAAGGGAGAATATTGCGCTGAGCCGCAAGCGGCTTCCGCGCCACCGGTGATTTCTTTGCCACTGAATGACGGGACTTTCTTTGACGTGTCGGAGAATGACAGGGCCAAATGGTCGCAGCTCTATCCGAACGTTGACGTTCTACAACAGCTCAGAAACATGGCGGGGTGGTGCGATTCAAACCCTACCAAGCGTAAAACTCGCGGAGGGATTAAGCGCTTTATCACCTCGTGGCTCTCCAGAGAGCAAGACAAGGGCGGCAAAGCGCCGCAAAATAAGCCGTTTGTCGGCGGCGATGTTTTCGCCGAGATGCTGGAGGAGGAGAAGAGCCGTGGAAAGAGCTGACGTGATTAGCCTTTTGGGGCGGATAAAACGAGCATATCCGCAGGCTTACGCCAAGATGACCCGCGTAGAAGCCGAAGAACTGGTTTCCCTCTGGTTGGACATGCTGGGAAATGAAGACCCTGCTGCGGCAAAGGGCGCAGTAAACGCGCTGATTGCCGAGGACACAAGGGGATTCCCTCCAAAGGTCGGCCAAGTGCTGGCAAAGATCAGGGGCACAGTTTTCCCACACGTCTCGGTGGCGTGGATGAAGCCATACATCGAGCGGATAGCCGAACAGGAGGCATTCATGCCGAGCGTATCGCGTTATGCGAGAGAACACGGGCTGACGTGGGAAGCGGCTGCTGTCGAAATGGAGGGTGACGCATGGAGCGAGTAGTTTCATTTGCCGTGGATGGAAGACCCGTGCCGAAGGGAAGGCCGCGCGTCACGCGGCATGGGACATATACGCCGAAAAGCACGCAGATTTTCGAGAATGCAGTTCGCGCGGCATGGCTCGAGCGCGGGGAAAGGCCGTTTGAGGACGGAGAAGCGCTGGAAGTCATGGTAAATGCTTATTTCCCCATCCCATCTGGAACGCCAAAAAGAAAAAGGGGCGGATTGGATTTATCCCCATACCTTAAGCGCGGCGATATCGACAACATCATCAAGGCGGTATTGGACGCGCTCAACGGATATGCCTACAAGGACGATTCTGCCGTGTTTAGCGTTTGCGGGAGGAAGTTTTACACAGACGGTGAGCCGCTTACGGCGGTGACGATCAGCAGCGTGGAGGTCGGCCATGAGCTTTGAGCACTGCCACTTCTGCCTGCCACCCGTGCGTTATCCCGGCTGTCAGGACCATTGCCCGCACTACGCGGCAGGCAAAAGACGATTATTTAGGCGCGCGCCAGTTCAAAACGCGGCGTGGCCAAAAGCTGAGAAAATAAAGGGAGCGAAAAAGATGAATGCAAAAGACACTGCGGAGCGGATCCGTGGGCTGAGAACTGCCGCTGGCATGAGCCAAGCGAGTTTTGCCAGCATGTGCGGCATTGAGCAAGGACAGCTGTGCAACTACGAGATGGCACGCATCATGCCGACTATCCCGCTGTGCGAACGGATATGCCGCGCCGTCGGCATTAACCTGCTCGACTTTTTACGGGAGGATGACGAGGGGAAAAGCGGCATTCCGACCGAGGAACGCATCGGCGAGAAGGTGAAAGCCCTGCGTCTGATGAGAGGGATGAACCAGACAGAACTTGCGGAGAAGTCAGGCGTCGCAGACAGCACAATCTCGTCCATCGAGCGCGGCGAGCGATACGGTATAGTCACGACGTATCTCTATCTCGCCGAAGCGCTGGACGTGTCCATCGCGGCGCTGTTAGGAGGGGAATGACATGAGCCGATTCGTTATGAGCAAGACCCCATGGGAGCGCTGCCCGTATCCGGTCCTCAAAGCGGCGCTGGAGAAGACCGACTACAACCAGACCACGCTTGCCGAGGCGACCGGGATTTCAGCGACCAACGTGAGCCGGTACGTCAAGGGCGACGTGGACGCGACCGTGCGGGCGTTTCTCGCGTTGGAGGATTTGACCGGGAAACCGTTCCGGGAGCTGTTCGGGGAATGTGAGGGGAGAAGATGAAAGTTCTGGTTGCCTGCGAGGAATCGCAGGAGGTATGCAAAGCGTTCCGCGCATTGGGGCACGAGGCGTATTCCTGCGACATTCAGGAGCCGTCCGGCGGGCACCCTGAGTGGCATATTCTGGGCGATGCGCTCAAGGCCATCAATGGGGGGCAAGTGACCACAATGGACGGGGAGACGCATGACGTCGGCAAATGGGATTTGCTGATCGCGCACCCTCCGTGCACATACCTAACCGTTACCGGGAATCGCTGGTTTAACACGGAAAGATATGGGGAAAAGGCGGTCAGACGGTTGCAGTTGCGGGAAGAAGCTGCGGCGTTTTTCCTGGCCTTTGTAAATGCCAACGTTTGTAAAATCGCGGTAGAAAATCCGGTCGGATATATGTCTACACACTATCGTAAGCCTGATTGTATTATCCAGCCGTATGAATTCGGGCACCACGCAAGAAAAAAGACTTGCCTATGGCTAAAAGGCTTACCCGCTTTGCGACCGACAAACATTGTAGATGCAGGAGATATTTTGCCAGGTGGATATAGTGTGGGGGCAAGCGCAAACTATGCAAAAGACGAGACTGGTAAGATTATGCGATGGAATGACCCGCGTACGGCAAAAGAAAGAAGCAAGACCTTCCACGGCATCGCCAAAGCTATGGCGGAGCAATGGGGAGGAGACATTAGGGAGGACGCATGAACATCGGAGACACATACAGCTGGACACCCGCAGCCTTCGAGGGCGCGAGCGGACTGGGTAGCTTTGAGAAATTGAGAACCGTACACGGCAGAATCGTCTACATCAACGAGGCGCACCGCTACTTTACGGCGGAGGCGGATATCAACGGGAAGAGGCTCAGAGAGAGCTTTAAATTTTAGGGAGGTAATTATGGACGCACTGGAATTTTTGAAGGAAGAGCGAAGAATGTGCGCTTCTTTCGACGCAATATGCGTCAAATGCCCTCTTGGCGATACTGGATGTTGCGTTATTGTCGGGGACACGGATAGGGAGTTAGAGAACGAAGTCACTGCCGTTGAGCAGTGGTCGAAGGAGCACCCGCGCAAGACGCGGCAGAGCGTGTTTCTAGAGCAGTGGCCGGAGACGGAAATTGACCAATATGGGTACTTGATGGTATGCCCAAAACGCATTTCTGCTGATTGCAGGATCAGATACGGGAATTGTGCAAATCGGGTGTGCTCTGACTGCCACCGCGAATTTTGGGGTCAGGAGGTCGAGTGATGGAACGACTGACATTTGAGGGGAACTTCTGCGACATCGCGCAATGCCGAGAGCTTCCGTGCCCGTATAACGGCGCGTGCTCCCAGCGTAAAGTGTGGGAGCGGCTGAAAGCCTACGAGTTTCTCGCCCGCGAGGAGGCGGGGAAAGCCTTAAAAACAAAGGAGGGGTAATATGCCGCATGGTAGCGCAAGTCAGTCTGGCGAGCATAATGGCAACTATAAGCATGGTGGGAAAGGAACAAAACTATACAACGTCTGGCGCGCTATGCGTAAAAGATGCTCCCTTAAGACTGATGCGCATTATAAGCGATACGGGGGCCGAGGTATCTCGGTATGCGAAGATTGGCAAAGTTTTTTAGCGTTTAAACAGTGGGCGAATGAGAACGGGTATAAAGAAGGCCTTACCATTGACAGGATAGATAATAATGGGGATTATTGCCCAGAAAATTGTCGTTGGGTTGACAGAAAAACTCAGGCGAACAATTTGGAAGTGACTGTGAAAATTAAAGTAATAGATACCGAAAAGACGTTGCATGAGTGGGCTGACTTTTTAGGTATAAACCCGTATACGTTATATGATAGGCTGAGGGCTGGATGGCCGCCAGAACGTGCTCTTTTTGAACGTGTAAGTTTAAATAAATATGAGCACCAAAAGAAAGCATTGGAGGCGAAGAAGAATGAGTAAGGCTGTTATGCTGAGCATCCGCCCCAAGTGGGTGGAGAAGATCGCCAACGGCGAAAAGACTATTGAGGTGCGAAAAACCAGACCGAAGCTGGACACGCCGTTCAAATGCTACATCTACTGCACGCTGCAAGGCTGTAACGAGTTTTTTCGAGTTGACCTCGGGGGTGATGTTGCCAAGTGGAACCGCGGCAAGTGGGCAGACCGCAAGGGCAAGATTATCGGCGAATTTACCTGCGACCGTATTTACGAGCTTGAGACCAAAGCGCGCGGCGGCAGCTACTACGTCAAGGGTGAAGACTGGCTGACGGCGTGCGAAGTAGCTCAACAGTCCTGCCTTACCCTCAAAGACATGCACGACTATCTGCACGCGCAAACGGGCTACGGCTGGCACATTACCGATTTGCGCATCTACGACGCGCCGAAGTGCTTGTTGAGTTTTGGGCGGAAAGGCTTTGCAGACGCGAGCCAAGCGTCTTCGGGGGCGGAGAATGTTGCGATTGCGATAAGCGCGCGCCGCAGAGCTGGTGCTATGTGGAGGTGATGAAAGATGGCTGAATTAAAACCTTTTGCGAAATTGACAATGCTGCGAAGTCGGATTTTTGCCCGCATTGCGGCGCGAAGATGGACGGAGGAAATAGTTGATGTTTAAAGTGTTCTGTGATATGTGTGGGCGCGAGATTGACTACGAGGTTGACGGCGTGAATCTGGATTTCAATCACTACGGCGTTGTAAATTTTAAGACACCATTTTCTGCAGAGAAACAACTGTGCCTCTCCTGCGCTGCCAGAGTTTGTAACTTTGTGGAGAACTACGCGAAGATGGACGGAGGTGACAGCGATGCGACTGATTGACAGGGATGCTATTCATTGGCGACCAGATGAAAATTGGGAGCTTTACGCTACAGCAGCAGATATTAGGGCCATCCCTATTGTAGACGCCGTGGTCGTGACGCGGTGCAAGGACTGCAAGCACAGCACATTGCCGTCCGAGCTTACCCAGCGATACGGGAAGCCGGGGACGCTGACGTGTCACAACAGACATTCGCCATGCAACAGGCGCAATGTTGGTGAGAACGATTTTTGCAGATACGGCGAGCCGAAGGAGGGGTAACGAATGGAATCTTTTGTTGAAGGCGTTGGAATGTTCTTTATAGCGATTGGCGGCATTGCAGCGATACTTGCAGCGTTATGCTTTTTATGGTGGCTGGTTGAGACTGCATGGATTGCAGCAAGTAACAGATTCCGCGATATTTGCAAGGCGGAAAGCCTGATTTTTGAATATCGACGAGAGCGCAAAGAATATCTGTGGTGGAAAGAGCACGTGAAAGGTAACGTATATGCTGACGATCACGATTAAAGCCAACGTCCCCGCCGCTGACGCGCAGGGCATCAAGGAGCGCATCGCAATGGATATTGAGCGATACGGTGACTGCAAGGTCGTTAAGGTCGAGAGCGACCGGGGGCGCGAAGAACAACTACGAATGCAAGGAGCTAAATTATGAGCATCAACATCAAGAAGTACACCAAAGACCAGATGGCGAAAATGGTGGAGGACGCGCAGGAGAAGACTGCGGCGCTTGAAGCAGAGATCGCCGAGCTGAAAAGCTGCATCGACGCGAAAAATGATCTGATTGCCGAGTATGCGAACCTAAAGGCGGCGATGCAGCGAAAGAACGTCGCACTGACCGAGCAGATCGACCAGATGAACGGCGAGGCCATCACCCGCGAGAACGTGATCGCGAACCTGAAAGCAGATGCGGATATTCTGCGCATGAAGCTCAAAGATACCGAAACCGCGCTTGGCAGGTCGGCAAACGAAGCGTCCAGGCTGGTAAGCGAGTTGCAGGACGTGAAGCTTCGTTTGCTTGACGCCGAATATGAAGCAGACCTTGCGCATGAATGCCCGTGGCGCAACCTGTGGGCGTGGGTGAAGAGAAAACTCGGCGGTGAAAGGGAATGAGCACGTTTCCTGATCGGCTGCGGAGATTGCGCGAGCGCCACCAACTAAAGCGCTGCGTGCTATCTGAGCTGTGCGGCCTGAACCGCAACACCATCAAGCGGTATGAGATGGGGACGCAGAAGCCGTCAATGGACGCGCTGATAAGCATCGCCGACTATTTCGGCGTGTCCATTGATTACCTGCTCGGGCGGTCGGACTACCCAAAAAGTTTATAAAAATTTTTGCAAAACTCACTTATAAGTGAGTCGGGGCATTGCAATTATGGGAGAATTAAGCTGCAGAGGTGTAAAAGCCTTTGCGGTTCTCTCATTTATGGCGTTTACCTCCTGCGTCATAGCGGGGGCGGTGCTTTTTCATCTTTTTCACGCCGCTCCCGCACCATGCCGCACGCGCGATGCAGCCCACGATCAGGGCCGAGAGGTCGCACCTCTCATGCGGCACAGGACCCCGCGCACCTCTCAACGATGTGGCCCAGCGGGGACATATGCGGCATAGGTGCCCTGAAATAGGGGAGACCACAGCGAGTGACGGGGACTTTCCCCGAAGCGCTAAAGCAGGGCAGGACTGCAATGCCGTACCAAAAGAGGAGGGCCGCTACCGTGGGCAATATATCGCCTGAAAGTGCGGCAAGTGTAGCCCATACGGGCGGGGGAATACTGTTACTGTAGCCAAGGGGCGGGGGCTGGTAGCAAAAAAATGCGACAAGAGAGGTGGTGACGAGTGCCATTAACAGCAAAGCAAGAGAGATTTGTGCAAGAGTACCTTGTGGACTTAAATGCCACTCAGGCCGCCGCGAGAGCCGGTTACAAGAATGCTGAAAAGGGTAGGCAGTTAGTTACGAATAGTAACGTTTCGGCTGCTATCCAGAAGGCAAAGGCAGAAAGACAGAAACGAACGGAAGTAACGCAGGACTATGTTATAGAAAAACTCAAAGAAATCGCAGACAAGCCTGCGTCTGATTGCACGGAAAGCGATTTGAAATATGCGAATAAGCTAAAAGCGCTTGAAATGTTGGCGAAGCATACGGGTGTGTTCGACAAGCAAGACAACGCAAGCGCTGATTCCGTTGTCAAGGTAATTATCGATGTCTGACATTCGTTTATCCGAGAAAATCGGCCCTGCGTTTTACGATATCGCGCATGATGTTTTTCGTCACGGGCACACGCATTACGACTTTAGCGGTGGGCGCGGTTCGCTGAAATCGTCTACAGTATCAATTCTTGTACCGCTTTTACTGGTTTCCAATCCGGGAACGCACGCGCTTGTGCTGCGCAAGGTGGCAAACACGATCCGCGATAGCGTGTATGCGCAGTATATTTGGGCAATCGGTGAGCTGGGCATGGCGGCGTATTGGGAGGCCAAGGTTTCCCCGATGGAGCTGATTTATAAGCCTACCGGGCAGAAGATTATGTTCCGGGGTGCTGATGATCCCATGAAGATCAAGTCTATCAAGGTGCCGTTTGGCTACATTGCCGTGACGCACTTTGAGGAAAAAGACCAGTTTGCCGGACGCGCGGAGATCCGAAACATTTTGCAATCCACCATGCGCGGCGGCTCGGTGTTCTGGAATTTTGAGAGCTACAACCCGCCGATCTCGCGCGACAACTGGGCGAACAAGGACAGTTTGGAAGAGCGCGCTGACCGGCTTTGCCACAAGTCGACATATCTGCAAGCACCGCCTGAGTGGTTGGGAGAACAGTTTCTTGCCGAAGCGGAACACCTGAAAGAAACGGACGAGCGTGCATATCAGCATGAGTATCTCGGCATTCCGGTAGGAACGGGCGGCAATGTGTTCGATAAGCTGGAACTGCGGGGAATCACAGATGAAGAAATTGCAAGCTTTGACCGCATCTATCAGGGCGTTGACTTCGGATGGTTCCCCGACCCGTTTGCTTTTATTCGTCTGCATTATGACAGAGTGAGAGAGACGATCTATCTACTGGACGAGATTTATCAAAACAAGCTGTCCAACGAGCAGAGCGCGTCTATGATAAAGCAGCGTGGATATAACAACGTGCGAACAATCTGCGACAGCGCGGAACCAAAGAGCGTTGCTGACCTTCGGGCAATGGGGCTGCCTGCGTATGAAGCGGTGAAAGGCCCAGGTTCGGTGGAATATGGCATGAAGTTTTTGCAGAGAAGAACAATCGTCATTGACAGGCGGCGCACACCGCACGCTTACAATGAGTTTGTTGGATACGAATACGAAAGAAACAAAGACGGCGACATTATTAGCGGCTACCCTGACGCGAACAACCACCTGATTGACGCGACGAGATATGCGTTAGAGCCTGTCAGCCGCAGAATGGGAGTTATTGCATGAGCAGTGCAGTTATCCAAAAGTTAAAAGAACTTGGCTATACGACAATCCCGGAAGATTTTTACAGCCAAGTTGACCTCTGGAAGTCCTGGTATGTTGGGAAAGTAAAGAATTTTCACAGATACCGAGAATATAACGGTCATGAGTGGGTGAAAAAGAAGCGGGCTTCGCTCGGAATGGGAAAGAAAGTCTGCGAAGATTGGGCAAATCTGCTCATGAACGAAAAGGTTAAAATCACGCTTGAAGGAAAAAAAGAGCAGGAATTTATTGACCGCATTTTGGAAGAAAACAACTTTACCGTAAAAGCAAACGAAATGCAGGAAATGAAGTCCGCGCTCGGAACGGTTGCATATGTACCGCGCGTTATTGGCCAGAAAGTAAACGACTACGACGCTCCGATTCCCGGAAGTGCGGAAGACATTGCGATCGACTATGTGACGATGGAGCACATTTACCCGCTTTCGTGGCGAAATGGCGTGATTACAGAGTGCGCATTTGATAGCGTTGTAACGCGGTTCGGACATCAGTATTTGTTCTTGCAGATTTTCCGAAAAGAGCGGGATGGAAAATACACAATCGAAAACAGCATTTATTTGTACGAGAATGAAACACTCTCAGAAGTTAACCTTGCATCCGTTGATGGCTTTGAGCATATCCCGCGTGTCGTCCATACAGGGAGCGCGGAAAAACAGTTTGTGATAGATCGCCCAAACATCGCCAACAATTTCGATTATCTCTTGCCTGTCGGCGTCCCTGTTTATGCAAATGCTCTTGATGTGCTGGAAAGCGTAGACAAGGCGTTTAACTGCTATGGCAACGAGTTTGACAATGGCGCGTTGCTGCTAATGGTAAAAATGCCAGCAACAAGGTACGAGGACGGGAAACCGACTTTGAACAATAACGATAGTAGGTTTTACCTTCTCCCAGAGGACACGCAGCAAGGGAACGTTGTCGAACCAATTTCCCCACAGTTAAGAACGCAGCAGTTAAATGTCGGGTTGCAAGACCAGCTCAATATTCTTTCCAGCAAGTGCGGGTTTGGCGAGACCTATTATCGGTTCAGTGGAGATAGCATTGCCACGGCTACACAGGTCATTAGCGAGAATAGCACCATGTTCCGCACGATCAAGAAGCATGAAATTATCCTCGAGCAGGCGCTCGTGGAGCTGTGCCGTGTTCTTCTCCGGCTTGGGAATGCCACCATGAACGCAGGGCTTGACGAAAATGTAGAAATCTCCATCGACTTTGATGACAGCATCATTGAGGACAAGCAAACCGATTTTTCCCGCGATATGCAGCTTTTGCAGGCGGGCATTATGAACGATTGGGAGTTCCGCATGAAGTGGATGAACGAGGACGAGGCAACCGCAAAGGCGGCGCTGCCGAAGATGCAAGACATGACAACCGAAGGACAACAGGAGGTAGAGTGATGGGCGGTTGTGGTAGTTCGGGCAGAGGGGCTGGAACCGGCGGCGGATTTAAATTGCCAACACTAAGCGGGAGCGAAAAACAAGTTTCTTGGGCAAAAGATATTTTAACGCACCCTTATGATATCATGGGTTCTTTGGCAAAATCTTTCGAAAGACAAGCAGATGCTTTTGATAAGGGTGGGAAAGGATATGGAGACGAAGAAAGGCAAACAGCAGATGCATACAAAGCCGCCAAAAAAAGGTATGCGCAGGAGTTAAAAAGCTTGGAGAAAATGTTCCCATCCGGAATGAAAGCAAGCCAAGTTATTGACATGAGGCCAAGAATCAACGATATGGCAAATTATATTATCAAAGACGAGTATAAAAAGCGAAAAATCAATCCGCTTAATGCCCAAAAAGTATAGCAATGCTTAACTTTGAAAATCTCGACAAGTTCACATTCCCCGGTGTGGGCAAGTACGATATCCCGCAAATCGAGCCAGTCAAGGCGTACCCACAAGGTGAGTTTATCCCCGTGAATTACCATTACGCGGCGAAAGACACGAAAAGCAAAATCGTTCATTTCTTCGTGGACGATTACCAATTCATTCGATACTGGAACACACCAGACAAGTACATTCCGAAGCTGACGCAGTTTGCGGCGGTGTGCGCGCCGGACTTCTCCACATACACGGATATGCCGCTGGCGATGCAGATATATAACCATTACCGCAAGCATTGGTTGGCGGCATACTGGCAGCTGCACGGCATGACGGTATACCCATCTATTTCATGGAGTGACGAGGATAGTTACGATTGGTGCTTTGATGGTGAGCCTGTCGGCGGAATAGTGGCGGTTAGTTCGGTGGGCACACAGCGGAGCAAGGAAAGCAGTCGTCTGTTTCTGCGCGGCTACGAAGAAATGATGAAGCGGCTATCGCCGGAATGGGTGATATTTTACGGCAGAGTGCCGGAGGAATGTGACTGGAACGTGATACGGGTAAAGCCGCATTATGATGATATTGTGAAACGGAGGAAAGCAAAATGGGCGGACGCGGAGGAAGCGGGAGCTTTGGATTTGCATCAATAAATGCTACCCGATCAAAAATCGCCAATCTGAAAAAAGAACAGCTTTTTGTTTTCTCTCCATCGGGCGATTTGCTCTACAAGGAGCAAGGAACAGCTCAACATACAGGATACGGAGATGCCGACTATAAAGGGAATATTGTTTTACACAACCACCCGGAGGGTGTTCTCCCTGTCCCGTCCCTGAAAGATATTGAAACATGGCAAAAATCAGGAGCAAAAGCAATCATAATTGAAAGCCGGGATGCAACGTTTACACTATCAGGACCACACAACAAGGGATTTTATGAAACACTCGCATATAATCACAATGCCGTGCGCCGCGCCGTAAGAGAAGCAGCGAGTAAGGTATCGGCCGATTATAAGGCGGGAAAGTATAAAAGCGTGCAGGAAGCCAGAGAAGCAAGTAGAAGAGCACAAACAGAAGCAACAAACAGTGCATACGCCAAATTTGCAAAGGCCGCTGGCGTTAAGTATTCCTTTAAGTGGAAGAAGAAAAAGGCATGAAAAAGTATCCTTTTACTCCTGAACTGCTTGATGCACTCCCAGAAGAACTGGCGGAGCTATACCGTGCTCTTGAAAACACGCTGCTTGATGAGATTTGCAGCCGATTGGTCATCGCAGATCAGCTCAACGAAGTTACAGTGCAGGATATTCGGGCGCTGCGGTCGCACGGCATCGACCTGAAAAACATTGAAAAGGCAATCCGCAAGACCACGGGCATCAGCGAAGCGAAGCTGAAAACGCTGCTGGACGATGTGGTAGAGCGGAATCAGCGGTATTACACCGACCTTATCGGCATCGCCCATGTGACGCAGCCGGAAACACTTGTGGACGCTGCTACGGTGGACGCGATACAAAAGCAGACACTTGACACGTTTCGCAACCTGACCGCCTCTATGGGATTCCTCGTGGACGCCGGGAGGACAATGCTCCCTCCCGCGCGGGTCTATCAGTGGGCTTTAGACAATGCCACGATGCAAATCCAGAGCGGCGCTATCAGCTACAATCAGGCTATCAAATCAGCGGTGCAGCAGTTGGCGCAAAGCGGCCTGAAAGTCGTAGATTATGAAAGCGGACACCGTGACCAGATCGACGTAGCCGCCCGCCGCGCGGTTATGACGGCGGTAAATCAGCTAAACCGTAAATACTCGGAACAGTCTATGGACTTTTTGCAAACCGACCTTGTGCAAGTAGAGGCGCACGCTGGCGCGCGTAATATCGATGGCCCGAATGGGTGGGAAAATCACAAAAAATGGCAAGGCAAGTTGTATCGATGGGCTGAATTTGCAAAGAAATACCCCAACGCATCAAAAGGAGGATATCCCGATTTTGAACGCACGTGCGGAATTGGGGACGTGACCGGCATCCTTGGAGCAAACTGTCGTCATAGCTGGTCGGCGTTTGTTGAAGGTGTTATGGAGCGCACCTATACCGATAAGCAGCTTGAGCATATCGACGATGATCTCGGCTGCGAGTTTGACGGGAAGAAATACACCGCATACGAGGCGACGCAGATGCAACGGCGTGTTGAGCGCCAGATTATCAAGCAGAAAAGGCTTGTAACAGCGTATAAGGCAAGTGAGCAAAAGGACGAATATTACACCGCAAAAGCGAAACTTGTAAGACTGAACGCCAAATATAAGGCTTTTAGTGAAGCAGCGGGGTTGCCGCTGCAATGGGAAAGGACAAGGGTGCTGTATTGAATTGGGAAGAAGTCAAAAAGACAATCGATGCAATTTTGAAGCGCGGAAACGATGTGGAAATCCGGCGCAAGGGCGATGGGTACATTGTTTTAGAGATTAAAAAAACAATCAAATATTCAACTCCCGCGTAATTGGGCGCGGGAAAGGGCAATAGGAGCCAGCTACCGAGTATTTCTCGGTGGTTGGCTCTTTTCTTTTGAAGAGGAGGTTTGACATGGCAGACGAGGGCGGCGTTTGGCGCACAGTCAGCGGGCGGCGCATCTTTATCAAAGACGGGCAGAGCTTGACGGACGCAATGCGTGAAAGCGGGAAATTCGGCAAAAAAGACGCAAAACAGACGGAAAAAGCGGATACCACAAGCGCTGCTCACGGGGAAACGTATCGTGTTTGGGGGAAGCTTGGGACATCGTACACCGCGCAAGAAACCGATGAATATACGCTTACCGGAGATCAGGCCGGGAAAGTTATTGAAATCCCCAAAAATGATAGTGATGGGGCCACTGTTTATAAGGCTCCTAAGTGCTCAGGGTTTAAGGACGGGCAGTATGTCGGGGACGACAATAAAAACACCATTTTGAGCGATGGACGCATTGTATTAAATGATCACGACTTTAACAATGATATGTACTACAAAGTGCGTGAAATCGTGGAGGCTGAAACACTGCGGCTTTCTGGGCTTATCAAAGATGGAGAGTTTTTCAGGGGATCAGACAATAAAAAAGATCTGAATTACTTAAAAAACGGAACAATAAGGGCCTCAACCAATCACATGACAGGAGAAAAAGAGGACGGCGTTTCTGTTTGGGAATCCCCGAAATACCCATTCAAATATCAGTATCGGGTGTCCGGAGAAGTGGTCGGTGTTGGAAGCGATGGAGAGCCACTGCTCGACCCCAAATCAATTAAGTTGATTGACGCGAAATCGTATGGCATCGCCGACTACAACAAAGCGATGGAAAAAGGAAAGTCTGCATTTTGCAGGGCATATGGATGGACCGATGCGCAATACGAAGAAGCAAAAACCGGATATGTAAAAGATAAAAAAAGACTGTAAATATGAAACCTTTTGCTAATAGTGGCAAAGGAAGGGCAATAGGAGCCAAGTGACTACATTTTGTAGTTTCTTGGCTCTTTTTTTGTAATACGCAGCGGGGAATGACGCTGTGGAAATAAAAGGAGAGTAAAAATGGCAGACGAAATTATGACTTTTGATGAAATACTGGCTGACCCCACCTACAAGGCGGAGTTTGACAGGCGAATCACAAAGGCACTTTCGACTGTCCAGAGCAAGCTGGACGCGGAAGTGGAGAAGAACAAGCAGTTTGCAGCGAACGGCAGCGCGGAAACGGAAGCGCTCAAAAAGGAGATCGAGGGCTACAAGTCCAAGATTGCCGATTATGACTACGCAGACGTGATTCGTAAGACGCTTGCTGAAAAGGGCGTGAAATTCAGCTCTAAGGCTGCGGAAAAGGCATATTTGGCAGACCTGAAAGCAAAGCACCTTGAAATCAAGGACGGCGCGCTTGAGGGGTTTGACGAATGGCACAAGGCGCAAGTCAGCGCCGATCCGTCCGCGTTCCGAGACGGCGTAAAAATCGACTGGTCTGCCGCTGTTGGCGGTGGCGAAAAGAAAACAGATACCAATGCCGCGATGAACAATCTGATCCGCGGCGCACTCAAGTAACGAAAAGGAGTATACAACATGGCAAGTATTGATCGTTCCGCACTTTCCGGCCTTATCCCGGAACCTGTAACCCGCGAAATCATGCAGGGCGCTATCGCCGAATCTTCCGTCCTTCGTATGGGTCGCAGACTGGCGAATATGTCCAGCAAGACGCAGACTATCAACGTGCTTGATGCACTTCCCTCCGCATACTTTGTCAATGGCGAAGCCACTGACGGCGGCGCAGGTGAGGCATTCAAGCAGACCACCAAGATGGCGTGGGACAAGAAGAAGCTGTACGCCGAGGAAATCGCGGTCATCGTTCCCATTCCCGAGGCCGCTCTCGATGATGCGGATTATGACATTTGGGGCGAGGTCAAGCCCCGTCTGACTGAGGCTTTCGGCAAGGTCATCGACGCGGCTATCCTGTTCGGCACGAACAAGCCGAGCACTTGGCGCACTGGCGTTGTTCCTGCTGCTGTCGCTGCCGGCAACGGTGTGCCCATCAGCTCCGACATTTTCAGCGACATCATGGGCGAGAACGGCCTGATCTCCAAGGTCGAGCTGGACGGCTTTAACCCCAACGGCGTTATGTCCGCCATCCAAATGCGCGGCAAGCTGCGCGGGCTGAAAGACACCACCGGCCAGCCCATTTTCAAGTCCGATATGCAGGGCGCGACCCGCTACGGGCTGGACGGCATGGATATGTATTTCCCCATGAACGGCGCTTTCGACCCCGCCCAGGCTCAGATGATTGTGGGTGACTGGAGCCAGCTGGTTTATGCCATTCGTCAGGACATGACCTTCAAGATCTTCACCGAGGGCGTTATTCAGGACCCCGCCACGAAGGCTATCACCTACAACCTCATGCAGAACGATATGGTGGCGCTGCGCGCAGTCATGCGTCTCGGCTGGGAGATCGCGAACCCCATCAACGCCTACAACGTGGACAAGGCTGACCCGTTCCCGTTCTCCGTGTACGGAAAGGGCGGCGACATCTCCGCTGTTACCGTCTCGCCCGCTACCGCGACAATGGCAAAGGGCGACAGCAAGGCGTTTACTGCTGCCGTTACCGGCGAGGGCATCATCAACAGCGAGGTCGAGTGGAGCCAGAATGGCGCAAAGTCTAAGATCAGCGAAGACGGCTTGCTGACTATCGACTCCGCTGAGACTAAGACCAGTATCACCGTCACGGCCAAGTCCAAGCAGGACGGCACCAAGACCGGAACTGCTACCGTTACCGTTTCTTGATTTGAAAGGAGCTGACCCGTATGACATACGCTGATTATACATACTACGCCGGTACCTATATGGGCGCTGTGAGTGAAAATGACTTCCCGCGTCTTGTTGTCCGCGCCAGCTCTTTCCTCGACTACTACACGCGCAATAAAGCACAAGACCACGCCGATCTTGATGCGGTGAAGATGTGCTGCTGTGCGCTGGTTGACAAGTATGCGGTCATCGAAGCGGCGCAGGCGCTTGCCATGAAAAACCTTGCAAACGCCGCGGCAAATGACGCAGAAGTCAAAAGCGAGACGGTAGGCGGCTATTCCAGAACGCTTGCAACAGGCGGGGAATCCGCGCTGTCTGCGCTCAGTGCGACGGACGGGGCAAAGAAACTGCTTGCGGAAACGTGCATGGAATACCTTGCCCATACCGGGCTGCTGTATCGCGGAGGTGGTTGTAGATGTACGCTCCCCACACTGTAACGATTTACAACGTCGTGCAGGAGATCGACCCGACAACCCTTGATGAGGTCGAAAAGGTATATACCACGATCCTGCGCGGGGTCATGCTGCAAGCGTCAAAGGGTGTCAACGTGCGCGAAAGCGGCCTTGAAGGGGCGGACGCGGTTAACCTGTATATCCCGTTTGGCGTGGAAGCGGTAGACGGCACGACAGGAGAGCCTAAGACCTACACAGGCCCACAGGCATTTTACAACGCGGCGGATAAGTCCGGGCTGTGGACGCTCTCAGTCAACGGCGACGGCGGAACGACCTTTTTTGTAAAGAGCGAGTTCGTCACCGATAACGAGACTGTCGCCTTGTCGCACGATGACTGCTACAACCTCACCAAGGTTGACATGAAAGACTTTGGAAGCCCGGATATGCAGCATTTCGAGTGCGGAGGGTCCTGATATGGCGCTGAAATTCACGGTGCATACCGAGGGTATGGACGCGCTTGAATACATCATCGCGCAGGCCTGTACAAAGGCAGAGCACGCCGTTGCGGTGAAGGTGGAGAAAGACACCCAGCCATTTGTACCGTCCTCTGGAGCCGCCGCAGGGCTTATGAACAGGACGCGTGTCATCGGAAACAGTATTGTATATCCGGGACCTTATGCCCGATACCTCTATTTCGGAAAGCTGATGGTAGACCCTGAAACTGGCAGCTCTTGGGTGCGAAAAGGCGAACACAAGGTAGTGACAGATCGGAATTTGGTGTTCAGAACAGATGTTAATCCACAAGCCCAAGCGCATTGGTTTGAAGCGTCTAAGGCGCAAAACCTTGATAAATGGGTGCGTGCAGCAGATAAGGCGGTGAAGAAGTTTGGAAAAGATTAAAAAGACGGTGTCGGCGGCGGAAGAGGATCAGGTATCCCGCAAGCTGCTTGCGTGGCTGAACACATTCCCCGATAAGCCGGTTGATTTGATTCGATTCGAATTTCTTCCCGCCGATACTGCGGCGATGGCTCTGTCCACGATTCAGGCGGCGTACATCGTCAGGAAATACATTCTCGGCGGGTATCAGGCGGAATACCAATTCAAGGTTATTTACCGCATGAAGCCGGGGAATAGCAACGACAAGCGGCTCAAAGCTGACGAGCTACTTAACGCTTTGGGCGATTGGGCAGCAAGCGAAACACCGCCTGACATTGGCGACGGCCGGCGCGTCATTCGCATTGAGCCTACAACGCGATCCTCTCTTTTCGCCATGTATGAGAACGGCGACGAGGATCATCAAATCCTTATGAAAATGAACTACGAGGTGATTAAAAATGGCTGATACGACATTTAACACTCCGGCGGGGCAGACCGTAGACCGTGAACTTCTGATCGCGTGTCTTAACACGGGCGAAACCGGAACTCCCACATGGTCTCCCTTCGGTACGCGCGTCAGGGATTCCAGCATGGAATACGACTGGCAGGAGGATTCCTCGAAGGATATTCTTGGCACGACGCGCACGACCATGAAGAAACCCATCATCACGCAGACCTTTGACCCGTCCGATCTGGACGCTGGGGATCCTGCCATCGTCAAGATTTGGAATCTCTCGGTCAAGGAGCAGAACGCGGCGGCGCTGGCGAATCAGGACGTGCTGATTGTCCACGCTTATGCAGGCACGGCGAATACGGCAGTATTTGCGGAGCGCTATTCGTCCTGCATGGTTAAGCCCTCTTCCCTCGGCGGCGAGGGTGGCGGCTTTATCGGTATGCCTATCGACGTGACGCTTGGCGGCACGCGCAAGACGGGTACTGCGGCTATTTCCGGCGGCACTGTTACGTTTACAGAGGACTAAATCAAAGAGGGCTGGCGTTTGTCAGCCCTCATTTCGGAGGTAAGTATGGAACTCAGCTTTGATTCTGGCGTAAAAGAATACACCATTCGAGGTGTAAACGGTATTGTGACCGTGCATTTCAACCCTGCGGACGTAAATTTCGCAAAGAAAGCGTACCGCGTATTCAATGATTTGCGAAAAAAGCAGGAAGAGAGAGTGGCAAAGCTCGATACAACCGAGCCGGGCGACGAGCTCTTTGACATGGTGGATTCCATCGACAGGGAGATGCGCGACATCATCAACGATTTGTTCGAGCAGGATATTGCGGATACGCTTTTTGGGTCGGTAAATGCTTATTCCGCAGCAAACGGCGCTCCGGTATGGCAGAACTTTATGAATGCCATCATTGACCAGTTTGACGAAGCGACCAAGCGGGAGCAGGCACTTGCAGACGAAAAAATCCGTAAGTATACGCAGAAGTACAAAAAATGATGTACGAACTTCCGACGTCGCTGACCATCTGCGGCGTTGAGTATGCTATCCGCTCGGACTATCGCGCAGCACTGGACGTGCTTTCGGTGTTTGCTGCGGTCGATTTGGACAACGGCCAAAAGGTTCTGGCCGCACTGAATATTTTCTATCCTGATTTTTTACAAATGCCGGACGAGCATATTCCAGATGCTGTAAAGCAAATGACGTGGTTTCTCGACTGCGGCGACGACGGCGACAACAGGAAGCGCCCTAAACTAATGGATTGGGAACAAGACTTTCAATACATTGTGGCTCCCATCAACCGCGTTGTGGGACAGGAAGTGCGCGCAATGCCTTATTTTCACTGGTGGTCATTTGTATCTGCGTACTATGAAATCGGGGACTGCCTGTTTGCAAACATTGTGAGAATCCGCAGCTTGAAAGCAAAGGGGAAAACGCTTGACAAGTCGGATAGAGAATTTTACAGAGAAAACAGGCGGCTTGTTGATCTAAAAAAGCCGATGACAGAAGAAGAAAACGACACAATCAATGCGTGGTTGGGCAAAAAAACGCCCGACGCAAAATAGCATCGGGCGAGGGTGGTTACTTGTCTGCAATGAATGTAATTTCGTTTCCAGACCAAAAGTCGGGAGTGAAGCGAATTTCAATTTCTTTCCAGTCTTTGGGGACTTCGTATCCGACAATGCCGGTCATTTTCTTACCGGCAGCAATAGCTCCGTCTAACTGAGTTTTATCGGTTGCGATGGTGGCTGAAATGCTCAGATTTGTCGAGTAGTCATCAACATAGGCGTTGAACGATGCGATAGAACTAACGGCAATATCTTTATCCGACTGGTTATCAATGGAGAATTCGCAAAGAAGAAACACATTACCATCATCAGGCGTGTTGAACTGCGATCCATTGCTTTCGGTGCAGGAATCAAACTTTACACTGATCCCATTTAACTCGGCGGTTTCTCCAACGCCAAACGTTTGGCTCTCTGAGCCAGAATCATCGCCCGTGCCGTTTAATGCGGCGGCGATCAGGCAAATGCCGAAAATAGCAATGATGATCCCTAACATTGGGTGGCGCTTTTTCTGTTTTGCTCCGCATTGCGGGCACGTTGATGCTGATTTTGCAATAGACGCGCCGCATACTTTACAAGTAGTCATCTTATCCATATTCATTCCTCCTATAGCCACATTTTGTGGATGCATTGATGATACCATGCAAAAAAACAAATAGCAAGTAGGTGATAGTTTTGGCAGACGGTGAAATCGTAATTGACGCTACAATCAGCGACAAAAAACTACACTCTGACCTGAACAAAGTTAAGTCAAATATTGCATCTTTGCAGAAGGAGTTCAACAAGCTCGGAAGTCAAAAAACGCCGATGGAAGAGCAACTTCGCACCATTGGCGCGGAGCTTGACAACGCAAAAGCAATCCTTGCGGAAATGCGCAGCGCCCCCAAAGGCACATACGAAAAAACAGACGTATCCGAACAGGCAGAGCGCGTGAGGCTGCTCCAAAGTGAATTCAACAAGACCGCAAGTGAGGTTGAAAAGCTGAATAGTAAGCTCACTAACACGAGTGAAAAAATCTCAGATGCAAAGACGCAGGCAGCAGACCTTGCGCAGCAGATTGAGGGCCGCAATAAAGGCGCTGGCATCCGTGCAGCGACAGAAGCAGCATCAAAGAGCATGGACAACTTTGGAAAACGCATTAGCTCAGTCGTTCGCAGCGCTCTTGTATTTACTGCTATTACTCAGGCGCTTGCCAAAGTGCGCGAGTGGGTGAAAAGCGTTGTGATGACCAACTCGGAAGCGAGAGAATCTATTGCACAGCTGAAAGGCGCGTTGCTGACATTGGCGCAGCCGCTTGTAAGTGTTGTTGTTCCTGCATTTACAATGCTTGTGCGCGTAATCACGGCGGTCATCAATCAAATCTCCCGCCTTGTGGCGCTTATCTCCGGTAAAAGCGTCAAGGCATCTGCGAACGCTGCAAAGTCCTTAAACAAGGAGACCAAAGCCCTGAAAGGGACTGGCGGCGCTGCAAAAAAGGCAGCAAGCGACCTTGCGGCCTTCGATGAGATCAACCAGTTATCCGGTGATACCGCTGACAGTGCGGGCAGCGGTGGCGTAAGCGCAGATGATATCACCCCAGATTTTAGCTACATGGATGATATTAGTGACAGGCTCAAAAAGATTGCTGATGCGGTCTTGCTGATTGCTGCGGGCCTTGCCTTGTGGAAAGTGGCAAGTGGGCTTCCCGGCGCGCTTGGCTCTATCCTTACAAAACTCAGCGGCATCCTCATTGCCGTTGGCGGACTTATCCTCCTGTGGGATGGCTTATCGGATGCGTGGAACAACGGCGTGAACTGGAAGAATCTGCTTGAATCCCTCGCAGGCGTTGTTGCCCTTGCCGGCGGCCTTGCAATCACATTTGGTAAGGTTGGCGCGGGCATCGGGCTTGTTGTGTCCGGCGCGGCGCTGATTATTACGGCGTTCAAGGATATTGTTACCAATGGCGCAAATCTGCAAAATACCTTGATGTTGATTGCGGGCATTCTGGCGACTGGAATCGGATTCACATTTTTAACAAAAAGCGTTCTTCCTCTTGCGATTGCCGGAATTGCAGCCATTCTCGTGGCAATGATGAAACTGACCGGGAACTTGGAAGAGTTTGCGAAAAATCTGAAAGATAACATCCTCGGCGGAATCATTCAGTTTATTAAAGGCGTATTTACTGGTGATCTCAAGATGGCTCTTGATGGGGTGAAAAAAGTGGCAAAGGGGATCGTCAACGGCATTCTGATTATTGTTGAAAGTTTTATCAACAATATTATCCGAGGGTTGAATTGGCTTATCGCAAAAATCAATTCTATTAGCCTCAAAGTTCCGGACTGGGTTCCGGGAGTTGGCGGAAAGGGCTGGTCACCTCATATTGGGCAAATGCCCAGCATTACTTTGCCGCGTTTGGCGACCGGAGCGGTTATCCCCCCCAACAAAGAATTTCTCGCTGTACTGGGCGACCAGAAGAGCGGAACGAACGTCGAAGCGCCGCTTTCGACCATCAAGCAGGCCGTTATGGAGGCGATGGCACAGGTTAGCCGCGAGCCCATCAACGTGAACCTCGTTGTGGATGGTAAGACGCTTGCCCGCGTGGTCGTCCCCAACATCAACAACATGACACGCGCAGCGGGTAAGCCCGTGCTGCTGTACTAAGGAGGGGCAAACATGGAAGTCCTTATTATCAACGGCACGGATTATTCGTCCGCAATCGCAACGAAAGGGTACGGGTGGAGCAGAAACGACCTTGACAGCGACAAGACCACCCGTACCAAAGATGGCAAGATGCGGCGCGACAAGATCACCACAAAACGGAAGCTGAGCTATACGACACGCTCCATCCCGCGGGATATGTTGGCAAAGCTTGATGACGACCTCAACAAAACGACCTGCACCGTAAAGTATCTTGACTTGCATGGTGTGCGCACAAGCACATTTTATTGCTCGTCGATGGAATGCACGCTTGAAGAAGCGGCAGATGATAACGAGGTGTGGGGCGGCGCGACGTTTAATTTGATCGAGGTGTAACATGGGGCAGACAACAAGTGCACTGTGGCATGATTTGCTCCACAAGCCCGGGACGGAGCGCGAATTCAAATTTGTCATCAACGACGTAGAGTACGGAAAAGATGCAGAGGTTTCCCACTCCGTTGAATCGCAGTTGTTTGAGGAGTTCGGGATTGGCAATGCCTGTTGCGCGACGTTAAAACTTGCAGTCATTGCAGACAATATCCCGCGCGCCGCAACGATCAAGCGTTATCTCAGGCTTGTTAATGGCAGTCAGGCGACAGACTGGATCCCCAAAGGTGTGTTTTTTACCAACCGCCGTTCCTGCGATGGGGATTATTGGGAACTCGAAGCATACGACGCTATGAGAAAGGCTGACGTTGTGTGGGAGCCAGACCAGTCGCTTAACTTCCCAATGACTATGCCTGACGCTGTAAACATCTTTTGCCAGTTGATGGGCGTGGAGCTGGACAGCCGCACAGTGCTCAATAGCTCATACACCATCGACTATCCAGCAAATGATTACACTATCCGCAATGAGCTATGTTTTATCGCAGCGGCGCACGGCGGGAACTGGATTATCACCGATGCAGGGAAACTATTGCTTATTCCTCTGTTGTCTATGCCTACCGAAACGAACTATCTCATTACAGAATCGGGCAACGCTATTACGTTTGGAGGGGTGAGGATTCTTGTCTGAAAAATATTACGTCGGCGGAGACGTTACAAGCTTTGCCGACAATGGCAAGTATAAGCCTATTTCCCGCGTGACGCTGCTTGTGGACGATGAAAACAGTTTGACGGCGGGCGATGATACCGGCATGGAAGTCATTGCAAGTTGCCCACACGCTACGCAGCCAATGGTAAACGCCTTATTACAAGCTATGAAAGGCTACCGGTATCAGGCTTACGAAGCAGGCGCAGCAAACATCGATCCAGCGGCAGAGCTGGGCGACGGCGTGACGGTTGGTGGCATTTATTCGCCGCTGTCTAAACTCTCTGATGATGGGCGCGGATACGCGGGTATTTCTTCCCCCGGAGAAGCGGAGATGGAAGACGAATATCCGGCTGATGGGTACATCACACAGGAGTTCAACCGCAAGATTGCCGAAACACGCTCAACTATCACCAAGACCAGCGAGGAGATCATGCTCAAGGTCGAGGGCATCGATGGCAAGTATACCGAGGTCAAGACCACGCTGGACGGCCTGACGGTGACGGACGCAAGCGGCACGACCAAAATCAACGGCAGCAGCATCAAGACGGACAATCTTTACGTTGCTGCGGCGAATATCACGGGTACGCTGACGGCTAACCAAATCCAGACCGGCAGCATCCGCGTCGGCGATCTCAAGGACGGCTCGAACTACGCAACGAAAACCTATGTCGACAACAACGCAGGCCTAAGCGCAAGCGAGGTCGATAGAGCTATTGAGACGTACATCGATGAGACAAGCATCACGGCGGAAAAGCTGCGAGGGCGCACAGTCGAATTGTTGGCAAGCAGCAATCAATCCATCGGCTCTATCGAGCTTTCCTACACAACGACCGGCTACGGCATTGCCATCAAGACGACGTATGGCGGCATTCAGCTCAACTCTGGCGGCAATATTTATCTTTCTGCCTATGATGGCGCATTTATTACGCTGAGCGATGTCGTATCCCTCGGCGGTGGACCGCTGCTGATTGGGTCGAAAATGTACGGCTCAAGCCTTCCCAGCAATCCGCAGTACGGTCAACTGTTCTTCCTCTTGCAGTGAGGTGACGCATGGCACGATTTTATTGCACGCTCTCGCCGGTGGATGGAGACGGAACGAAACTCGAAGTCTACGCCAAATTCACGGGAGGCGCAGATGATTACAGCTATAAGCGCTCTATTGACGTGCGCGTCATCGGCATTGGAACATTTGAGTTTACGTCAGCGGAAACGGGCGGCGGCACGAGCACATTTTCCGGCTATATCACAGGACTTTCTCCGGGCACAGAATATGAGTGGGTCTGCAACCTCTACTACTGGAATGGCGATTGGACAGTCTCCGATTACAGCGATGAGGGCACAGCCACAACGTATAGCGACAGCTCAAGCTCTGCCGTATACATCAACAATCAAGCATACACCCCGTACATTTACACCAACGGCTGGGACGCATACGACGCATACGTCTATACCGGCAGTTGGAACGTATCAGGATAGGAGTGATAATGATGGACAAAAACAAACTGCGGGAGCAGATCAACAGTGCATATGCCATGATTACCGGCATCTATGTTAAGGGCGGCGAGGCTAAACGCATGGCAATGGCAATGCAGAACCTCGAAAATGCCTTTGCCGAGTTGGACAAGCCGGACGAGCCGCCCGCCAAAGAGGGCAAGACGAAGCTCGAGAAGAAAAGCGAGGTAACTGATGGCTGATAAAGCAATTTCCGATCTCACACAAGCGTTACAAATCACGAACGAAGACCTGTTTGTGCTTGAGCAGGGCGGCAAGGCGAAAAAGCTGAAAGGCTCGCAGGTCGTGCAGTATGCAAAGGATTCCGTTGCGGCGGAGGTGCAGGGCGTCAAGGAGTATGCTGATACTGCCAAGGCATCGGCTGACGCTGCGGCAAAGGACGCAACCAGAGCGGAGACCGCTGCACAGGGCATCGACGATAAGGTTGCTGCGGCTGACGCTTCCGCAAAGGCGGCGGCATCTTCTTCTGCGGCGGCTGCTGCATCTGCGACTGGCGTTGACGAGAAGGTACAAGCCGCGCAGACGGCGGCAACCAATGCTGCCAAGTCTGAGACGGCGGCAAAGAACGCACAAACCGCTGCCGCCAACGCGCAGAAAGCGGCGGAGAGTGCGCAGACCGGAGCGCAGACCGCTAAGACGGCGGCGGAATCGGCGCAGGAAGCCGCTGAGAACGCAAAGGACGCGGCGGCGGGTAGTTCGACCGCTGCGGGACAGAAAGCGACACAGGCCGCTCAGAGCGCCGAGGACGCAGCATCTGCCAAGTCTGCGGCGGAGACAGCAAAGACCGACGCACAGGCGGCACGCGACGCTATCGTCAATATGATCGTCGAGGCGGTCACGCTTGAGACCGGAAAGCCCGCCACGGTGAGCAAGTCCCTTGTGGACAACGTCTATAAGCTCGTCTTCGGCCTGCCGCGCGGCGAGACAGGCGCGACCGGCCCGCGGGGCGCGACCGGCAACGGCATTTCCGGCATCGCGCTCAAGAGCGGCAACCACGCCCCCGGCACGAGCGATGTGTACACCATCACCCTGACGGACGGCACGACGTTTGACTTCGAGGTCTACAACGGAGCCAACGGTCAAGGCGCTGGCGATATGCTGGCGAGCGTGTACGACCCGCAGGGCAAGCGGACGGATGTGTACAAGTATGTCGACGACGAAATTGCAAAGATCCCCACGCCGGATGTATCTGCGCAAATCAAGGCGCACAACGAAAGCGAGACGGCACATCCGTATATCCTTGGGCTTATCCCGACCAAGACCTCGCAGCTCGACAACGACAGCGGCTATCTGACGCAGCATCAAGACATCTCCGGCAAGCTGGACAAGACCGGCGACGGCAGCAACGTCACGGCGGCGTTTACGGCGGCGGGGACGCGTGCGAACATCGCGACGGGAGAAAAACTCTCTGTGCTGTTCGGGAAAATTGCAAAATGGTTCGCCGACCTCGGCAGTCTGGCTTTTAAGTCGACGGTGGCAAAGTCCGACCTCGCAAGCGACGTGCAGACATCGCTCGGCAAAGCAGACAGCGCATTGCAGAGCGCGCCGGTCACGAGCGTCAACAGCAAGACGGGCGCGGTGTCGTTGAGCAAAAGCGACGTCGGCCTCGGCAATGTGGACAACGTCAAGCAGTACAGCGCGAGCAATCCTCCGCCTTACCCCGTCACGTCGGTCAATGGTAAGACGGGCGCGGTCACGGTGAGCGTGCCAACTGTCCCCTCCACCACCAAGCCCATCAAGGGCGACGGCTCCGGCGGGCTGGCGGCGGCGGTGGCTGGCAGTGACTACATCGCAAGCGGCAACATCGTCAAGCAGACGCTCGTTGCATCGGAGACTACGCCCACGGAGAACTACGCAATCAACTGGGTGTACGGCTAAGGAGGTGCAGAGATGGCAAATGCACAACTTAGCAGTAAGGCCGTCGGCAGTATCGTCAAACTAAAAGTCAACGGTACGGCAAAAGAGTTCATTGTTGTCCATCAGGGAAAACCGAGTTCTCTGTACGATGAATCCTGCAACGGCGTTTGGCTGTTGATGAAGGACATCTACGAGAACAGACAGTGGCACAGCTCTGATGTGAACAAGCTGGAAAGCAGTACCATTCACAGCTACCTGAACACCACGTTCCTGAACCTGTTTGATAGCAATATCAAAGATGCAATTAAGCAGGTGAAGATTCCGTATCGCGCGAACGGCGGTCAAGGTGGCACCGACCAGAGCGGTGCGAATGGTCTGCCTGCAAAGGTGTTCCTGCTGTCTGGCTACGAAGTAGGCTGGACGACCAGCAACAGTAGATACTTCCCAGTGGACGGCGCGAAGTTGGACTACTTTGAGTCTGGGGGCGGTACGTCCGCCAACAACAAGCGCGTTGCAAAACTAAATGGGACAGACACCGGCTGGTGGCTCCGCTCCCCGTACACCAACAATACCACCGTCGTGTGGCGCGTGTACCCCAACGGCAGCCGCGACTACCTCAACGCATCCAACTCGTACGGCGTCCGCCCCGCTTTGGTTCTTCCTTCCAATCTTCTCGTCGACGACAGCGGTAACGTGACCATCCCCGACCTCACCGCACACAAAACGCTTGTGGGCGGCACGGCCTACACCGTGAAGGGCGGCAAGTGCATGGTCAACGGCACGGTGTACAACATCCTCAAGGGCAGGACGCTGATTGATGGCACGGGGTATGACATCACGTTTAAGCCGAGCTACGACCCAGTATTTGCCAACAACACGTGGGAGCAAATCATCGCTGCGTGTCACAACAACGAAGTGCCGGAAACGTGGAAGGTGGCAGACCAGAAACCCATGACCATCAACGGCGTGGACTATTTAATCGACATCATCGGCAAGAACCACGACGACTATTCAGACGGCTCGGGCAAAGCGCCGCTGACGTTCCAGCTGCATGACTGCTACGGCGGTCAGAAGATGAACAGCTCAAACACCAATAGTGGCGGCTGGACGAGCTGTGCCATGCGGCAAACGCACCTGCCTGCCATCCTGAGCCAGATGCCAGCGGAGGTACAAAACGGCATCCGAGAGGTAAACAAGCTGACCTCGGCGGGCAACACGAGCAATACCATCAACACCACGGCGGACAAGCTGTTTCTGCTGAGCGAGATCGAGATTTTCGGCAGCGTC
>ERZ1034880.62-NODE-62-length-42477-cov-663.128400_pt1 | contig 42477 bp, 67 predicted proteins | sample MGYA00520630_ERZ1034880 | MGnify/ENA primary metagenome ERZ1034880 (study PRJEB33766, sample SAMN09781725) | gut metagenome | biome: gut microbiome | host: Homo sapiens | place: Madagascar | study: EMG produced TPA metagenomics assembly of the PRJNA485056 data set...
TCCAGCACGGCGGGTTCCAGCGGCTATTACAGCACGGCGGGCTCCAGCGGCTATTACAGCACGGCGGGCTCCAGCGGCGATTCCAGCACGGCGGGTTCCAGCGGCTATTCCAGCACGGCGGGCTCCAGCGGCGATTCCAGCACGGCGGGCTCCAGCGGCGATTACAGCACGGCGGGTTCCAGCGGCGATTACAGCACGGCGGGTTCCAGCGGCTATTCCAGCACGGCGGGTTCCAGCGGCTATTACAGCACGGCGGGCTCCAGCGGCTATTCCAGCACGGCGGGCTCCAGCGGCGATTACAGCACGGCGGCAGCCACTGGGTCTTATTGCAGCGCAAAAGCAGACGGCAAAGATAGCATTGCCGTTGTAAACGGTGCTTGCGGTAAGGCGTGCGGCGCACTGGGCTGCTATCTGGTGCTGACCGAGTACGATGATGACGGCAATATGCTGCTGGCCAAAATGGCAAAGGTTGACGGAGCCGTTATCAAAGAGAACACCTGGTACACCCTCAAAAATGGCGAGTTTGTGGAGGCTGCACCGTGAAGAAGCACTACAACAAGCGTTGGCTTGAACAGCGCTGGGATGCAAGGCAGCCGGAGCGGTTGGAGCATATCCGGCTGAAACGGCAGCTGAGAACAAAAAAGGAGGTGGACGATAATGAAGCCGAACATGGGAATCGCAGAGTGCGTCCAGATTCTTCGGGACAACAACATCTCAAAGACCGAAAAGGTCTTGAGAGCGCAGATCCAGGCGGGAATTTTCCCGGAGTGGTCAAAGCCGTCCGTAGGAACAAAAGAGCCTTGCCCTGACATCTCCCGTGCCAGGTTTATGGCGTGGGTGAAGGATTTTTACAAGCTCGAAAAGGTTTATACAAAGGAGGATCCGAAAGAATGAAACTCAAATCTACTACTTACTACTGGCTGGCTGTCATTTTTGGCGGCGTTGGAATGGGCACAGCTATGGGCGCAGAGGGCACCGCGCAGACCACTGGATACATCTCCGGCACGCTGTTTGCGGTGTCGCTGGCGCTGATTTTGGCCGCTGTTCTGCTGGCTCGTCTGGGCTTTGCCGCAGAGGACAGGGAGAGAGCCGCAAAGCGGCGCAAGTACGGCAAGATCAACCGCGCCCACGCCCGCAACCCGGAATACCCGGAGAATCAGGAGCGTGGGGCATGATGACGGCCAAAGAGTACGTTGAGGGCAAAGTCAAATCCTACACGCGGCTTGCCGAACGCTGCAGGCGAGAAGCCGAAGCCTCAGATGACATTGTTGTCCGGGCCGGATACTCCGCACGGGCAAACGTCTGGGAGATGTGCGCCGAAGAAATGGACAACGTGCTGGAGATGCTGCAAGAGGAGTCCGGGGAGGTCACGTATGCCTGACACTGTCCACCATGTCATGTGGTACACCGTCTGGGATGCCAAGACCGGAGATCTGGTAGCATCCGGCACGGCGGCAATGTGCGCCCGACGGCTGGGGTATTCCAGCTCCGGCAGCTTCGCCAGTGCAGTGAGCCACTGGCTGCACGACGGAAGCTGACACGTCAAGTACACCATCCGGCGGGAACGCATTCCCAGAAGTGAGGTGGACAGCCTGCCGCAGCGCCGCAAGCGCAAAAAGAAGCAGCCTGCCAGTGTGTTCCAGCACGGACAGACCACAAGGTGACGGGATTCCAGACCTCCATCACCACAAAGATATCACAAACAGGAGGTTTTTACAATGGATGACGTGGCATTTTACTATTGCTACGGACACCGCAAAGAGCACTGCAGCATTGACGTGCAATGCTTTGAGGGCGAGCCGGTCAAGGCCAGCGTGGACGCCCAGCACTGGGCAGATGAGCAGATCCAGACCGGTGAATACAGCCAGATCGACGTCAAGGACGCCCTGGGCAACCTGATTTATTCGAGGTGAATATTTATGCAGAAAGAACGCATGAAGCGTATGACCAAGAGGGAGCGCGTCAAAGACCTTTCCAACAAGGCCGAGGGTATTTACTACTATGTCGGCCCGCAGCACATGACGTTCCGGCTCATCAATGCCGGAAATGACCTCGCAAGCGAGATCAACCACGCAGTGTCCTTTTTCACGACGTTCGCCGAAAAAGGGCACATGGACGATACTTTCAGCCGAGCCGTAATTGACAACATTTACAGGATGGTCGGAAGGATGATGTGCGATATTGACATCATCCACGCAGCGGGCGGCGCGGAGGTCATGCCTGAACCGTACGAAAGCATTGATTTTTGTTACGGGAATGAGTACCGTACCCTGCTACATGAGGCAGTCATCAATGGATTGCCAGACAACTACAAGGGGCCTCAGCAGAATCCGAATGTGATAAACCTTGTAAAGCCGTCTGTGTCCTTCAAAGACCCCATGGAAAAGTTCGACTTTGACCCTGACGAATACAATGACGGCGAATTTATGAGCTTTACCGAGCACGAAGAGCCGCGCGACCGCAAAATTGTGTTTCACTGCACAAAGTCGGATCTGGATGCGATCAAGCGCTTTGCAAATATCATTCAAATCAAATTCACAGAGGAGGAAATCCACCATGCCTGATACCGCTGCCAAACTAATCACTGTCGAACAGCAACAGCCTGCGCAGGTGCATGAAAATGCTATCCCCCAGGCAATTTCAGAAGAAACCACCATTCAGAATTCCAACGCGAGCGCCGCAATCAGCAGTTGGAAGCTTGCTTGCAGCATGGGGAAAGCCTATGCTCAGCTTCCGGACGGCATGGTTCCGCAGAGCTATAAAGGCAACGTCGCTGCCTGTGCCGTTGCCTGCAATATGGCAGCCAGAATGGGCATGGACCCGGCCTTCGTCATGCAGAATCTGTATGTCGTGCGGGGGAATCCGTCCTGGAGCGGCAAGAGCTGCAAAGCCCTGATTGATAACTCCGGCCAGTTTGCCGGTCGCACCCGCTACCGCATGGAGGGCGAGGAAGGCAAGGACAACTGGGGATGCCGCCTGATCGGTGTGGACAAGGTCACCGGTGAGAAAATCGAGGGGCCGAAGGTCACGGTTAAAATGGCAAAGGACTCCGGGTGGTGGGACAAGCCCAACAGCTTCTGGCCCAAGATGACCGAGATGATGCTCAAGTATCGCGCAGCCGCTTATTTTGCCCGCGCGGAGTGCCCGGAGGTCCTCATGGGTGCAAATGTTGATTGTGAATCTTACGAAGCCCCGATGGAGGATTGACACATGCTTAACGTTGTAGCCATCATGGGCCGCATTGTGGCGGACCCGGAACTCAAGACCACCACGCAGGGCACCAGCGTGTGCCGTTTCCGTATCGCCTGCGACCGCAGCTATGTCCGTCAGGGCGAGGAACGCAAGGCCGATTTTATTGACATTGCCGCATGGCGGCAGACTGCCGAGTTCGTCTGTAAGTATTTCCAGAAGGGCAGCCTGATCGCCATCGACGGCAGCATCCAGACCCGCCAGTATCAGGACAAGAACGGCAACAACCGTACCGCTTTCGAGGTCGTGGCAAACAATGTGAGCTTTGCAGGCTCCAAGGCCGCAGACAAGCCCGCTGTGCAGAGTTTCGACCAGCAGACGCAAAGTTACACTCGGCAGGCAAACGCCTCTCACAGCGCACCGCAGGCCGGTTACGCGCAGGGCGAGCCGGACGACTTTGCCGAGATCACAGAAGACGGCGACCTGCCGTTCTGATAACTGGCAAAGCGATGTGCTATCTGACGCTACGGGCGTGCAAGGAAGGAGGTGAAAATCCATTGGGAGAGAAAAAGCACAAGAGCGTTATTCTGTTTTCAGAGTGGAAAAAGCCGCTTCGGATTCTTTCTCTAGAGCAGAAAGGCCGCATTTTGGATGCACTTCTGGACTTTCCCGACGGGATTCCACCGGAATTTGACGACCCGATGCTTGTGATTGCTTGGGAATTCATGCAGGGCGGGCTGGAAGAAAACGCACGAAAATGGGAAGAAATCCGGGAAAAGCGCTCAGCCGCCGGAAGAAAAGGCGCCGAAGCAACAAATGCAAAGCATCAGCAAACGGCGGCAAATCCGGCAAATGACGATTTTGCCGGACAAACGGCGGCAAATCCGGCTGTTTCTGGTTCTGTTTCTGGTTCTGTTTCTGGTTCTGCTAAAGAGATAGAGGATGCTCCCGCATCCACCACTCCAAAAAAATCGAACCGTTTCCATCCGCCGGATGCTGTGGAGGTCAAGGCGTACTTTGCCGAGAAGGGCGGCTCAGATGAGCAGGCGCAGCGGTTCATGGACTTCTACACGTCCAACGGGTGGAAGGTGGGTAAGAACCAAATGAAGAGCTGGAAGGCCGCTGCATCCGGCTGGATCTCGCGGGACAAGGAGCGACAGAAAGCCCCTGCGTTCCAGCGCAACCCGGTTCGGTACGTTTCCCGACCGCCGGAGGAAGCCGAGAAGGCCGTGGATTTCATGAGAGACGCACCGGACCGCACCATGAAGTGGCTGGAGAAGCGGAAAAAAGGAGGAAGAGAATGCCCCGATACAAAGTGATCCTTGAGTGCAGCGGCCCGGTTGGAGACGCAGCACTCACCTACCGCATGACGGCTTCCAGCCCGCAGGCGGCAGAATTCAGAGCCTGCCAGATGGCGGGCGACCACTACCCAGAGTATACGGATATTCAGGCCAAGAGAATGGAGGTCGAATCCCAATGACGAACCCGACATGTAAGGACTGCCCGGAACTTCACCCAGTATGTCACGACAGCTGCCCGAAGTACGCCGAGTACAAGCGTCAGCTGAAAGCGCAGCGCATCTACACCAACGGTAACCACGCGGCGGAGCGGATCAGCCGTAACGATTTCAACAAAGAAGGATGGATGGGAGGAAGAAAACGGTGAAAGTGCTGATTGCCTGCGAGGAATCGCAGGAAGTGTGCAAGGCGTTCCGCGCCAAGGGTCACGAAGCCTACAGCTGCGACATTCAAGAACCGTCCGGTGGGCACCCCGAATGGCACATCCTCGGCGACGCCCTCAAGGCTGTTGAGGGGGGCAAGTCGTGACGATGGACGGTGTAACGCATGAAGTTGGCAAGTGGGACTTGCTCATTGTACACCCGCCTTGCACTTACCTGAGCAACGCAGCAACGCGCTCGTTCAGCTTGCGGGTCACGCCGGCCGAAAAAGTTGTTGCTCGGTGGGCAGAGCGCGTAAAGGCCGCAATTTTCTTTATGCAGTTCATGTTGGCAGATGTCCCCAAAATCGCAGTTGAGAACCCTGTGGGCATCATGAACACGGCGTACAGGAAAGCCGACCAGATCATTCATCCGTACTACTTTGCCGAAAACGAAGCGGACGCGAAAAACTATCACACAAAGCGCACTTGCCTTTGGCTGAAAAACCTGCCGCCTCTGGAACGAAAAAACAACCTTTCACCGCCAGAGCCTGTTTACGTCTCAAATGGGGAAAAGCACAAGAAAATCAGCTGGTGCGAAGGCATACGCGGAACGCAAAACGGCCAAGAGGGCCGGGCGAAAGCCAGAAGCAAAACAGCGCCGGGCGTTGCAAAAGCAATGGCTGAACAGTGGGGGTAAAGATGAAAACCGTGACGACCTGATTGGAGAGAAACTATGAAAGCAGTCCTTTTGAGCATCAAACCTAACTGGTGCAAGCTGATTTGGAGCGGGATGAAAACCGTGGATGTACGCAAGACCCGCCCGAAGCTGGAAACGCCGTTCAAGGTGTACATCTACTGTACCCGGACAGCGAGTAAAGAATTTATTTTGGACGACGACAACTGGGACGTCTCCGCGAAGAAACACGGTGGATGGCCAGGGAAAAGAGGGCGCGTCATTGGCGAGTTCACCTGTAAGAAAATTACCGGCCTAACCCATGTTGGAAAAACAGGAAGCTGGGAATCGGCAAGCCTGTACGTTATGGCACCCGGATCATATTACAAACCAGCCGATGAACTTCTTGAAACGGCCTGCATGAGCAAGGAAACCGCCGAAAAATATCTCAAAGGCCGTGACGGATACGGCTGGCACATTTCTGACCTGAAAATTTATGACAAGCCAGTAAAGCGTAAAGATTTCTGGGCGATACAACCCTGTACGCATCGTGGAGACTGTTGCACCTGCCGCAGATGGGACGCAAAAAAGCTGATTTGCCGTGGAGAAGCGTTCGGGATCGAACGCCCGCCGCAAAGCTGGTACTATGTGGAGGACTACAGATGAAACTGACCCTCTACGGCGACCCACGCACCAAGAAAAATTCCGCACGCATTCTCCGCACACGCTCTGGTGCCCCATTCGTGGCTCCCAGCAAGGTTTATGTGGATTATGAGACGGACTGCCTGCGGCAAATCAAAAGGCCGAACAGCCCCATCTCTGCCCGCGTGAACGTGAGGTGCGTGTACTACATGAAGACCGCCCGCCGGGTCGATCTGGCAAACCTCATCGAGGCGACCACAGACATTCTGGTAAAAGCCCACGTGCTGGAGGACGACAACAGCAAAATCGTCGCCGCCCACGATGGCAGCCGGGTGGATCTTGATCGGAAGAACCCCCGGGTGGAAATTGAGATCGAAAAAATGGAGGAGTAAAATGCTTGATATGCTATTTGAAGTTGCAAGCACGCTGTTCATGGCAACACTTGCAGGGCTTTTTATCTGGTTTGTTCTTAGCGATGGCAACCCAATTGAATATTTCAAGCGGGGGCTCAATCGAAACAAACCTTGCCTTTGCGACCGGTGCGTATTCTTAAAGCAAAAATTTGGGGCGTCAGAATCCGGATATCACTATATCTGCCAGAGCGGTGACAAAGACGAAGGATACATAAATCCGCCCGAATATTGTTGCGATTTTGAAGAAAGGAGTAATAATGACCATCACATGGATACCTGAGAGTGATGCACCCAAGCCGGGCGAAGCCAGCAATGTGAAAGAGCTGCGGGACTGGTTCGAGCGCCTGCCGAAAATGCGGGCGCTGATTCGCCAGCAGCAGGAACGCATCTCAAGTCTGAAAAACGCAGCCACCTCAACCACATCCGGGACTTCCGGCGCACCCGGCCGCTCCGGAACCAGCGACAAGGTAGGCCGGAACAGCGACGCCGCCATGGATGCCGAACAGCATCTGCACGAGCTGAAATGCCAGTATGCCGAGATGCAGAAGAAAGCCATTGAAGTGGCCTACATGCTCCATGCAGACCCGGCGTCCATCAAGCGCAGCCGCTGCCTGATCCTGTATTTTGTGGAAGGAAAAAGGCAGGCAGAAATTGCCCGGATCGTGGGCTATTCAAAGCCGTGCCAGGTCTCTCAGGCGGTTTCTGACGGACTTGAGCAGCTGGCTGAGATCACCACGGAACTGAATCTCGGGTGATTTGTACATTTTACACAACAAAACTGCGGTTTATTTTTACATGCCTTGGGATTTACTTCTAATCGGCTCAAGGCTTATCATGGTACCATCGGCAAAGCCGAAAAGGCAAACCGATGCACGCAGTCTCCGGAACGGCCTTCCCGGCGGGTTTCATGCTTTGCCCCGCTTCCCTTCACCGTTTCGCGGGCTGCTTCTATGCGATACACTGACACAAAGGCAGGCTGCCGCTCATGAGAGACAGGAGGCGGTTCGATTCCGCCGTATCGCACCGTATGGCGCATGGACTAGACAACCCGCAAGGCCGCACGTGCAACCTCACGTGCCAAAAAAAGGCCTTAGAATCCTTGCCAAGGTGTAGCTTTCCTGACAGGATGTGCGCCAACCAACAGCCCCGGCGGAGAACCGGAGCTGTTTTTATATGGCCGCCTGAGCGCAATTTGGAGCGCGGCGCGTGTGCGTAGACACGGCTGGTTCGATTCCAAGGGCGGCTTTTTATATTCCCGTAGCTCAAAATTGGTAGAGCGCTGGTCTCCAAAACCAGAGGCTGCAGGCTCGGTCCCTGCCGGGAATGCCAGCTGCGTACCCTGTGAGGGGGCTGCGCAGATAGCCGGGCATCTGGCGGCGAAAGTTCCAGATGCAGCGGCGCTCCACCGTTTGACGCTTGTCCAACGTAACTGAATGCGGGGCGCTGCTTATACGCCGTCATAGCTCAACTGGAAGAGCGCCGCCCATTTAAGGCGGGACAACGTTGGTGACACCACGGGAACATCACTGCACAGCCAGCCACTGCGCACATCCGTTCCGTGGGTGCTGGTTCAAATCCAGCTGGCGGCTAGCGTTTTTAGAGTGTCCGCAGTGGACACTTTTGGAGAGGAGGCATACAAATGTTTGAGCGCTTGAAAGAACTGATTTGCGACATGGCAAGGTTTTTGACACGTCTCGGCGCTGGCCTTATCCTCTCGGCCTTACCGATCAGCAACAAAGAAAGCCACTTTGTGCGCTATGCGCGGCGTTTCGGTTTCCGTGCAGACCACACAAAACGCGAGCCTCGGGCAGAGATCGGAGGCCGTGGCTGTATCCAAGGAGCACGGCCTGCTATCCGTGCGGATTAACCGCTGCTGATACAATACGATTAAAAACCAGCTTTTTGCATGATGAGCTCCATGCAGCAAAGCTGGTTTTTCTTATGCCGCTTTAGCTCAGTCTGGCAGAGCACCGGACTTTTAATCCGGGGGTAGCGGGTTCGATTCCTGCAAGCGGCACATTCGATATTTTGACCGTTCGGGTTTCCGGGCGGTTTTTCTTTTGTATGAGTTTAGAGAGGTGGTGGCGGTGGGCTCGAAGCGGCTGACAGACAGGCAGAAAAAGAAGATCATCGCGGATTATATCCAGCTGCAAAATTACACCCGCACCGCAAAGCTGAACGACGTTGCAGAAAGCACGGTGCGCAAGATCGTGAAGGAAAACCCGGAATGTGCGGATTTGTGCGAAAGAAAAAAAGAGCAGAATGCGCAGGACATGCTGGCCTATATGGAGAGCAAACAAGGAGAAGCACAAGAGATTCTCGGGCTGTATCTGAAAGCGATGGCTGACCCGGACAAGATCGCTGAAGCAACACTGCCGCAGCTGTCAACGGCGTTCGGCACCATTGTGGACAAGTTTGCCATGCTGGGAGGTCAGAGCGGCGTTGAAGTCCCGGACGATGGCCTTGTGGAGGCCCTGAATGCCGCCGCAGACCTCAGCCCGCCTGACGATGTGGATCTTCTGCCAAAGGAAGAGGACGACAATGCGGAAAATTAACGGTTTTCGCTGGAAAGCCCTCAGCCAGCGGCAAAAGCAGGTCTTGAGCTGGTGGACACCGCAGAGCGCATACAGCGGCTACAACGGCATCATTGCCGATGGCGCTATCCGCTCGGGCAAGACCTTTGCCATGAGCTTCTCTTTCGTCCAATGGGCCATGACCTGCTACAGCGGCCAGCAGTTCGCCATGTGCGGCAAGACCATTGCCAGTTTCCGGCGCAACGTGCTGGGCACACTCAAGCAGCAGCTTGCAGCCCGTGGCTACAATGTCAGAGAGCATCGGGCAGAAAATTTCATGACCGTCAGCAAAGGCGGCAAATCCAACGAGTTTTACTTTTTCGGCGGCAAGGACGAGAGCAGCCAAGACCTGATCCAGGGCATCACGCTGGCTGGGGCATTCTTTGACGAGGTGGCCCTGATGCCGCAGAGCTTTGTCAATCAGGCCACTGCCCGCTGCTCCGTCACCGGGTCAAAGTTCTGGTTCAACTGCAACCCGGGCAGCCCGCAGCACTGGTTTTATCTGGAATGGGTGCGGAAATGCCGCTCCCGCAAGATGATGTATCTCCACTTTACGATGGACGACAACTTGTCGCTTTCCGAGGACATCAAGGCCAGATACCGCAGCCAGTACAGCGGCGTTTTCTATCAGCGCTACATTTTGGGCCTGTGGACGGTGGCAGAGGGCCTTGTATATGACATGTTCGACCCGAAAAAACACGTCATTGACGTGCTGCCGGAGCTGTCTCCGAAAAGCGCCTATGTGGCGTGTGACTTTGGCACCCAGAACGCAACGGTCTTTTTGCTGCTCCAGAAGCAGGCAGATGCAGACTGCTGGATCGTCACCCGGGAGTACTACTACAGCGGCCGCGAACAGAAGCGGCAAAAGACCGTTGGTGAGTACGTAACGGACCTCAAGGCGTGGCTGGACGGCCTGAAACCGGAGCGGATCATCGTAGACCCATCGGCCCTGCCACTGATCACTGAGCTGCGCAAGAACGGCTTTACCCAGACCCCGGCAAACAACGACGTCCTGAGCGGTATTCTGGACGTACAGACCATGCTGCAGACCGGGCGGTTGAAGGTCTACAAGGGCTGCAAGCACACGCTGGAAGAGTTCGGCGTATACGCTTGGGACCCGGATAAAGACGACGCCGTGCTGAAGGTCAATGACCACTGTATGGACGCCATCCGATATTTCGTGCGCACGAAGCGCCTTGTGAAACTGAGGGATTGATTTTGAGCACTGTATACACATTCCAGACTTTTCAGCAGGCGCAAGCCGCCGGGGAACAGCCTGATTTTGTCCGGCGGTTCGTGCAGCAGCACTGCGCTTCCGGCCCTTACAGGATGGCGCTGGACGCTGACCTGTACGATGCCCAGAAAAACCCGGGCGCTGAGCGATTTTCGCAAGCCTACGCTTTGATGCTGAAGCGCCTCTCCAAGAACACACAGCAGGATGTCCCCCGGCCCGATATGGTCAAGAGCAATCTGTTCCGGCGGCTCAACAAACAGCGTGCTACCTACTCCCTGGGCAACGGTGTCACCTTTGCGGATAAGGACGTGGACAAAGAAAAACTGGGGGCTGAATTTGACGAGCAGATCCAGAAGGCCGGGTATTTTGCCCTGATCCACGGCGAGAGCTTTGGATTCTGGAACAACGACCATCTGGTGGTGTTCAAGCTGACAGAGTTTGCGCCCCTGTACGATGAGACCTCCGGCTCCATGCGGGCCGGGGTACGGTTCTGGCGGCTGAACCCTGACACGGATATGCACTATGTCCTGTACGAAGAGGACGGCTACACCGAGTACACGGAAAGCAGAATCGGCAGCACCATGCAGGAGACAGCCCCGAAGCAGGCGTACAAGAGCGTGACCATCTCCACCCCCGGCGGCGGGCTGGAAAGCGTGGAGGGGGAGAACTACAGCAGCCTGCCTGTGGTGCCGCTGTGGGGCTCAGACCTCCACCAGAGTACCCTTGTGGGCCTGAAAGCCTACATCGACAACACCGATTTGGTGACGTCCGGCTTCTGCAGCGACTTGCAGGATTGCGCACAGATTTACTGGCTGTGCGAAAACTTCAACGGCATGACAGATGATGAACTGCAGGAGTTCCTTGCGAAGCTGAACCTCTACCACATTGCCGGTGCGGACACCAGCGAGGGCGGCAAGATCACCCCATACACCAGCGAAGTGCCGGTGACTGCCCGGCAGACCCTGCTAGAGCTGCTGCACACCCGGGTCTATGAGGATTTCGGCGGTCTGGACGTGCATTGTGTCAGCGCAAACAGCACCAACGACCATCTGGATGCAGCCTATGAACCCATGAACCAGAACGCAGACGACTTCGAGGCTCAGATCAAACCTTTTGTTCGTCAGATCTGTGCGCTGGCTGGCTTTGGCAACGCAACGCCGACATTCAACCGGAGCCGGATCGTAAACACCGCAGAGCAGGTCAGCACAGTAATCTCCGAGGCGGCGATCATCGGGCAGGACATGGCCATTGACCTGCTGCCCAACCTGACCCCGGAGCAGAAAGAAAAGGCTCGGGCGTCCCTGATGGCGGAAAGCGCAGCACGAGAAACCGTGGACGAGGACGAGGATGACAACGGTGATGAAGCATGATTTCTGACCGTGACCGCATTTCCACCCGGCAGCTGAACCGCCTGCGCCGACGCATCCTCCGCGTATACGGCACTGCCCGCCGGGAAATGACCGAGCAGCTCACCGAGTTCCTGGGGAAGTACCGAGCGTTGGACGAGCGCAAGCGGGCGCAGCTGGATGCAGGCGAGATCACCGAAGAGGATTACCGCATCTGGCTGCAAAATCAGGTCTTTCAATCCGAACTTATGCGGGCCAAGCTGGACGGCATCACCCAAACATGCACCACGGCCCAGCAGACGGCCTACAAGCTGGCCCGGGACGAGCAATACAACATCTTTTCCTTTGGCGCAAACTGGGCTTTCTACGAGCTGGAACAGGCCGCAGGAGTGACGTTCGGGCTGACCCTGTACAACACCGAAGCGGTCAAGCTGCTGCTGAAGGAGAACCCCCGCATGGTGCCCAACAAGCGCATCAAGAGCGAGAGCAACCGAACCTATGAAGCCCGGGTGTTCAACCGCTACGTCATGCAGGGCATCATTCAGGGCAAGAGCGTCCACAACATCGCCGTGCAGGCCGTCAACGGCATGGCTGATACAGAGATCCACTGGGCCATGAACAACGCCATCACAGCCATTACCAGCGCCCAGAACGCCGGGGCATTGCAGCAGATGCGAAACGCCCAGGCTTTGGGCATCGAGGTCAAAAAACGCTGGAACTCCACCCACGACTACCGCACCCGTGAAATGCACCGCCTGCTTGACCAGCAGACGGCAGAGCTTGACGAGCCGTTTAAGGTCATGGGTTACGAGATTCAGCGCCCCGGAGACCCCAACGCAGCGCCAGAGATGGTCTACCACTGCCGCTGTGTACTGTCCTCTGCGCTGGGCAAGTATCCCCGGCAGAACGCACGGAAACGGGACAATGTGACCAAAGAGACCACCCCCGTCATGGATTACACCGAGTGGTATAAATCCAAGGGCGGCAAAGAAGCCGAGCAAATGTGGTGGACGGAAGAACGCAAGAGAAAGAAGGGATGAACCGTGATTCTGCCGATGGAAAACACCGAAAAGATGATTTTTCCGGGCGCGGGCAAATATGGCATCCCTGAAATCAAGCCGGAAACGGACATCCGCATTGACAAGCTGGAATGGATCCCGGTCAATTATGCGCTGACAGCCAAAGACAAGGCCACAAAAGGCGTGCATTTTTACAAGGACGATTACCAGTTTGAACGGTTCTGGAACAACCCAGACAAATACATTCCCCTTTTGCAGCAGTTCGGCGCGGTATGTTCGCCGGATTTTTCGCTTTACAGCGATATGCCGCTTGCGGTGCAGCTTTTCATGCACTACAAAAAGCACTGGCTGGCTGCATACTGGCAAGCTCACGGCATCCACGTCATTCCAACGCTCTGCTGGTGCGGCGAGCAAAGTTATGACTGGTGCTTTGACGGAGAGCCCAGAAACGCCATTGTGAGCATTTCGAGCCACGGCACGCAATCCGACCCATACGAAGCAGAGTGCTTTGCCAAACACTGCCGCAAGGCGCTGGAAGTGCTGCAACCAAGCGGTATTTTGTGGTACGGAAAATGCCCGGCGGAATTTGACTGGAACGTGACTAAAATTAAGCCATTTCAATACGAGAGGAGGCACTACCGTGAGTAAAAGAGGTTCGGGCAGCTCCGCGAGAGCGGGCGGCGGCAAAATTGCTGGTTTTACGGCAAGAGAATCAAGAGAAATCAACAAAGTAGAAGAACTGTTTCGAGAAACAGATTTTTATAAAAGAGGTGCGGAGCAGGCGCAACGCGCTTATGGAACGCCTTACGATACATCGGATAAACTTGCAAAATCCGGAGATTATGTTGATAGAATGGAAAACCAAATTTCAAAAATTGCGGTTTTCCATGACATCAACCCGGACTTTACGGATAAGCAGACGAACTACATTGTAAAACGGATGATTAAAGAACTTGGTTCTGACAATCCGAAGTGGAGCCCTGAAAATGTAGAACGAGAAAGAGCGAAAAAGTATTTTCGGGAGCATTACGACCCAAATCGAGAACAACGAGAAATTACAAGCTCTACATACAAGCGCGCGCAAAAGCGACTGCAAAAGAAAGTAGATAGCTGGTTTAAACGATGAACTTTAACTACGACATCAAATTCACAGACAACACCCCGCAGCTGCATGAAGCTCTGGACTCATGGGCAGAGCGGGTGCTGACCATCTGTGGCATGAAGGTGCAGGACTACGCCCAGCTGCTTGTGCCCACAGGCACGGCAGACAGTACGGGCATTGAGGGCTACGTGGGCGGCGCGCTCAAGCAGAGCCTGACCTACGCCGTAGACCTCGCAAAAAAGACCGTGACCATCGGCTCAAACCTGTTTTACAGCGTCTATGTGGAGCTGGGAACCGGTATCTTTGCGGATAAGGGCAACGGACGAAAAACGCCGTGGGTCTGGAAGGACTTCAACGGAAAGTGGCACTTTACCCGGGGCATGAAAGCCCGCCCGTTCCTGCGCCCGGCGGTGGAAGATCACATTGACGAGCTGCGGCAGATCGCCGTGGAAGAAGCAGAGAAGGGAGAATGACTATGAGAAAGATTTTTGCAGCAATCACGCTTTTGGCTGTGTTGCTTCTGTGCGGATGCTCTGAGGCTGACAAGGCGAACGCCAACATCTCAAAGCAGGCAGACTATTTCGAGAGCGAGCGCAAGATCACCGTCTACAACGCCCGCACGGATAAGGTCATCATGGAAGCCGAGGGCTATATGTCCATCTCCAACAACTCGGACAACGAGCTGGTGTGCACTGTGAAAATCGGCCCGGACACCTACCGCAAAAATTACATCTACCTCAACAGCTACACCATGTATGTGGTGGAGGACATTACCGGCACCCATACCGACCCGTACCACTATAAACTCTATTTCCACACTGACGTTTTGCCGAGCGTGGAAGTCAAACCGTAAAACCTAATATCTCAGCGGTTGGCGCACAGCGTCAGCCGCTTTTTTATGCCATTTTCGCTCAATGGCAGAGCACCGGACTTTTAATCCGGGGGTAGCGGGTTCGATTCCTGCAAGCGGCACCACACCGGCAGCACGTCCGGCAACCGCCTACAAAACGTAGGCAATTCACAAATCCGATGGCGAGCACGCCAGCCCGAGCAAGGGCAGAAAGGACTAACACATGGCACTCGAACGCAAGACTCTCCGGGCGATTCTGGAAGATGAAACGACCGACACCAGCGGCAAGCTCAAGAAAATTCTGGACGTGCTGCATGAGGAAACGGACACTTTGCAGAACCAGCTCGATGAGAAGAACGCAGCCCTCGCCAAAGCCGAGAAAGAGCGGGACGAGGCCAACGGCGGCAAGCAGGCCGCTGAAAAGGCGCTGACCGACTACAAGGCCCAGCAGACCAAGAAGGACACCCACGCAGCCAAGGAATCCAAGTTTCGGGAGCTGCTGAAGACCGCCGGGGTGCTGGACAAGTATGCAGACCGCGTTGTGCGGCTGTCCGGCGAGGACATTGACAAGCTGGAGCTGGACGAAAAGGGCAACGTCAAGGACGCCAAGAAGCACGCCGACAGCCTGAAAGCTGATTGGAGCGACTTCGTAGGCACTACGACCACCACCGGCGCAAAGGTGGACACCCCGCCCACCAATGCCGGCTCCAAAATGACCAAAGACCAAATTTTTGCAATCAAGGACGCTGGCGAACGCCAGGCCGCGATTGCTGCAAATGCCGACCTGTTTACAGGCGGCGGAAAGGAATAACATATGGCAGCAAAAGAAAATATCACCATGACCACCGATATCACCGTAGCCGCGCGTGAAATCGACTTTGTGACCCGTTTCCAGCGCAACTGGGACCATCTGCGCACCATTCTGGGCATCATGCGCCCTATCCGGATGCAGCCTGGCACCGTGCTCAAGAGCAAGTATGCACAGGGAACCCTGCAGAGCGGCACCGTGGGCGAGGGCGAAGAGATCCCGTTCAGCAAGTACACCGTCAAGGAGAAGGAGTACGGCAAGATCACCATCGACAAGTACGGCAAGTCTGTCACCCTTGAGGCAATCCAGAATTACGGCTACGATGTCGCCGTGCAGAAGACCGATGATGAGTTCCTGTACGACCTGACCGCTCTGGTAACGGATAAGTTCTACAAGTTCCTGAACACCGGCACCCTGAAGGGCACTCCCAAGACCTTCCAGATGGCGCTGGCACATGCCAAGGGCGCGGTCGAGAACAAGTTCAAGACCATGCATCGCACCGTGACCGGCGTTGTTGGCTTTGTCAACGTGATGGACGTGTACGACTATCTGGGCAATGCCAATATCACCGTGCAGAACCAGTTCGGCTTCCAGTATATCAAGGACTTCATGGGCTACAACACCATCTTCCTGCTGTCCGACAGTGAGATCGCGAAGGGAAAGGTTATTGCCACCCCGGTAGACAACATCGTCATGTACTATGTGGATCCTGCGGATAGCGAGTTTGCCCGCGCAGGTCTGGTCTACCGGACCGCAGGCGAGGCAAGCAACCTCATCGGCTTCCACACTCAGGCAAACTACAGCACCGCAACCTCCGAGAGCTACGCCATTATGGGCGTGACCCTGTTTGCTGAGTATCTGGACGGTATCGCTGTCGAGACCATTACCCCGGGCGAGTAATCGCCCCTTTGTAAGGAGGACGCCCCATGACTGTACCGGAGCTGTGCGTCTACACGCACAATTTTTTTGACCGGGCAGATGATCCCGTTGCCGGGGAGTTTGCTTTTGAGCCGGATACCTTGCCCGCCGGGGTAGTGCCGGGGCAGTATTTCCTTGTGTGCGGATCCATCTTCAATGACGGCGTGCACAAGGCCGGGGACGGCGATCTGACCGCCGAGACCTTCACCGGGACGGTACAGCCTATGCGCGTGCCGCCTGATTTTGTGGCGCTGGCTGAAAAAATCGACGCATACGACAAGGCGCTCCCGGCCGGTGGCGTGTATGTGTCGCAGTCCTTTGCCGGGTGGTCCGGCACGCTGGCTACAGGCACGGACGGGCTGCCCGCTGACGGCAAGACCCGCTATAAATCCGAGATCAATCAGTGGAGGAAGATGTGACATGGTCAATCCGTTCACTGCATCCACCGTGATGCAGAGCTTTACCAAAAAATACCGCTTTCAGACCCGCAGCTATGAGCCGGACGGCGTGGGCGGTTTTGTCTCCGGATGGACAGACGGCCCAGAGTTTGAGGCGGTCGAGCGCCACGACACCACCGTGGAAGCTCAGGTGGCAGAGCAGGCCGACACGGCATCTACTTACACGCTGCTTGTTGGCACCGGTGTTCCGCTGGCTTTCCCGGACTACATCAAGCGGGTAAGTGATGGGCAGACCTTCCAGATCACCAGCACGGCAGATGAGGGCAAAGCCCCGCCGGAATCCGGCATGGGACTGCGGGCCGTCAAGTGCAAAAAGGCGGTGCTGCCGTGATGGGCCCGTCTGAGAGCATCAACCGGGCGCTGAACACGTTTTTCAACGGCTTTGGAATCCCGGGCTATCTGGAAGATAACATCCCTCCTGCCGCTTCACTGCCCTATCTGACCTACAAGCCCACCATCCCCGGCGGGTGGAACGAAACAGCATCCTTCCACGCCAGGCTTTGGTACCCAAGCAAGGGCGGCAGGGCCCCCATCCTGCAAACCGAAGATACGATCAGCGCGGTCCTCGCAAATGGCTTGACCATCAAATGCGAGGGCGGCGCTATTCTTTTGCGCAAAGGCACCCCATGGGCACAGCCACTCAACAACACGCCTGAAGGGTATCTGTGCGAATACCTTATTTTTGAACTTACACGGCTTATACCGTGAGTAAAGGAGCAATATGGCTGAAACTTTAGCAAAGAAGTTTAACGTCAACGTTTTGACAGCGGACGCTTTCAAGAGCATCCCCAAGGGCTCGGGCAACATTTTGTCCGATTTCTCGCTTGAGGCCCCGAAAATCGATGAAACAAACGTTATCCACGCCACACAGGGCGGCGTGACTATCACCTATCAGAACTCCACCGAGGATACTCTTTCCGGAATCGACAACGCCCCCACCAATACAAAGCAGGGCGTGGAAGTCACCGGAACCACCGCAACCATCTCTTACACGACTCCCAACGCAGACCCTAAGAGCATCCAGCTCGCCATTGGCACTGCGGACATTGACCCGGAAGACCCCACCCACGTGGTTGCACGCCTGAAAACCGCTTTGACGGATTTCAAGCCCATTTGGTGGGTCGGCCCCATGATCGGCGGCGGCTTTATCGCGGTCAAGCTCTATAATGCCATGTCCACCGGCGGCCTGAGCCTGAAGTCTGAGCACCGCGGCGGCGGCTCGATGCAGATCACGCTGACCGCTTTTGCAGACCTCGAGAACCCCGAACAGGCCCCGATGGAGTTCTACTCTATCACAAAGGCCGCGTCCTGATGTAAGGAGGAAAGACATGAAGGAAATCATTGATCTGGAAGGCAAGGAGTACCTTGCAAAAACTTATAAGCTGGCAAAGGCATACAAGCAGTGCATCGTTGACACGGGCGCGGTGGCGGCGGCAACTCAGCCTGCGCCGCTGACTGGCAACGAAACCCCGGAGGAGAAGGCCAAGAAGATCGCAGAACAGGGTGCGAAAAATGCGGAAGAAATGATGCGAATGATCTACGAAGAGCACGCAGACATGACCGAAAAGGTCTTGCCGCTCTTTGTGGCGCTGGATAAGGGCGAAGAGCTTCCGCCCACCAGAAAGCTGGCCGCAGCAATGTCCCGCGCGCTGTCTGATGACGATTTCATGGCTTTTTTGAGATCCTTGATGTGATCGGCGTGGAAGGATATAAACGGATGGTCTCGACCATTCGTCTGGATTTGCTGGAACTTTTCGGCAAGTCCTATATCCTCGACCACATCAAAAAAGAAATCAGAAACCACGATGAAATTCAATTCTACCGCGATTGCGTAGCAGATGCCGTTGGCGGTCTTGCGGGAGCTAACGCTCTTTATTCCTACGTTGCTTCGTATACATTCCCGCTTTATGTAAAGCAGATCGACAAGCGGTCTGCGGCGGAGATCACGGAAGAAAACAGCAAGGCTCTTAAAGAGCTGTGCGGAGGGGGTGATGGAACCTGAAACTTTTTGAATTGAGCGCCACCCTCGGGCTGGACGACAGCGCCTACCGGCAGGGCATCCAGAATGTGCAATCTGAGACAAAAAAGACCGTTTCTTCGCTGTCAGGAGAGTACAGCAAGGCCGCAAAGGCCGTAGTGGAGCTGACCAGACGTTACAACGAATCGGTGGGCAAGACCGGCAAAGCGTCCTCTGAGACCAAAAATCTCAAGACCATGTTGTCGCAGGCAGAAGCGCAGCTCAGGGCAACCACGACCGCGCTGAAAGCTGCAAGCAACGGCATGGAGGGCTTTGCCAGCTCCACGGATAAAGCGTCCAGCAAGTCTCTGGCCGGTGCCATTGCGCAGGGCACGATCATGGCGGGCATCTTCTCGAAGCTTTACGCCGCTGCACTCAGTGCTGCAGAGGGGTTCATCTCTTCCGGCATCGAGTACAACGCCCAGATCGAGAAATACACCACCGGCTTTACCAATATGTTGGGCAGCGCGGAAGCCGCCCAGCAGGTCATGAGCCAGATCCAGGAAGACGCGGCAAAAACCCCGTTTGATGTCGAGTCCCTGACAAAGGCAAACCAATACTTGATCTCTGCAGGCGAGAACGCTTCCTATGCCCGCAATACCATCATGGCACTGGGCGACGCAGTCTCTGCGACAGGTGGCGGAAACGACGAGCTGAACCGCATGTCCCAGAACCTGCAGCAGATCGCCAACACCGGCAAGGCTACAACGGCCGATATCAAGCAGTTTGCTTATGCTGGCATCGACGTGTATGGCATTCTGGCCGACTACACAGGCAAGTCCACCGCCGAAGTGCAGAAAATGACCATCAGTTATGATCTGCTGACGCAGGCCCTGCAGGCCGCATCTGAAGAGGGCGGGCGTTACTACAACAGCATGGACACCCAGAGCCAGACTATGAACGGGCGTGTATCCACCCTAAAGGATAACGTGAAGCAGTTGGCCGGTCTTATGACAGGTGACTTGAGCAGCGGAATCGGCGTTGCTATTGGCAAGCTGAACGACATGGTCGTCGCAGCACAGGAAGCTTATAAGCTTGACGGATGGAGTGGCCTTATCGGGAAAATAACAGGTCTTACCACCGTCATTGACAAGGCCAAATCTTCTGCTGTTGGCCTGAAAGCTGTCTTTGACGCGCTGAAAAGCGGAGAAATAGGCATTTTCCACGGCGACTGGGATGCTGTCTACCAGAAAGCTTTTAACAACGACTACCAAAACAGAAAGGCCGGCAAAAAAGACACAGACTACTGGAAAGAATACGGCGAGCGTCTGAAAAAGCAGTACGGAATAAAAGAAACCAACAGCAGCTCCATCACCACAAGCCCGTCCGGCACAACCAAGAAAAAATCCACAGGTAAAAAATCCACCACCGAAACGGTCATTTCGTCCATCTCCAGCACTGCCACGACCACCGCACAGAACGAGCTGGGCACTGTAACCACTAGCATCCAGACTCTTACCGAGAAGGTAAAGGACAGCTCCGGCAAAATCAAAGACCGCATCACCGAGACCACCACCACGACCGGCAAGGAGATGGTGAACGGTGTTGCCACGACCTTTAAGCAGGTCGAGACCAAGGTCAACGGCACGGTCACAAAGGTCACAAAGACCTATGACGACATGTCTAAAACGCTGCTGGGCACCTTTACCAACGTCTCGGAAACCACCTTTAACGGCATCACCACAAAGGTGCAGCAGGCGGTGGAGAAGTACGCGGACGGCAGCGAGCATATCAAGAAGACCGTCACAGAGACCGGCCAGCGCATCGGCGAGAACGGCGCGGAGACCTACGAGAAGATCATCACCTACATCGACGGAATCGAAGATAAGGTGAACGAGACCTCTACTCTTATCGACAAGAGCGTAAAGGGCACCCAGAGCCGCATTGACCAGCAGCTGAGTGAGGCTTCCGGCCAGCTGGATAAGGGCATTTTCGGGCTGGTAAAAAGCGCCTTTAGTGACGCCAAAAATGGCGACTGGGGCGGTCTCGCTCTGGATTTTGTCAATCTAATCTGGGGCGAAGTGTCGCAGGATCAGCGTGACGTGATCTCTAAGTGGCTTGCGGACGCGCTGACCGCAGTCAATGAGGGCTACTTCAGCGGCGGCATTGGCAAGGCGCTGGGGTCTATCCAGAGCATCTTCACAAACGGCATTACTGCCGGAGTGGATGGCGCCACTACGTCTGTAAAGGCGTTCTCTAAGATCGTGCAGGGCCTTGCAAGCTCCGGCGGCGTGGGCGGAGCACTAGGCGGCATCGTCCAGAGCTTTTCCGGCATAGCAGGCGGAATCACCTCTGCACTGGGCGGCATCGTGTCCTTTGTGGCAGCGAACCCCGTCCTTGCCCTGATCCTGGGCGTTGGCGCTGCGGGCGCTGCAGCTGGCGGCATCGGGCTTGCGCTGTGGGCCAAAAACAAAAAGAGCAAAGACCCGGTCAATAATTACAAGAGCCCGTTTGACGATGTGGGCGTTTACGACAGCCTGAGCGAGTTTTCTACGCGGTCTGCGATACAGTACCGCGTCACCGGCCAGCAGTCCATTGTTGACCGGCAGACCAGCATTCTTGAACGCATCGAGGGGATGCTGGACGAGCATCTGCCTGACATCGGCAAGGGTCAGGTGGTCATGGATTCCGGTGAGCTTGTCGGCGTTTTGTCTCCGCGTATGGCAAATAATGTGGATCTGCACATCGGCGTTGCAGTGACCCGGAAAGCGAGGGGCGTATAATGGCAAAATTGCAAGGCGCAAAAATCGGCGATTATCATACCCTCACGGACTGGGGTCTGTACCTCAAAGTGGGCAGCCCGAAGATCAGCAGCGCGGAGGTGGACGAGTACCTGGTACAGGTGCCAGGCTCTGATACGCTGCTCAACCTGACCAGTTCTTTGGACGGCAGGCCACACTACAAAAAGCGCACCATTACCATGGAGCTGCTGTGCAGGGCGCCCAAAAAAACCTGGCCGACCCTTTACAGCCGGATCGCAAACGCCATCCATGGCAAATGGCTTCAATGTAAGTTCGACAATGACCCATCTTTCTACTGGGAGGGCTTGTGGAGCGTGTCCATGACGCGCGACCGGCTTTCCAGTGCGTTCACCATCACAGGCACCTGCAGCCCCTTCAAACGCAGTGTATACGACGGCTCTGATGACTGGCTGTGGGATGACCTTGTATTTGATACGGCGATCATCCGCAATTATACGGGCATCCAGCTCAAAGCCAACGAGGACATCACCGTAACTGTCACCGGCGCACCAAGAGCAGCTGGCATCTACTTCAAGCGCAGCGAGGACGCTGCCGACATTGCGGTGTCCCTCAATGGCCTTGAGGTTGGCATCCTTGCAAAGTCTACAGAGTGGCAGTACATTGAGGGCTTGCATATGCCGGATGGCGTTGTAGGTACTCTCATCTTTGCGGCGTCTGCGGATTGCAGCATCAGCATCCGATATCTGGGGGGCAGCTTATGAGCTATAAAGTTTATGCGGGCGTCCAGACCGGCGTTGACGTGTGGAAGACAAAGACCTGCATTTACGACCCAACGGACTACACGGACACAAAAAAGCTCATCAGTCCAACTCTGACACGGGAGGTGAGCAAGGCCGGTAGCTTGGAATTCACCCTGCCGCTTGGCAATGTGGCCCACTCAGCTTTGCAAAAAATGCGCACGACCGTGTCCGTAGAACAAGACGATGTGCGCATCTGGGAGGGCAGGCCCATGAGCCATGAGCAGGATTTTAAGCTGCGTCAAAAAGTCTTTTGCGAGGGAGAGCTGGCCTACCTCAACGACAGCTCTGTTGCGCCATATACAGCCAAAGACGTGACGATCAAGCAATTTCTTTCGTTTCTGCTGGAAAACCACACCGGCATGGTGGACGCATACAAGTCGTTTGTCTGCGGAAATGTTGGCTTTCCGAGCACCAGCGTGGTGGTGCCAGAGCTGCATAACTGCGTGATGAAACTGGAATACATGGCGGGTACTCCGGATAGTGACGGCGATTACAGGTATGAATATGGACTTTATACCTCGTCCGGCGTACAGCTTGTAAGCCAATATGAAGTCGGCTACTCGGATGATGACACGGCCCCGGATCCATCTGCGTACAGCTGGACGCTGAATGAAAAGCATGCAGATTCTTCCATAAACGGGTATATCTGGCGCACTGGAAACGGCCTTTTTTCCGTGAGCGTAAACGTGGCTTTATCCTTGGATGGTGACGGCCAGACGCACGAAGCCACGCAAAGAACGGTTACGCCGGATATCACATGCGCTACGCACTCAAAATCCTTTCCGCCTGAGACGGAATACGATCTCAAAGACACGGTCTCGAAAAATTGGAAAATCGAAAAGCAGGGAGACGGCTATGCCGTCTTGTTCAACGGTGCAGCTTTGCCGGATTCTTCCGTTGTCCGTTACGATTCTGCGCCACGGTACACCTTTGGCGATGGACGAAATTTTGGCGTTACATGGGATGTCATCCAAAATGAGCTTGTGGATGTATACGGCGGGTATCTGATTGTCCGGCACGAAAACGGGGCCCGGTATCTGGACTACGTCCAGGAAGTGCAGGAGAAAAACGGGCAGCCCATCGCATTCGGCACAAACCTGCTCGACCTGAGCAGCTACGTCAAAGCAGAGGATATCGTCACCCGCGTCATTGCCGTCGGAAAAAAGAAATCCGGCTGGTTTTTGTGGGAGAAAACCAACACCATCACGGCAACCGCTAACGACGCCACCGCGCAAAAGCTGTTTGGCATCATCGCGCGGGTCATTGTGCAGGACGGAACCGAAAACACAACGCAGTCGCTTCTGGATGCCGCCAACGCGGAGCTGTCCAAAAACTTGCGTTACCTTGACGGAATCACGGTAAAGGCTGTGGACCTCAAGGATGCCGGCGTGGATATCGCCCGCCTTGGCTTTGGCAAGATGACACACATCTACTCCAACCCGCACGGGGTGAACACCTGGCTTTTGTGCTCTAAGATTGTGGAGCCTTTGGACGCGCCGGACAAAAAAGAATTCACGCTGGGCATTGATTTCTCCAGCGTCAGCGACTTGCAGGCCCTGAGCTCACGAAAAGCCAGTGACGCCTATGACCTGAGCCGCTCGCTGAAGGGCTATGCATCCGCAAAGGGGTGATAAATTGGATAAGACATTTGACGAAGCAATTTCCGAAGTCCGCAATGCAGAACGCGGCGTGGAAGTACGGGAAGCCCTTGCACAGGGCTTTGAGTATGTGAAGCAGTATGGCGAGGCTGTTATCGCGCGGCAGGAAGAAGCTGTTCAGAGTGCGGAAACAGCCACAAACGCGGCGGCAACTGCCACAGAACAGGCCACAGCAGCAGCCCAGACAGTCAAAGACGCCACTGCAAAAGCCATAAGCGCAGCGCAAGAGCAGGCAGGTATTTCGGCATCAAAAGCCGAGGAATCTGCTTCCAGTGCCGAAGAAGCAGCGGCCAGTGAAACTGCTGCCGCGTCTAGTGCATCTGCCGCAAAGGCCAGCGAGGAAGCAGCTGCAAAGAGTGCCGCCGACGCAAAGGCTATCGTGTCCACTGACACGACCCTGACCGTATCGGGCGCACCGGCTGATGCAAAGGCGACCGGCGACGCCCTGGATCAGAGGTATACCAAGGCCCAGGCCGACGCCAAGTTCGGTACGCCGTACATCCTGCCTGCCGCCACGGCGGCCCAGCTGGGCGGCGTGAAGGTGGGCGACTATCTGGACATTGCCCCGGACGGCACCCTGAGCGGCAAGACGCTGTATGATACCATCGCGGCCAGTGTGGCGGTCAAGTCGGAGGCGCGGCTGGTGTGGAACCACCACGTGGAAACCGGAAAAAGGTGGCATTCCTACGACATCAAAATGCCAGACGGCCTTGACTATGTGCACGTTAAGTCGAGGTACAACGACAGTGGCAAAACATACGGTGAAGAAGTAGATATCGCAAAAGGCGGCACGGTCAACCACAACTTCGGCAAGGGCGATGGAATCTTTGCATCCAACACGACTTTCCGACCGGACGGGACCCTGCACTTTGAATTGGCAGGGGCGGACATAAATACCGGCGGCTACACCGTAGACATCTGGCTCTCCGGCTACCATTACCCCACCATTGCCGAGCTGCTGGCCGAGACACAGGCCGCGCAGGCGGACACGGACGCTCTGGCGGTAGATCAGGAGTACCGCGTCGCCATGCTGGAGCTGGGGCTGACCGACGACACCACCACTGACACAAGCACCACATAAGGAGGTAAAAACTATGTTGTATCGTATCTGTAAGAGACTGATCGAGCGCGGCCAGACCGCTGGCCTTGCGGACAAGCTGGACGTTTTTTTCGCCATGAACCGCATCACCGAGGCCGAGTATAAGGAGCTGATTGAGCTGCTGGAGGCCAAGACCGGCAATAAGAGCGAGGAGGCTTAAATGAGTAAAACCATTATGGACGTGAGCCGCCATCAGGGCGTCATCGACTGGTCAAAGGTCAAGGCGTCCGGCAGAGTGGACGGCGTCATGATCCGCGCCATGGGCAACAGCGCCGAGGGTAGACCCAGCGCGCCCTACACCGACCCGCAGTTTGCCCGCAACTACGCCGAGTGCAAGCGGCTGGGCATCCCCTGCGGCGTGTATGGCTACTTCAAGGCAGTCAGCCGGGAGCAGGCCGACAAGGAGCTTGCCTACTTCAAGAAGCTGCTCACAGGCCGGAGCTTTGAGCTGCCGGTGGCCGTGGACATCGAGGACGAGGTGCAACAGCCGCTGGGCAAGGCTGCGCTGACCGACCTGACGGCTTACATGCTGAGCACGGTGGAAAGCTGGGGCGTGTACGCCATGCTGTACACCGGTTTGTGGTTCGGCAGTACCTTTCTCTACATGGGCGGTGCAGAACTGAAGCCTTACGACGTGTGGCTGGCGAAATACCCCAAAGACCAGCGCAAGACCAAGCCTGAGGATAAGCCCAAAACGGCGTTTTCCTTTGGCATGTGGCAGTACACCAGCAAGGCGCATATCCCGGGCGTTGTGGACGCCATTCCGGGCAAGACCACCAACGTGGACATGTCCCATGCATACAAGGACTATGCGGGTATCATCTGCAAGAAGGGCCTGACCCGTCTCCGGGAGGGCAAATGACCGAAAAAGAAGCTCTACTGTGGGTGCTGGGCATCCTGGGCAGCCTGTGCGCTGCGGTCATCACCATCGACAAGGTGCTGGACATCATCCACAAGTACGTCAAAAATGCACAGGCCCCCGACGATGCGCAGAACAAGCGCATTGACACCATTGAAAAGCGACTGGCTGCGGTAGAAACTGTTTCCACGCAACACGCCGCGGCCCTTAGACGCGATTTGACGCGCTTTGACGGCATCGATGAAGAAATGCGTCTTGTCCTTGTTGGCGTGCAGAATCTTCTGGATGCGCAACTATCCGGCAATAACCGCGAAGGTATGCAAAAAAGCAAATCCGATATCAACAACTACCTACTGAAAGGAGTAACAAATCATGGAAGCAATGCTTAACTTTGTCCCCGCCCCCGTCGCAATCGTTCTTATTATCGTCGGCTTTGTGGCTTTGGCTGTCGGCGCTATCCGCATGGGCTATAAGCAGCTGGTCAAAGATCTGGCCTATGACCTCGTGTGCAAGGCCGAGGACAGCATCATGGGCAGCGGCCAGGGCGCAAAGAAAAAAAAGCAGGTCTTTGACGCGCTGCGTGCGGCCTGCCCTGCATGGCTGAAGCCTATCATCACGGATGAAGTGCTTGACGCAGTGATTGAAAAGGCCGTAAGCCTGATGAAGAAGGCACTGGCAGAAAAGAAGCCTGCTATCAACAAGGAGTAATTTATGATCGAGCAGAGCGTATCTCTTGCATCCAATGGCGTCGTCAAAGTGCCGGGCTATGAGCAGCTGGTGCGCTTTGGCTACACCAAAAACCGGGGCGTGTACCGCCTTGCCGTTACCGCTTCCGGCGAGTGGGAAGGCCTGACCATCCGGGCATTCTGGCACGCGCCGGACGGCAAAGACCCGGCATCCACGCTGGTGGCTGACGGCTATGTGGCCGTGCCCGCCAGCGTGACCGCACAGCCCGGCAATGGCTGCATCACCTTTGAGGGTAGCGACGGCACAAAGACCGTCACCAGCGCAGACCTGCGGTATCGTGTGAGTGCCAACAGCGGCACAGAGGACGGCACAGAGCCGGAACCTGGCACTCCTGCATGGCAGCAGCTGGTGGATGCCGTGCACACCGATGCCACAGCCGCAGAGCAGGCCAAGACCGATGCACAGACGGCCGCCAGAGAAGCGGCCGCCAGCGCGGAAAAGGCCGCTGCCGGCGAGAAAGCTGCCGGGGACGCGCAGGCAAAGGCCGCCGAGAGCTTGCAAGAGCTCAAAGACGGCATCGCAAACGGTGACTTTAAGGGCGAAAAGGGCGATCCTGGCCCCATCGGCCCGGTCGGCCCGCAGGGTGAGACAGGCCCACAAGGCCCCACTGGTGCTACCGGAGCCACTGGCCCTCAGGGTGAAACTGGCCCTCGTGGTGAACAAGGGCCGCGGGGCATTCAGGGCGAGCGCGGCCCGCAGGGTGCGCAGGGGCCGCAGGGCGAAAAAGGTGACACTGGGCCACAGGGGCCTAAAGGCGACCCCGGCCCGGCAGGTGCAGACGGCAAAGATGGCATACAAATTGATGATACCGCCGTGGGGCCCGACGCATGGAGCAGCAAGCACATCGTGGATGTGCTCTGTCCGCCGCTGGAAGAAAGCGGCAACCCTGCTGTGTGCTACCCGGTGGCGAAATATCCGCTGGGCTGTAAGGTGAGCTGGAAACCGACGCAGGAGGGCGAGGGAACGCCGTATCCGGCGGGTGGAGGGAAAAATCTGTTTAATCCCGCATGGATGCCAGAAAGAACCTTGAACAATGGATTAACGTGGACAATAGCCCCCGATGGCACTGTAACAGCAACTGGAACGGCAAATGGGACTTCATACTACAACTCTGATTATTTTTCGCTTCCTGCTGGTACATACACGATTAGCGCAATGTCGCATTTTCGTATATCAATTCTCAATAGGGATGCAGATGATGCTTCTACGATTGCCGCGCAAATTATTGGACAGCCATGTACGTTTACAGTAGAGAGTGACATACAAAAAGCCACCTTGTTTTTTGCCGCATCTGGCACACTGGATAATGCTTCGGCAAAACCGCAGATAGAGAAAGGCACGACTGCTACCGCCTATGCACCCTACGAAAACATTCGCCCCATCAAAGGACGTGACAGCGTGACGGCCGAGCGGTGCGGGGAGAATTTGCTGAATATAAATCCATTTAATAAATTCACGAAAAACGGCATCACATATGAGTATGTTCCGAATGGTGGTATTCATATATCTGGCACAGCAACGACTAGTGTTGATAGCCAAACGTTTCCGGTTTGGCATCTGCCGCCTGGAAAATACTACGGACTGGATACGGGTGAAGGAGTTGCCGCTTCTTTTGTGGTGCAGAGAAATGGGAAATACTTATGGCTAAATGCCAAAGGTATTTTTGAAATTTTGGCTGGGGACGTAGCCAAGTATTGGTACGCGATTGCGGCTTCCGGCGCAACGCTTGATAAAACCGTATATCCGTATATTGTACCAGGCTCCACCCCTCCAACCGTTTACGCCCCCTACATCGGCCAAACCGCCACCCTGACCCTACCGAGCACCATCTACGGCGGCACGGTGGATGCTGTGACGGGAGAGGGGCAGGAGACGTGGGCGCTACTTACGCTGACGGGAACGGAGAGGATATACAAGCGAGATAAGTATAATTTGTTTGAAATCAACTTAGCCCTGCCAGTATCCGCGCCTACTAGCACGGTAGTGGCAAGCCATTGGAGCGGCACAAAAACAGCAAACACTAACGGTCTATACGCTGAAAACAGAAACATTAACGTTGGCTTAAACACATGCGGATTTGATACCGTTGACGACTTAAAATCCTACCTCGCCGCCCAGTACGCTGCCGGAACCCCGGTGCAAATTGCGTATAAGCTGGTAACACCTGAACCTTTCACCGCCACAGGCGCTCTGCCTATCCCCGCCCTCCCCGGCGTGAACACCATCATGACCGACGCGGACAGTGTAACCGTTACCGGCAGAGCAGACCCCATCAAGCGCATCACTGACCTTGAGGATGCTGTGGCATCAATGACCAACACATAAGGAGGACTGACTATGGCAATTAAATCCAAAGCCCGCCATGACCTGACGCTGCGCAGCATCAAGCGGGAAATTGCAGCAGGGCGCGATGTTGCGTTCTGGCTGGATAAGACTTACGTCCATCTGGACAGCGGACTGCTGACGGAGGACGATATTGCAGAGGTGGAAACTATGGCAAAGGCGTACTATGACGCACTGGACGCAGAGGACAATGTAATCGACACACCGGACGATGTGACGCAGGAGGAATGACCATGAGCAGCACTACATACGACCATTTTGCCAACCCCGGCAAAATGTACGCCGCACAAGAACAATTTCGGCACGTCACGAAAATGGTCTGCGCACGTCTTCGTGGCCTCACGAAAACATGCCACCTCGGCAATGCCAACAAACTGGTGACGTTTTGTCACCGTTTTGCTAGTATTGGCAATATGGTGCGCAACGCAGGACAGCTACCGCAGCCCTTCTGGCTCGGTGCTGCCTGTGGCGGCGGCTCGTGTAGTGCTGCCCGCTGCGCTGCAAGGACTTGACCGACAGAGGATGGCCACCGCGATCAAAAGCGCACCGCTTGGGAGGGTAGACCGTAAGATAGCCTTATTGCGGTACGTTGAGCGGCTTCCGCTGCCGGACATTGCAGCACAGACACATTACAGCCGGACGGCGGTAGGCTACCGGCTAAAAAGCATTGACAAAATGTTGAATGTGTAATATACTATATGTATGCGACACCGTACTGGTGTACACCTAGTGACGGTATAGTGTACAGAGAGCCAGCGGAAGAACGTTTACCCACTGGCTTTTCTTTTTGCACGATTTGTGGTATAATATATCCAAGGAAACCCGACCGGCCTCTCAACGATGCGCATTAGGCCGGGGCATCCAAGAGCCAACTCCGTGCTCAACGGAGAATTAAAAAAGCAGTCGCCAGATTCGGCGCTGAACAGTCTCCCACCCGCCTACTTACAGTGCGTACCATGCGGGAGACGCAGAAATCCCCCGGTGTTCCGTTTGGAGCATTGGGGGATTTTTTTACTTTTTCTTCAATTCCTCAAGCCTGCTGGAAAGCTCTTCTTCCCAGCCTTCGTGCTCTTTGAGGTATGGGGCATAGATCAGTTCTTCGGCCTCTTTGCGGGCCGCAGTGGCTTCTTCGATCGTGTCATAGCTGCCGAGATGATATTGCTTGCGTTGGAAATTGATATATGCACGCCATCGACCGTGGCAGTCTTTACACACGCCATTTGCGCCAGAAGTGGAATTTTTATTGATATGGCCTCCGACCCTTGTACGAATCGACATAAGGGAAGAGCCATCCGAGTAACCTGCACTGTGAATTGCTCCGTTTTTTTCTCCGATGTCCCTGTTGCAATCTGCGCAATGCTGGATCAGAGAAAGCCTTGTAAGCTTTACGGTGGTTTCCCTCCCACATTTAGGGCAAATAGCGCGGCACAGAAAATGACCTGACCTCTTTTCGGGCAAAACCTCTAACACCTGCCATCCGTTGATGACGTGTCCCTCTTTTTCCTTTGCCTTTTTCAGTCTTGCGGTTGTCAGGCCTGGCTTTTGCCCTCGATTCGCGCAAGACAGACAGCTGCGGCTTTTGCCAAGACGCAGGGAGCTGTCATACACGTCTTTTACCACTCCGCACTCACACTGGCATGTGTAGTAGTGCGGCTTTTCAGACGGAGCAAGTACCGTCCACTTTCCAAAATGCTTTCCAGTCAAATCTTCTGCCATAACATTTTCCTCAGATCAGGCCGTAGTGCTCGGCCAGAAGGAAGCGTACATACACCGGGCACTCCCTCTCGCCCAGGCACCAGCCCTGCACCGTGCGGCGCGGGATGCCCGCACCCTTTGCAAAGGCGGTCTGGCTGATGCCGGATGCCACCACCATCTCCCGCACGCTCATGCGGGCTGCTGCCCAGATACGGCCCAGACGGTCTTTCTCGGCGTCCAGATCGACATGCCCCTCGGCATCGTCCGGGATGCTGAGTGTGACGTTACCGAGAAAAACTTCTTTCGGCTGCTTGGCAGCCATGCCAAAAAGCTCTGCTTTGCTGTACATGGTTGACTTCCTTTCTTTCGGGTGATAATATATTCGTGTACCTCCATGGTACGTCTTTCACAAAATCCCCTGTCAGATGTTGCGAGCATCCGGCAGGGGATTTTTTTATTTACAGGTTAATCCACTCTTCGTTCTCTTTGAGTGTCTCGACGTACTGGGGGTAGAGGTCGCTGATGATGATGTCCTTCTCCATGTCATCCAGCTCGCCCTGCATGAGGGCTTCGGACTGCTCCTCGGTCAGATTCATGTCGGCGGTGATGGTCCACTCGGCATCGTCATGATTGTGTACGAGGTTGCCGTCGGCGTCGATGTGAGCGTAGATCGTCCAGACGGTTTCGCCGTCCTCACAATCCATGGTCTTGTATTCGTCAGGCTCCACCTCGGTGCCGTTCTCCATGACCTTTGCGGCAAACTCTTCAACATTCAGAATCTTCATGATTTTTTACCTCCATGTTTTTGTGTGTTGGTGTCTTTCACTGTCTTTATTATACGCTCATTGAGCGCAAAAGTCAAGCCTATTTGCAAAATTTTGTGCTCAATGAGCACTTTTTTTCTTTTGGCAAAATAGAGCATTTTTGTCCTTCGTTGGTCGCTCGTTGCCTCTCCCGCCGGTCGGATCTGCTACACTGGGCGCAAAGGAGGCAAGCGCCAATGTGGATCAAGTTCAGCCCCAACCCCCACGGGGGCAGCGTCGGGGATTGCGCCGTGCGTGCTGTAGCGGCTGCCACAGGGCAGAGCTGGGAGCAGGTCTACATTGGATTGGCGCTGACCGGATTTGCCCTCGGCGATATGCCCAGCGCCAACCGCACATGGGGCGCGTACCTTCAAAAGCGCGGGTTTAAGCGCCGTTTGGTGGAGGCAGACTGCACCACCTGTTACACCGTGGCAGATTTTGCCCGGGAGTATCCGCGCGGCGTGTATGTACTGGGCTGCTCCGGCCACGTTCTGGCCGTCATCAACGGCGACTGGCTGGACAGCTGGGACAGCGGCGCAGAATGCCCGATCTATTACTGGTACAAGGAGGAAAACGATGCCGATCTATAACGGATACCCGCAAGTGTATTACCCGCAACAGCCGCAGGGACAGCTGGAACAGCTGAGGGCAGCGCAGTACCAGGCCCAGCCCGTCATGATGCCGACAATGCAGGGGCAGGCCGCACCGACTGACAGCGGCTTTATTTGGGTGCAGGGCGAAGCAGCAGCCCGTGGCTATCTGGTCGCCAACGGGAGCCGGGTGCTTTTGCTGGATGCTGATTCCGATACCTTCTACATCAAAGAGGTGGGGCAGGACGGCAGGCCGTTCCCGCTCCGCATCTACGATTACAAAGAGCGCACCGGAGGCCCCAAAGCGTCGATTGCAGCCACGCAAGCCGCAAGCGTGGAGTATGTCACCCGCAAGGAGTTCGACGCGCTGGCGGCAAAGCTGGCGGCGTTAGAGAAGCAGGAAACACCAGAGCCGGAAAAGGAGAGCTAAACGATGAGCAGCAGCTTGTATAACTCGATGGGCCGACAGGCCCAGAACCCCATTGGCGGGCAGTTCCAGCAGTTTATGGGCCAGATGCATGGCAAGAACCCGCAGGAGATGATAAACCAGATGCTCACCTCCGGCCAGCTCTCACAGCAGCAGCTCAACGCCATTCAGCAGCGGGCGCAGCAGATCGCGCCGATGCTCAACGGCATGAAAAACATGTTTGGATTCTGAAATGCGGCCGCATTTAGAATAAATTTCAAAATCTAACGTAAAGGAGTAAAACTATGTCTCTTTCTTCTGATAGCACGGTTCTGACCATGCCGGTACAGCCCGCCAACGGTTACAGCAACGGCTTCAACGGCTGGGGCGGCGACTGGATGGGCTGGATCGTCCTCTTCCTGATTTTCGGCATGTTCGGCTGGGGCGGCATGGGCGGCTTTGGCTGGGGCGGCGGCATGGGCATGGGCGGTGCTTCGCCTTATACGACCAGCGCCGTAACACAGGCAGACTTGCAGCGTGGCTTCGACAACCAGAGCGTCATGAACAAGCTGAACGGGCTGGAAAGCGGCCTGTGCGACGGCTTCTATGCCATGAACACCGGGATGCTTCAGGGCTTCAACGGCGTGCAGCAGGGCCTGAACGGCGTCACCAACGCCATGCAGCAGGGCTTCAACAGCACCAACGTTGCGCTGATGCAGGGGCAGAATGCTCTGGCTACACAGCTGGCAGACTGCTGCTGCAAGACCCAGACCGCGATTCAGGGAGTCAACTACAATCTGGCCACTCAGGAGTGCGACACCCGGAACCAGATGCAGCAGGGCTTCTGCGCAACGCAGAACACCATGAACAACAACACCCGGGACATCATCGAGAATCAGAACAGCAACACCCGCGCGGTGCTCGACTTCCTGACCAATGATAAGATCGCCACCCTGCAGAGCGAGAACAACGAGCTGCGCCGGGCTGCTTCTCAGGATCGCCAGAGCGCGCTCCTGACCACCGCGATGAACGCGCAGACCAACCAGATCATTGGAACGCTTCAGCAGAAGGTTCCCGTGCCTGCCTATCAGGTGCCCAACCCCAACGCCATTTACTATGGCTGTGGGACCGGCTGCGGCAACTGCGCATAACCAAATCACGGCAACTTTTTGAGTGGTTGTTTCCAAAATGGAAATGCCCACATCAAAATGTTCAGCCCCTGAGCTGATTTTGCAAACCAGAGCGCCGGGGCAGTAGTCCCGGCGTTTTTATTATGAAAGGAGCATTTAAATGACCGTAGCAGAGCTGAAACAGCAGTTTGTAGATTATCTGTACAGCATGGATAAGAGCAAAATGAGCATGATGGAATTGAACACCTATGTTTTCATTTTAAAAACCCTGCTTGATACGGAAAAAGCAGATCCATCCAATTCTTGGATGGATCTCTTAAAAACCGTTTATGCAGTAAATGCGCCTGTTTGTGCAGAAAAGGAGGTTTCGGATAATGGCTGAATTTAGCAACTCTAACACCGTCAGTGTGGCAGCGGGCCAGAACCTCCCCCTGACCGAGACCGCGGTGAAAGCCCCTGCCTGCATCATGCACCGTGATGGCAGCGGCCTCGTGACCCTGCGGGGTCTGACCAATCAATGCAAAGCGCGCTTCAAGGTAAGCTTTGGCGGCAATATCGCCATTCCCACCGGCGGCACTGTGGGATCCGTTTCCGTGGCGCTGGCTGTCGGCGGTGAGGCACTCAATAGCGCAACCGCCATTGTCACGCCTGCTGCAGTCGAAAACTACTTCAATGTTTTCGTGGCCGCTTTTATCGAGGTGTCGCGCGGCTGCTGCGTGACCGTGGCGGTTAAAAACACCAGTACCCAGGCCGTCAGCATTGCGAACAGCAATCTGATCGTTGAGCGGGTAGCGTAAGAAAGGAGATAAAGTCATGCTGGATAAACTGAATCATCTGAAGGATGAGATGTGCGACGAGCTCATGGAGCTGACCGACAAGAAGAACCGATCCCCGGGCGATGTTGAGATGATCGGCGAGATCGTGGACATCATTCTGGACATCCACCGCATCGAGGATTACTGCGAGAGCGGTGAGTACAGCCGTGCGGGCGAGTGGGAAGCTGACATGCGCGGATCCTTCAGCCGCGACGCTGGAAACGGTTACAACCGGGGCAACAGCTACGCCAACCGTGGCCGTCACTATGTGCGCGGTCACTACTCCCGCACGGATGGCCGTGAGCGCATGATCTCTGACATCGAGGACATGATGCAGGAGGCCACAGGCGCAGAGCGCGATGCATACAAGCGGGCCGCTGACATCTTGCGCAACGCATAAGAAAGGGGGCGGCAGGCATGGACATTGACGAGATCAACACCCACATTCACAAGCTGAAATGTGGTTCAACGGACTGGCAGAGCGTGGAAAAGCTTGCCGCCCTCTGCACTGTGCGGGACGAGCTGGAAGAAAAGCAGGCACGTGAAACGCAGACCCAGGCATTGCCGCCCACGGATTACCGGGCGGCGTACTCCACGGCAACGGAACCGCAAAGCGACTTTGTGACGGCTGCCAGCTCTGTTCCTTTCGGCGGTCTGATGCAGGTGCTCGACGAACACATGAAGGCAATAAAGCTGGCGTACCCGAAAGAGTATGAGCTAGTGATGCGGAAGATAAGCGACTTGTAAAAAGACATAGAATGTGCTATTTTTACATAAGCTCAGCGTTTTGGCACGGGATGCATAATCTAGCAGAAAGCTAACAAATTGATAATTATTCACGTTAAAACGCTAAATAAATTTGATTTGTAATCAGTGGGTTGCAGGTTCAACTCCTGTCACCAGCTCCAAAAATAAACGCACGAACGATGAAAACAAATCGTTCGTGCGTTTTTCTTTTTGCTTAAAATGCCTTGAAATCTCCTGAATGCATGTGATAATCTAACAAACAATCTAACAAATCAATATTTCATCTTCTGCATTTCCTGCAACAAATAGGCTGGATCGTTGTGGGACACGTACTTATTGGCCGTGGTGGAGAAATTCTTGTGCCCGAGGATTGCCTGTACCGCGGTCTTTTCCAGGCCGCACTCCACCATCTTACTACTGGCCGTGTGGCGCAGCGTGTGCGGATGCACGCCTTCTATATGGCATTCCTGCATCAACGCCCGGAACTTTGTAGCCGCGTTACGCTTATCCAGCTTTGTGCCGGCCTTGGATGGTATCAGCCATTCACACCCGCTGTCAAGCATCCAAAAGGCAATGATCTTGTAAATGGGCTCAAGGATTGGGATGATGCGGTTCTTGCCCGCTTCTGTCTTTTCACCGCCCTGCATGTACCGCTCTTTCAGGTGCACGTCCTCGCAGCGCATGGAAAGCAGCTCGTCAATGCGCATACCGGTATAAAGCAGCACCATTGCGATTTGCGCCGTCTGCCCAAACTTCGGGTCATTCTGTCGGCTGCTGATCTGCTCGATCTCTTGGGCGGTCAGGGTGCGCTCTGCTTTTCCTGTAGCCGCCGGGAGCTGCAGCAGCATGGCGTAATTTTTGTTTATGATGTCCTGCGCCATTGCCCACTCGCAGATCTGGCTAAAAAGCGTGCGCTGCTTTTCGCAGGAGCTGCGGGAGAGCCCTTTTTCCACCATTGCGTCAATGACCTGTTGATAATCTGCCGCTTTTAAGTCCCGCAATTGTCGGTCGTATAGCGGCGCAGCCTTTGCATATGCCAGCTCGTACCCCTTTTGCATGTCCGTGCTGAGCTTTTGAAACTTTGGCTGAGCTTTCCATTGGGTATAAGCATCTGCAAAGGTGCATTTCAGAAGCGCAGCGGGGGTGTTCTGGGCGTTGTAAGCGTCCAGTGCTTGTACGGCTTCGCCTGCTGTTTCAAACGTGCCCAAAACATCCTTGCAGGCTGTAAGCGCCACATACGGTCTTGCCCGCGTTCCGCTCAACTTATACACGCTGCCGCTTCCCTTGGGACGGCGGCGCTTTTTTCTTTGCTGCGGGGCGGCTTCCGGCTGTTTCTTTCCGCACCACGGACAAAAAGAAGCACCATCCGGGATCTCCTTCCGGCAGCATGGTCTCACGCATTTCATGGCTTACTCCTTTTTCTGCCCGATATATCCGAATGCACCATTTTCAGCAGCGGCCCTTCCGGCCTTGTAGTTGATTTTCAGGTCATCAATGGGAGGATGCGGAGCGTCCGGGCATGGGTCAAGGCCAGCAATCTGCGCATAGGTATACTGGTCTATGATGGTGCCGCAGACGCTGACCCGGTTGTTGAGTGGGCAGTGCAGGTTTGCTGCCATCTCGGAGATCACCGCAGGCGGACTGCTGCCGTGTCGGCCCTTCAGAATGAAAAGCAGCAGTCGCTTCGTGATGGGCGGCAGAGCCCTCATCAGCAGATGCAGCTCCCAATCTACAGAATCTTCCAGCCTTTCGCTGTCGGAGACCGCATACAGATCTGGGTGCAGCATCTCCATAAACACGGTGATGGGGGACACCCCACATGCTGTGCACCAATCCATGACCTCGTCACTGTCCGGGCTGGTGCAGCCTTTTTCCCAGCTCTGTACCGTCCTCTCCCCCTTCTCGATGAGCCTTGCAATCTCCACTTGGCTCAGGCCGGCAGATACCCTGGCCTTTGCAAGCGCTTTTCCAATCTGGGTTGCCGTAAAATAACTCATACTTTCGCCCCCGTAAAACCAACGTGTTTTTAACAGAAAATGGCGCAGAAAAAATCTGCGCCATTCGACAAAAAATATCCGTATTTTGTTTTCCAACGGCGCATGGTAGAATTTGGAACATAAGACATAAATGTGCACAAAAGAAAGGGGAAAACAAAATGGATTTTGAGCAAAGAAACGGTAAAGAAACCGAAATGACCATCATCGACGGCATGCCCGCCACCGTTTTGATTGGAACCGACCGCACACCACAGCCTTGGGAGGACTGACTATGGAGAAGATGAGCCACTTTTGCACGCACATCCGTGCGGCACTTGCCTGCTATGTTGACATGACGCCAGAGCAGCAGGCACGCGCCACGATGTACGCCGCCCACAAAATCAATACACTGCACGCATTACATATGACGGCCAAAACGCCCGGCGGCGCAGAGACTGGAGCAGGAGAATTATTGCAAAAATTGCAACAATTTGATGCAACCCATCAAAAAGAGTGATGGGCAAACCCATTGACTGCAACAACATGCAGTTGTATAATGCGGTTGTAAACAGATTTACGCAGCTTTACGGCCCTCAGCTTTACCCGAGTTCAGATAATGCTCGTAGTATTTTTGATTGTTATCGCCAAAAGCTGCAACCAGATCGGCATTATTTGCTTTGTACGCGGCGAGGTTAAATTCGGCACTACCCTGACGGCCCTCTTTCATGCCGCTGGTCACAAAGTGCTCGAGATATTTCCATTCGTTGTCCCCGTACAAAGCGGCCAGATCGGCGTTGTTTGCTTTGTAATATTCAAAATTGTAAACAGGGCTGTATGCTTTAAGCATAGCAAAATAAGGGATATAATCAGGCTCTTTGCGGAAGTTTCCGGAGTACAAAGATTTCTGGGAAATGGTCTCCTTGCTGCCATCCATGTACTCAACAACAGCTTGAGTAACGGCAATTTCTTCGATAGTTCCATTGTACCACAGGCAATCCCATTCAACAGCTGTGTCATAAACAGCGTTCTGAATTTCAGATTCAGAAAGGTACGTCAAAGGATCACCATATTTTAAGCCATCGCTATAATACGCATTCCAGTAATATGGGTTTCCGTACTTATCAAGCAAAATTTTGTTATTATGTCGCTCTCCAACATAAACATAATAGTCCGTTGTAAGTTGCGTTTGCTGTGAAAATGGAGTGCCACGCTTCGTGCTATCATCAAACGTTCCAATGATGCCGGAAGTGTTTAAGGATGTTGGGTAAATCGGGCCTACAAGACGTGCCTGTGTAGCAGAATAACCGCGAATGGAGCAAGACACCTTATCTCCAACCGCGTTCATGGGGACAAGAGTGAACGTTACATATTTGATGGTTTTGCCGGAATTGTTTCGGAAACAGATGGTTGGTGTCACTCCATTTGCGGAGTTTACAGAAAAATATACATCCGTAAGCTCTACGGACGGTTTTGCCGCAACCGCCGACATTGAAAAGAGTAACAATGTGCATAGTGTCAGAGCAAGTGCAATCAGTTTCTTTTTCATGATAACCACCTCATAAACAAAAATAGGCAGCCAACCAGCTGCCGAAAAACTAAATTATCAAAGAGCTTTGCCAAAGGGGGAAAATAAAGTGCAAGAAAATAGCACAAAGTTTGCAAAATGTGATACAATGGAAGAAAAGTGCCGCCTCAAAGCTTTATTTTCTTCTCTGTCGGCACAGGAAAAACAAGAGGTGCTTTCCTATGCGGAAATCTTGCTCAACAGCAGAAAGGAGTAAATCTGTGGATAAGTACGAGATTGAACTAGGTCGGTACAAAACCAGAATTTTTGCTCTTCTGGCAACGGAAGCGTCCGGCCTGCCCGGAATCAAAAGCGAAGAGTGCGCAAATTGCGACCACCGGTGCTCTCTTGAAATCGGGTGTTACTGCTTCAACTACGGATGCGGAAAGGGTAAGACCACGGAAGAGCTGCACGAAGCATTTGACCGCGTTTGTGATGCCCTTAAAATTTCTGACCGAAGATGGACACCAGCAAATCCAATGCGGCCTGAAGTATTTGATTCTCCCGATTTGCTCGAAGTTCTTGAAGATAGGCTTCTCCAGCTAGCGGAAGAGAATAAATGTACTCGCTGGGAAGAAAACCACCCACCCCGTCAGGAATGTACTCTTTGCGGCGCTCATCAATCAGACCGCGGCCCTTCAAGTTCTGAATGTACCGATTCTGGCCGTTGAAACTGAAATCCTCGCCGGAAATGAGACAGACTTCGTGCTGGTTCATTTTCCCGTTGTGCTTCTCCATATATAATAGGAGCGCCAGGCTCGTTTTGTCCAAAAACTCAGCCATTGGGGTTTTCCTTCCTCTTTGCAACCTTAAATTCCATATACTCCAGCAGATCTGCACGGTCTGCATCGGTCATCTGACTTAGCAGCGCATCAAACCTTGCATCCAGCTCGCTCCCGCCGGGAGCGAGCTTTTCTTTTTGGCTTTCATTGCCAGAAACCAAAGATTCAACGCTTATCTCAAAATAATTTGCAATTTTTTCAAGCGTCTCGTACTTCAATGTCTGCTTTCTACCAGACTTCAAATCGGATAAAGAGCCACGACTTGCACCGGAATCTCTGCACATCGTTGTCACGTTGACCCCGCGCTTTTTGCAAAGGTTTTCGATATTGTTGTACAGGTTTGCCATAATTCCAGACCTCAAATTGTGAGTTGCGCCGAAATTACGCGAACGCTTAAAAAAGCCTTGCATTTTACGCGAAAGCGTATTATACTAAGACCATACCGCGATGGCGTAATACATGATTTCTAGCAATTTCATTATATTACACTTATGCGTAAAAATCAATAGTTTGGAGGTGAAAAAATGACAGAAAAGAAGCCTCTTTGTGAATTTGGCAAGCAAATCGAGATTGCACTGATTCAAATGGACAAGCGTAATGATTGGTTGATTGAGCAGGTCAAAGAGGACACGGGTAGGTATTTCGACCGTTCATATCTGCACAAGGTCAAGACGGGAGAAATCGAGACCCCCGGGATTTTGCAGAGCATCAGCAAAATACTGAACATCAGCACCCATACAACTTAAAAAGGAGGAAGCAAATGCCTGATTTTGAAACATTTTTGCTTGCGCTTGCGTCGATTGCGCTCATTGTCGTTGCTTTTGGCTTTTCGTGGGCCGTCATTTCCGGCCTTTGGTGGCTTATCTGCATGCTCATCGGTTGGGAGTTCTCTTTCGGCGTGGCCACCGCAATCTGGATTGTGGCGATGCTGCTGAAGTGGGCAACGAGCCGTGAGTGACAAAGGAGGCAGAGCCGTGAACCAAAACAAAAAGCCCAGCCGTAAGCACGACTGGACTAAACAGGAAATCTTGATTGCGATTCAGTGCTTTACGATTCTGTGTCAAATAATAACCTTTGTTGCGCTGGTTCTGAATCTTATTTTACAGCTGAGATAACCGATATGATCGCGGATATGCCGCCAAAAGCAGCAGAGACAATTGCAATTTTGATGGCAAGAGCATTGTATTTACGGTTTTGCTCGTTTTCTTTTTCCTGTTCTCGGTCTTTGATTTCTTGTTTGCGCTGGCTTTCCTCAAACTGTTGGCGCAGCTGCTTCACATCTTCCGCATATTGCCGCTGGATCTCATACGGCGTTGGCTTTTGCGGGTCGTACAGGCTTTTAACATTTCCCCTGCCGGCGCTCAGAATGTGCTCTACTTCATCTGAGCGTTGATTGAAGCGTTCCAATGAATTCATTTTTTCACCCCCTCCCGCTCAAGTATAGCACGGGATGGGCAGACCACAAGGAGGTTTATTTTGAACGAGATCATCTTATCCACCCAGAACGGCGAGCCGGTGGCATCCAGCCGCCAGATCGCCGAGAGTTTCGGCAAGGAGCACAAGAGTGTACTTCGCTCCGTCGAAGATTTGGTGGCACAAAATTGTGCCGCCAAATCCATGTTCTACGAGACAACGTTTGAGAACCGCGGCAAACAGTACCCCATGTACCTGATGAACCGGGACGGCTTTAGCCTGCTGGTGATGGGTTTTACCGGCAAGGCAGCGCTGGAATGGAAGCTGAAGTACATTGCGGCGTTCAACGAGATGGAAAAGAAGCTGAGTACTCCGCAGATGCCAAAACTCAGCAAGGAGATGCAGGCGCTGTTCCTGCTGGACGACCGCACCCAGAAACAGGAGCAGCGGCTCACGGCGCTGGAGAACACCATGACGGTGGACTACAACCAGCAGCGCGTACTGCGTAAGAGCATCAGCCGGGCTGTGATCAGCGCCCTGGGCGGCGAGGATGCGCCCGCATACATCGACAACCATGTGCGCAGAAAGGTGTACAGCGAGTGCAACCGCGACGTGCAGGACTGGTTCCGGGTAAATAGCGTGGGCAACATCCCCCGCAAGCGTTTTGACGAGGCTGTGGAGTACATCCAGCGGTGGAAGCCCAGCACCAACACCGTGATGCTGATCCAGCAGACCAACGGACAGACCAGCCTGTTTGACCGTGCCTGCGCCCCGGCGGGGCGGCTGATCGACTCAGAAGCGATTGCAAGAGGGTAAGGAGGACACCATGAGCGAGAAAATTATTGCCTATAAAGCTATGGACAAAAATATGCAGTGCCGTAGCAAGCAGTATGAGGTGGGCAAGACCTACCATGAGGACAAAGCCGACTGCTGCACCGCCGGAATGCACGCCTGCGAGAACCCGCTGGATGTGCTGCACTACTACCCGTTGAAGGATGGCCCGCGCTTTTTTGAAGTCGAGTGCGGCGGGAACGTGGATAAAAGTGAAGAGGACAGTAAGCTGGCCTGCACTGAGCTGACGGTGAAAGGTGAGGTGAATTTTGCAGGGCTGGTAAAAGCTACAGTGAATGCTGTTTTTAATCGGGTAAAGGGCAAAGAACCTTTTTCCAGCGGCCGTTACAGCACGGCGGGTTCCAGCGGCTATTCCAGCACGGCGGGTTCCAGCGGCTATTACAGCACGGCGGGCTCCAGCGGCTATTACAGCACGGCGGGCTCCAGCGGCGATTCCAGCACGGCGGGTTCCAGCGGCTATTCCAGCACGGCGGGCTCCAGCGGCGATTCCAGCACGGCGGGCTCCAGCGGCGATTACAGCACGGCGGGTTCCAGCGGCGATTACAGCACGGCGGGTTCCAGCGGCTATTCCAGCACGGCGGGTTCCAGCGGCTAT
>ERZ1034880.63-NODE-63-length-42441-cov-113.295168_pt1 | contig 42441 bp, 50 predicted proteins | sample MGYA00520630_ERZ1034880 | MGnify/ENA primary metagenome ERZ1034880 (study PRJEB33766, sample SAMN09781725) | gut metagenome | biome: gut microbiome | host: Homo sapiens | place: Madagascar | study: EMG produced TPA metagenomics assembly of the PRJNA485056 data set...
CGCAGGGGTCTGCCCGCTTCGCTCACAATGCGTTCCATGGCTTCGTTGGCGGCTGCGGGCATGGCTGCGATATAATCCGCATTGCCGGGATCTGAATCATCCAGCCGCCCGCCGTCCGAAGCAAACATTTTCCGCAGTGCGATCTCTTTGCATTCTCCCCAAGTCACAACACGCTCACCGCCTTTCTTTTAAAATGTCCCGCCCGCCGGGCAGCAGGCGGGGGCCGCTTTTAACCTTCTGTTTCTTCGGTTTCCACCGTTTCTTCGGCTTCCGCCGTTTCTGCAGGCTCTTCTTTCTGCTTCGCCTTTTTTGCCCGGCTCTGCAGTTTGGCCTGGGGTTTGTTCGTAATGTCTTCCAGGATATACCCGCCTACCATCACATCAAGCACCTTATAGCACTTGTTGCCTTCCTGTACAATGTCGCCCGCTTTTTTTCCGTCAACGATCATGATCTATCACCTCACAGTGCGGTGCCGGTCAGGCCTTCGCCGCAGATCGCAATGCCTCGCCAATTGTTAAAGCCCACGCCAAAACGGGCGCGGCCGCTCCATACATTGGCGTCGGTGTTTTCGTCCACATGGCTCTTCACGGTCAGGTTTACGCGGTCCAGCCAGATCATGCCGTCGTAGCTCGTGTTAAAGTCGCTGTCTGCCATGATCCAGTAAGGCTTGCCGCCCAGGGTCTTAGGCAGGTAGTTCCACACCAGCACACGCCACAGGCCCACTTGGAAGTTCACAGCGTTCTTGTCGCTCTCAGGGTCATACTGCGAGTCGATTGCTGCGATCACCTTGCGCTTCAGCGCTGCCGAGTTGGGAATGATGATCGTGTTCGGCATGATGGAGAGCAGGTTGCCGTTGTCATCGCAGAAGCTCTGCATGGCCTCTTCCATTTTGTCCATGGCATCCACACTAAATGCACTGGTAAAAATGTTGCTCTGGTCGCCCATCTCGCCGGTAATGCTGGTGTGCTCCTGGCTAAACAGCGCCTTGCCGTCTGCCGTTGTGGTGTCATAGATCGACTTGCCAAAGGTCACATTGGTGCCAATGCCGCCCGCCAGCATGGCAGCGCCCAGCTTTTCGCGGGTGCGGTTGTAGCTCTGGGTAAAGCTGATGGCCTTCTTTTTGATTTTGCCATACACAGCATCTTCCAGCATTTCCTTGGTCACCTCAAAGCTGGATTTCCAGGTGTAGGGCTCGATCACCTTGTTGTACCCTTCCTGGAATCCTGTCTTGGGGTATGCGCCGTTTTCGCCCACATTCTCAAAATCGCCCAGCGAGGTTTCACTGGTGTACTTCTCCGCAAACCGGTTCGTTTTTTCCATGGTAAAGATTTTATCCAGCATGCTCTTTTTCTCGAACTGCTCGGTATAATCCTTGATCACCTTTTTAATGGGCTCCTGGCTTTTGCCAAACAGGCTGTCATTCAGCCCGCTGCCCTTAGAGAAAATAATTTCAGCCATTCTTTTTTTGCCTCCTTACTCAAAATATCCCACACAGCCTTTGCCAGCCGCAGCGGGTCGCAGCAGCTTAAACACGCCGCTGGTGGTGGTGGCCGTCACCTGCAGCCCGTCCGTGTGCAGAGTCACCTTGCTGCCCGCCGTCAAAGCGCTCTGATCCGCCTGGGCAGGCACCTCAAAAATGGTGGTGGTCAGCACCTTGGCGCATGGCACCAGGCCACGGTTATCCGCCGGGCCCTGTGCGATATAATCCGGCTTTGCGGTAGCGCCGCACTTGGTCACCTTGCCGCCCACCAGCACCACAGCTTCGCCCGCCGTATAATCTTCGCCGCCGGTTTTTTCCAAATATTCAAACGGCTCCACGCTATTGATAGCGCGATGATGGATCTTAAACATTGTTTCTCCTTTCTTTACTTTTGTTTCGTGTAATAGGCAACGGCATCGTCCTGGCTGTAGCCCATCGCCCGCCAGACTTCCATTTCCTCCGGGGAAATGCTCACATCTGCGCCGTCGGCATTGGCGCTGTTTGCCATTTTCACATGGCTGCCGCCCCGTGCCTGGTTGATGGCCGTCTGCCTGGCCGCTGCCCGTTCTTTCTCGATCAGCTCTTCGTAGTGCAAACTTTCCCATGCTTTCACAAGGTTTTTGTCGGCGCGCTGCCCGATCTCCTCCAAAAGCGCTGCATTGCTGCCGATATCTCGGGGGCCCTTAATACCGCACTCCGGGTGCTTTCGGTTCAGCTCTTCGATCTCGCTGTCGATTTTGCGGGAAAACTCCGCCAGCTCCTGCCCTCGCCTTACCTCCTGCAGTTCTTTTTCCGTTTCGCTCTCCCGGCCGCCCTGCAAAGGTTTCACCAGCGCGTCTGCCGCAGCTTCAGACATGCCAAGGTCCAGCAGCTCTTTCCTCAGCTGCTCCGCCTGGGCGCTCTGCCCGGCTTTTGCCGTCGCCTGCTCATACGCCAGTGCGTCCGCCTTGCCAAGGATCTCCGCCCCCGTCTCCGGGTTTTTCTTGCCTGCATATTGCTGCCGGTAGAATTCATCTACCTCTTTTTCCAGCGCTGCCTGCATTTTCTTTCCGGCATCTTCTTCTGCCTTCTGGCGGATCGCCTTGTATTTGGCGTTCTCTTCGTGGCTCTGGGCAACGCCTTTTTCTTCGCCGCCCTTCTGCTCGGTCTGCTCTTCGGTCTGCTCCTGCGTTTCGGTAGCCTTGGTTTCTTCGCTGCCTGCTTCGTTCGTACCGGTCACGACTTCGGTATCGGTTTCCTCGGCCCCGGACTCCCGTTCCTCGGTCCCCTCGGCGCTTTCGTTCGCGCCCTTCCCATAAGCGGCTGCCATTTCCTGTTCAAAGCTCAGCTCGTTTTCCATTTCCATGTGTGTTCCTTTCTTCTGTTTGTATTTTCCGCTATTCCTGCGCATTTTGGGCCTGTCCGCCGTGCCCAGGCGTGGTGCATGCTCAGAGGTCTGCCCCCTATCGCCTTTCCGGTCTCCCGGCCGCAGCATGCATATAGCCGGGTCATTTCCCGGCTGCCCTGTTAGGGGTAAATTTTGGTTTTCAAGGTTTCAACAATTTTGTCAAAGTTTGTGCAATGTTTGTTTCGGCAACTGAGTTCCTGCACCGTGTATACCTCCGTCTGCTGGTCCGGGCTGCTATCGCCCAGCACCTCCTGCCGGGTGCTCATGATCCGCATTTCCGTCTTACAAATTGGGCACAGCATATAACCCCTCGCTTTCCGCCGCGGTTGTTTCATCCGCAGCATTCAAGGCGCTCTGCATGGCCTGCGCCCGGGCCTGCTGCATGGCAGCTTCCTGCTCCTGCTCTTTCTGTCTTGCCAGCATTTCCAGTGCCACACTGGCAAATGGATGGTGCAGTTTGTTTTGAATCGTCCAATAGATGATCTTCGTGTCCGTTGCCTTCACATCGCCAAACATGCCGGCCGCATACTCTTTTTCCAGCAGTTCCTGCATGCCGCGCCGGTCCGCCGGGTTTACGCTGGCAGTGTCCACATCAAACAAGAATTCATCGTTCCAATACCACTGCCCGGCATCGTCCTTTTCCAGAAACTCCGCCTTGCTCAGTTCGCCGTAGGTCCTGCCGTCAATGCCGTCGTGCGCTATGCACGCCTTTTCGCTGCCATACGCCAACCAAAAGAGAAACATCATGCGGTATACTTCCGCGTAGGCCGAGTGCTTCAAAACGCGCTTGCTTTCCAGTCGCCCGGCCGCCTGGTTTACGGCGGTCTGCTTGGCTGTGCCGCTGCCCGCGCTGGCATCGTATTTGCCCTGGTAGCTGTCTGTAATGCCCAGCGTGCTCTTGCCCCATTCGTAGCATAGGCCCATGGCCGTCATGTCCTTGCTCACATCCGGCTGAATGTCCAGCACATCGATCATGGCCTTCTGGTTCGTCGTTTCAATTCGCACTACTTTCAGCTCTTCGTCTGTGGTCTCCACCTTTACGCCTTTCGGCAAGGTCACATAGCTGCCGCCTTTCAGCAGCTTTTCGGTCATTTTTTGAGCGTACTTTTTCTGGCTTTCCTGCTGATCCGTAATCATATCCACATCACTCACGCCTAAAAAAGTGTTGCTTCTGCAAACATTTTTTCGCATGATGATTGGATATTCTCTGATATGATACACCGGCACCTTTTCCCGGCGTATCGTCTGCCGCTCCGTCTGCACTTGCTCCCCCGTCGCTGGATCCAGCATGATTTCGGTCACGGTATCGCCCGGCAAGTCCATTTCGGTTTCGGTCACGCTTTCCAGACGGAATTTTTCGTTGCCGCAAGCATCGCACTTTTCGCCCAAGATCACCCGGCCGCATTTCGTGCACACGCGCTCCTTGCGTTCCAGGTAGTCTTCGTAATCTTCGAGTTCCGTCATGTTGGCCCATGTGTATTTTCCCACGCCGCCCTTCTCGTTCTTGTAATAGGCGTGCACCACGGTCTGCATGTGGTTTTTGCCTTTCACTTCCTCTTCGCCGCGTTCCCGGGTCTGGGTCTCCTGCTCGGCGCCCTCCGGCAGATCCTTGCCAAACTTTTTAGCTGCCTGCTCCCGGGTCATACTCTCCGCCACAAAAAAGTAATCGCAATCGTTCAGCGTGTCGCGCCCCGGCTGAGGAATCACCTGCCTGCAGTTGATTGCATTTACCTCCACCGCGCCCAGCTGCTTGTGCAGTCCGCCCAGCGCATCCCAGCTCACACCGATATAGCTGTTTCCATGGATGTAAGTCTCCCGCTCGTTCCTGTCGTTGATCAGCCGGAAGTTCAGCCGCATGCTCTCGCCGTTCAAAAAATCCTCGATCTTTTTTGCCAGCGCATCATGCTCTTCGTGCAGCGCCGTCACTTTTGCCGCCGGGATCGTGCAATCTACCTCGCTCTCGATCAGCTCCCACACAAAATTGCGCACCATGCTGCTGTCTTTCTTGCTCTCTGGGCTTCCCGCCGGGCGGTTTCTGAAAATATGCGCCGTTCCGTCATATAGCATTTCCTGCTTTTCAAACTTCTCGTAGTAGGGCGCAAACTCTGCTTTGGCTTCCTCCCACTTTTTCTTCCATTCGTCCAGCTTTTTGTTTACTTCTTCTTTTTTTCGGGTCTTCTCTTTTTCATCTTTGTTTGCTCTGCTCATTGTTTCGGTTTACCCCATTTCCTGATCAGCAGCTTTCTCGTTGCCGGGTCAGCGTTGTTGTAGTCGTCCCACTGATCCTGCTCCCATCGCACGGTTTTCTCCGCCGGTCTCTGTGCGCCGGTCACCCAATACACGCAAAATCCGCGCAGCGCGTCCGGTGCGTGGGTCAGTTCGTGCGGCTCATTTGCCACATCTTCCGGGTCCTTGTCGTCATACTGCAAGGCTGGCAGCGTGCGTATCAGGTTCCGGCAGTTCTCAAAGATTCGCAGCTTCGGCGGCATGATCTTTTCCTCTCCCGTTATTTCGTTTCGCACCGTCCGGCTCGCCAGCCATTCGCGCACGGCCAGCCACCCGGCGTGCCGGTTGTTGCTTGTCATAGTCAGCGGCACGCCGTGCTCCGCAAAAATGTCTGCCACGCTCTTGCCGGTCTCCTGCCGCCCGTTCCACAGGTCAGGCGGTGCCAGCCAAGCTGCTATATCCAAGTCTTCCACCAATTCGGCCGCCTTTTCCGCCGCCTGGCTGATGATCAGCCCCGATTGATATAGCTCCCTGTGTACAAAACCGTTTCCCTCTTCGTCCACCGCCACCACCTCCACGGCAAACATGTCCATGCCGTAGTCCATGGTCACGTACTGCTTCCAATGCTCCTTCAAACGGAACGGCCGCACCACATGCACCGCCGGGTCGAATTCCGAGAAAAACACGCCGTCATAGATATCCCAGCGCCCTTCCAGCAACGCCAGCCGGTTTTTTTCCGGCAAGTTTAAAAGCCGCTTTAGATAATCCGGATCCTTGCGCATCAAAAATATGTTTTCCTGCACCTTGGCAGGCAGATACAGCCCTTGCCCCGAGATCGTGCCGCCCTCTTTTTCGATAATGTCAAACACCGTTTCCGGTGGAGCCGGGTCAATAAACCGTTCCTTCACCCACTGATGCCCCACCCCGCCGGGGTTTGTCGAGCTTTTGATCTGCTTCGGAAAATCGTTTGCGCCGCGCAGTCGGCTCAAAAGGTAGCTGTATTGCGTCCAGGTAAAATGCGTCAGCTCATCAAAACGGATCACATCAAACTCTGCGCCTTGGTACTTGTACACATCGCTTTCGCGCTGCAGGCTGCCAAAAGTGATCATGCTGCCGTTTTTCATTTGCCCTCGGTGCTTGGTTTCGTTGTATCGGTAAATTTCTTTGGGATACAGCCCCAAATGCACCTGGATCAAACTCATTTCCAGTTCCGGATAAGTTCGGCGCAAGATCAGCTGTTTGCTGCCCGGGTATTTTACGGCATACAAAAATGCATCCAACAGCTGCACATAGCTTTTCCCGCCTCCGGCCGCGCCGCCAAACAGCACCTCGGTCACATGATCCGCTTTCAAAAACTTCATCTGCTTTTCCGTCACCTGCAGATTCATTTTTGTACTCATTCGCGCACCACCTCAATGCTCACGCTCAAATCGTCTCCGTTTTCGTCTTCGGCACTTTCTCCCTGCAGCATTTCCTGGCTCTTCGCCAGAATGCCCATCAGCTTACCGGCCGCATTGGCGGCATCTCCGTCGTCCATGCCTCGGCGCAAAAGCATCTGCTTCATCATCTTTTCTTTTTTGGTGAGGTCCTGCTCTTCTATCATTTCCTCCCGCAGCTTTTCCGTTTCTGCTGCGTGCAGCAGCCGTTTTTCTAAATAATCTACGCTCAGTGCCGCGCCTCTTGCCGCCCGAAAGTTGATCTCCTGCAGCGCCGCCAGCCTGGCCCTGTCAAACACATCTTTTTCCCCGCCCGCGCTCAGCTTTTTTCGCCATGTCCTCAGCGTGCTTTCCGGCACACCGTACCGCCGAGCCACCTCCGATAGATTCCGGCAAACCAGCATATCCGCCAGCGCGGCGGTCTTCACTTCTTCTGGGTATCTACCGCCGGGCCTTGTTCCCTTCACAGTGTTTTTGCGGTACGCTCTCTTTTTCTTTTTGGCGGCAGCCGCTTCTTTCTCCATATCGCCGCCTCCCATTCTTCCTTTCCGCGCTTTAATGTAACTACTTCTGTATTTTTCTGCGAGCTTTCGCAGCCCCATCCATTCCGCCGGGCTGCATTTCACTGCGTTTTACAACATCATCGTATCATTCATTTTTCTGTTTTTTGTCCCCACTCGCCCCATTTTGTTTTTATGCAAAAATGCACCCACTGGGATAGACCCGGCGGGTGCATTTTTTATTTGTTCCTTTCATCCATCACCATGCGCAGCGGGCAGCTCGAACAATGCCGAAAGCAATGATTTCGCATATAATCCGTTTTGTCCTCCGGCTTTTCAAATTCGATTCGTCTGCGTACCGCCCCGTCCGTTTCCGCAGCACAGCTGATGGTCAGCCTGCTGTCCGTCAAATACCAAGGGCACACAGCCCTCGTATACCCCTGCGGCCTGTATCTCATGCTTTTACGCCCCCTTGTCAAACCATTGCCCCGCTATCCATGCCGCAGCGCCCGCCACCCCCACCAAAAGCATAAACTCCCATACCTGCACCGCCTACACCACCGCCTTTTCTTTCCACGCTTTCAGGTCTTCCCTCGTGTCTTCGGTAATGATTTCCCGAAATCTCCATCCGCGCGGCTCCGCGATCAAATCCGCAAACAAACGCCGCCGGTAAATATAGTCCCGCTGCGCCCGGCGGGTGAATTTGCTCTTGATCTCCACCACCTCCACCGTGCCGTCCGCATACTCTATCATGTAATCGCAGGTATAATGCGCCGCCGGAAGCTTCAGCCCGCAAAACTCCTTTGCCGGCAGCAGGTCAAAGCGCACCTGCGGTGTGGCGTGGGTAATAAGCCCGGCTTGTATGCCAGGCACAATTTCCCCTATGTAAAATTCATACTCCCCTCGGCTGCCGAAAGCTTTGCCCAGCTTTCCCGCTTCTGCCGCAGCTTCAGCAAGGCTTTGCTCCGCCGGGGCCTTTTTGTTTTTTCTCCCCGCTATCTGCGCCTCGGCCTGTGCACGGTAGCGCGGTGGCAGGTCTTCCAAATTCAGCCTCATTCCTTCCCCCTTTTCTTTCCGCCGGGCAGCTTCCGCATTTTCACAACCAGGTGCATCGTTCCCGCGCCGGTCACTTCCTGCACGCACTCGTTCAGCGTATATCCCGGATACTTTTTCTGCCAGAACTCCCGATCATCCACGTGCATGCGGAATGCATCGTCCAGTTTCTTCCGGCTCCACCGGCTGTCGTTGGGCCGCGGGGTCTTGGGCTTCTGCAGTCCCCGGCTCTGTCGCCAGCGCCGGACATGGCGCTTATTTTTCGTCATGTACAGCACCAGCCCCTCCATACTGCCGTGATCCACATCAATCCTTTCGCAGCGCACAAAGCCGATCTTCTGCCCGGCCCTATCACGCCACAGCATTTCGTACTCATCCCGGCTCAGCACTCCCTCCACAATGGCGTGGTGATGGGTGCGGCCGCTCACCTTTTCGCCTTCCCGTGCCGCATACTCGGTAACCACCATCCACTTCGGGTGTGGCTTCCCTCGCTTGTCGCAGTAACGGTTTACTCGCGTAACAAAATTGCTCCAATCTTGATCCGCTCGCTTATCATCCTCCGGCCCCAGCTTGTGTGCATCGTCATAGGTCAGGGTCAGAGCGTAGTCCCGGCCGCCGAAGTTGCTGTTTGCCAGCTGCACAAAATACCGCCGGGCCATTTTGTCATTGTATTTTTTCTGAGCAAGGCTTGTGGCCAGCTGCCGTTTCTTTCGGGCACTGGCTCTGTGCTGGGCTTGTGTGATCTCAAACACGTCCACTTCCAGATATGCTTTCCCGCAGATATGCTTTTGTTCCCGAACATAAGCGCCCATTTCCGTACTCCTTGTTTTTTATCGCAAACCCCACTCCGCTCCGCTCGGGCAAGGGGACAACGCCTGGCAGGGCATTTCTGTTTCTGCTTTTCCTCAATGTCATGGCCCTGCCCTTCGTTTTCCCCTTAACCCCTTTCCCCACCCTCGTGGGGCTTAAGATAAGAGGTATATACAAGCCCCAAACCGCCCGCGGCGGTATTTTTTTAGCCCGCCGCAGCGCGGCAAGGCTAAAAAATCAAGCAGCCTGGCGGGGCACAATCCCGCTCCGCGCCCGGCCTGCAAGGCTTATTCTGTTTTTGATTTACCCGTCATAGCACCCACACGGCGCACCGCACAGGCACCCGCCCGGTGCTTCCGGGAAAAGATCGTCAAAAGTCAACTGCGCTTTTTCAAGCTCCTGCGCTTCAATAAATTCGTCGTGATAGCTTTCCCATGACCACTTGCGGCCAAGGCCCTTTACGGTGGTCAGGTTGTCCGCCGCGTTGTGTTCCATGTCAACCGCCCGCTGAAACAAATCCGGGTTGTTCTCCCACAGCGCTTGAATTTCTTTCTTTTTCATTGACGGGCAGAAAAAGCAGCTTGACTTGCCAGGCCTTGGCAGCCCGGCCCGCTCGATCACTCGCACACATTCGGCTCTATCCCAGCCCCATTCGTAGAGCGGGTAATGTTTTTCGTATTTTTTGTTTGCCTCATCCTCCAGCGCAGCGTGTTGTACTCTGCGGGTTTCGCCTGCATCATAGCCAATGTACTTGTTTACGCGGCCACCGCTTTTCCAAACCTCCACACACGGCGGATAGTGGTTACAGAATTTTTCCTGCGTTCCTATTTTGTGTTTTATCGAACATTTCTTGAATCCATAGGCGATAGAGGGCAGCGCGTGTAATCGCAAGCATTCCGCCTCCAAGGTCAATCGGTTTCCGTCCTTGTCGGTATAAAACACCGGCGTGATCGTTGGCAAACCGTGCTTTTCCAGCCAAGCATTGAACACCCGGATAAATTCATAGGTGTGCGGCTGTTCGCCGCCAGTGTCCGCAAACAGGATTAGATCAACCGGGATTTTATGCAGATACATCCCGATAATCATTGCGGTGCTGTTTGTACCACCGCCGAAAGAAACAATGTTCATTTTCAGTCCACCTCCGGTTTACAATTCCTTGCCCCACCTTGTTTTCATTTCGTGTGGGTACTGATCTTCTGTTTTAGGCTTGCTCCTGCCGTCCGTTCAGGCGGCAGGTTTTTTTGGCTCTCATTCAGTTTTTTCGCTCTTTTTCGGCCAGTGTGCCATTTTTATACTGCGTTCTTCTTTGGCTGCATCCACCGGTTTCTCAAACAGCGGAATTTGGCTGATGCTCCTCCGTTTGCGCTCAAGCTTGCTGTTAGCTTTCTTGATGCAGCGCTCAACACTGCCGTTCATACTTTATACGCCTGCTTGATCATGTCCTTCAGCGGTTCCAGCGGCACTTCGATCATCAGGTTTTCCCCATCGATTCCAAAACTCATGCTTTTCCCCGCTCTGTCAGCCGAAATCCGCACCGTTACCTTTGCTGCCCCGAACGCTTCCGGGCTGCTGCGCATACCAAGCAGTTCCTTGCTGGCTCTATACTCTTTCATGTTTTCTTTCTCCTTTTTCGCATACATGGAAATCATCATGTTTTTTCTCCGCCACGCTGTACCCGCATGGCGTCGCTTTCCGTTATTCATTTTTCCCCTCCCGCCTTGCCAGTTTCAACGCCGCCTGTGCCAGCTCACTCGACCTCGGCTTCCCAGTAACATTTTCTACAAACACGGCAAGCAATATTTTCACATCCTCCTGACGGCATATATTTCAAATCCATCAAACGCGGGCAGAAATCGGGTATACCATCCATCTTTACCGCATTCGGGAAAATCTTCAAAAACTCGCTCTTGCGGGTTTTCTTTTCTTTGGGCGCTTCTTTTGGCGCTTTCCGGATACGCTGCGCCCAGCGTGCTTTTTTATCCACGGATAGGCAGCGAATGTGGATGCCTCGGTTTGCCTCTACTACGGATATGTATAGGTTTATATCGCCCAATTCCTCGGTTTTCGGCGTAGGATTCTCCCCACGCTCCAACCGCGCCAGTTTCAGCGTTGCTTGTGCAAGTTCGCCGATAGATAAGATTGTTTCAATATCAGTCATGTTCCAACTCCTCCACATATTGCCAGCTTTGCGGCCCCCGGCATAATTGCAGTGTTTCATTTCCGCATCGTTCTTCATTATCGCTATACATTGCACAGTTTTCGCAGTACAATCCCTCCGGACACAGTTTGCGAAAACATTCCAATTTTTTAGGTGTGCCGTAAAGCACCAAATTGGATATATGCCAAGCATAGCCCTTTTTCCCGTGCAGATAATCGTGCATCTCTTTTATATCAAGGCACGATTGCTGCGCGATCATGTTTGTTGTGGCCCTGTCTTGACCTTTTGCATGATAGCTGCCGCCATGGCAGTTTTCTGCTTCCAACTCGTAAATTCGGTCGCAAGTAAATTTCCCGATGACCTTGCCACCTCCGTAAAACTGCGGTTTCTGGTAATCTGTGCAAACAAAGTCTTCGTGCGGGTATTTGGGCAGCGTGCAATAGATATAACACTCAAATGGCGTGTCCAGCCTTGGGCGTGTCTTGCGCACCTCAATCGTCTTTTCACCGTTGGCGATCAATTGGCACCATTCCGGCCGAATGCTGATAAGTACTGCCTTACTCATCGCTTTTGTTCTTCCTCTCCACCTCATCCAGGCAAATGCTCTGGAACTGTGCCAGCTGCTCGGCCACCTTTCCAACATCCACCAGCACAGGCGCTACCGCCGCAATGGCATACATGCCGTCTTTTATAATAATGTAAGGCTCGCCGCTTGCCGTAAACCGGCATGCATACCCGATATATTCTTTTGCTTCTCCGCGCATGGGCGCCAGCAATTCATCGTCCACAAAGGCAAGCTTTCCTTTTTTCTTGTCCTCACCCTTGCTGTGCTCATCCACAAGAATCAGGTAGTTGCTGCCGGTCATCAGGTTGTATTCCGTCATCAGCATTTCGCCGCTGGCTGTATGTGCCATATCCAACGGCGGCTGGCCCGCCCGTATAACGCACGACACCTTTTCCCATTTTTTTGCCGGGATATCCAGCATGATCCTCATCTGATCCACGGCACAGGGCATCGGCAGATCCTGCACATGATAGATCGCATTCCCAACGCCGATATACACGCCCGTGCCGTGCTTATCGGCGTACACATCGCACAGCCCTACTTTGCTCACAAGTTTTGCAATCTTCGCCAGCCTCATTGTCTTAACCTCCTGTGTTATGTTAAGTGGAACAGGCTTGTTTGGCTGGTGTAGTCCAAAAAGCGCTGTTCCTCCGCAGCGTAATAGATCGGGTCGATCTCAAACCCGATAAAATCCACCCCGGCCTCGTAAGCGGCAATCCTGCTGCTCCCGCTCCCCAAGTGTGTGTCCAGCACCCGGCACCCCGGCGCGGCGTAGTTCTGAAAAATCCAGTCATACAGCGCCACCGGCTTTTGCGTCGGATGGATTCTCAGCTCGTTCAATTTTTTGTTGCCCTGCATGATATGCCCTTCGGCAACGCTTTTTCCTTGCATCATGCCGTTCCACATATATCTGAACAGGCGCACACTGCTGAATAGATCAGTTGCAGCAATTTCACAATCAGAAAAACTGGAGCTTTTATTGCATTTGTCCCACACGATTCGGCCGGTTGCGAACTCATAATTGAAGTAGTTGCAGCCCCACACAATGTAATGCTTGGCTACCCGGCGCAGTTCGTCAAAGTATGCCCGCCCCGGTTTCTCCCACGCGGGCGATACCGGGTAGTCGCGGTGTACGCCAATCTTGCTAACTTTGCTGCCGTAGTAGCCCCGTCGCTCCGGCCCGCTGAAATACGGAGGGTCAACCACCGCAAGGTCAAAGAACCCATCTGGGAATTGTGCCATGCCTTTCATGCAATCCATGTTGTAGCACTGGTTTAATTCAAGCATTGATGATCTCCGTTGTAGATAACGACCATCGACGGAAACGGTGCGGGCGGGAATCTGTTCCCATCCTCGTCCTCAAAGTGCAGCCGCCCACGCAAAAAGCGGATTTCTGCTTTCCCGTATATGTAGTCGTGGAAGTAGGCCGTGTCTGTCCTTGCTGGTATCAGCAGAACAACCGTTGTTCCGGCCTGCGCCTCCTCATAGGCTTTGCGCACCCACGCGCCCAGCGCCCGTCCATACGGCGGGTTGCAAAACGCACTTCCCCCTCCGATATTCCACGGGGCGGTCAGGCCGTCGGTTTCCGGGGTGTAGAAGTTCTTGCATTTTGCGCTTTTTCTGTGGCCGCCGCATCTAAAGTGAAATGAAACTCCGCGTTCAAGGTATCGAAAAAGCCCTGCGGTGTGCAGTAGTCCATTTTCTTGCTGCTCAAAAGTGCACTGTTCATCTTCCGTTCCTTTCATAGCGTGGCATTTGCACCGGCGCATTGCCTTTATGTTTGCATAGTAATTGCCCCACCCGCCGGGAATCCACTACAACACCTTATCGGCGGGCAGGGCCCGCGGCTTTTTTCATGAGCCGCAAACATGGCCTTTCATTTCTTTTTTGCGCTCAGGCTGCGCAGTTGGCCTTGCCTATGTCCAAAGCAAGGCCGCCGGGCGGGGCAGCACGGTGTCGCACCGGCTTGTATACCCAGGAGGGGGCTGCGGTACCGCACCCCGGCCGGCATGAATGAACAATCACGCATGTTCCACGCGTCCGTCCCGGCACGGGCAGGAATCACCTGCCTGCGCCGTCATATTGCCGCCCCATTGGCTCGCCCTCCGGGGCGGCGGAACTGTCCTTATTCTCGCGTGGATTCATCGGTGTGTAGCACCGGCACCCCCGGTTTTGTCCATCACAGGCTTTGCATTTTGCAAAGTTGATCCTAAATGTATACACGCACTGTCCGAAAACATAGTGCTCCATGCTTCAGCCTCGCCTGCCATAGCGGCAGCGCTGCGCCATTCGGCGGTATTCTCGATATTTCCGATTGGTATCATCGTCCAGTTCCACGGCCAGCCAGCCGGTCACCACGGCGGAAACCGTGCCGGACAGCAGCACCGCCAGCAATATTGCCGCTTCAGTCAAATTTCTGCAGCGGACAATCATGCCCGGCATCACCGACATGCTCACGATCACCACCAGCGCAGCCATCTGCATTCCACGCGCCGCGGCCTTTCGCCAAAAACACCATTTATTCATGTCACGCATTATTCCTCTCCCCCTCTTCCGGTCATGCGCCCAAAGTCTTCTAAATTCACATTAATAACCGATTGCTTATATCCTTCCGGCAGTTTCATTTGAAGAATTTTGAAAATGATTTCTCGCAGCAAAATCCCCTGCATTTTATTTCGCAGCATTGCTCTGTCTATGATCATCCTCAAATGCACAGCCGAAGCAAGCGCAATTTCCATAGCACTGCCTTCCTCTTCGCTTTCCAGCCGGTCCTTTTCCAAGTCATAAGAAAACGAAACCTTCACCTCATTCATCTTTCTGTTTTTCCTCCGCGATCCACTTCAGCACGCGTTCCGTGCACACTGGGCACAGCGCTATGGTCTGGCTCACCTTTTCGCGCCCAACTTCTACCACCATGCGCCCGCTCGGCTTTCCGCCCGGCCCGATCCATATCCATGTAGGCTCATAGTCTCTGCCGCACTTAACACACTGTGTCATATCACTCACCTCGCATTTCTTGCAACCACTTGTTCAGCGGCCCCTTTGGCACCTGCGTTCTGTTTATGTTTATTCTTCCGATGCAAAATGCATCTCCATCAAATCGGCGATCATCAGATATTCTTTCGCCATTTTGCTTTCACCGTGAGTCTCTTTTACTTTTGCTCGGAATTCATCCAAATCGCCGTAAAAGCAGCCGCATTGCGTGCGAACTTTTCCGTCTTGACATCGAAAAAAAGTCGTGGTTCGGGAAAATCTACCAAAGCCGCTGATAACCGAGAAATCATCATCGCCGCCTACCCGCGCATCGCCGCCTACCCACGCATTGCCGCCTACCCACGCATCGCCTGTAACCCGCGCCGCGCCGCCTACCAACGCATTGCCGGTTACCCGCGCCGCGCCGATTACTTTCGCATTGTCGGTTACCCGCGCCGCGCCGGTTACCCATGCATTGTTTCCTACCCGCGCCGCGCCGATTACACACGCATTGTCGCCTACCCACGCATTGCCGGCATGGCTTAGATTTTCTTCTTTTTCGAGCCAGCCGCCAAGATCGCCAGCCTTTACTATGCCGAAATCGCGCACAGCGCGAATGCGGTGCAGCGTGTGGTTATTGATCAACTTCTCTTCCCCTGTGAATTCGTATTTTTTCATTTTTGCCTTCCTGTACTTTTCGGCTTTTCTCCTGGCCCAATCCATATCCATGTAGGCTCATAGTCTCTGCCGCACTTAACACAATGTGTCAATATTACTCACCTCGCATTTCTTTCAGCCACTTGTTTAGCGGCCCCTTTGGCACCTGCGTTCTGTTTCCGTGCACGATCACGGGGAACGGCAACATTTCCGGGCAGTTCCTGGCGCAATGCCGTATGTATAATGCATCCCACCCCAGCAGTTTGCCCGCCTCTTGTGGGCTGTACGCCCAATCACTCATTGCCGTTCGCCCCTTTCTCGTTTACCAGCAGCGTGTCAACAGGAACATGGAAGTAATCCGCTACCTTTTTAAGCTGCTTGATGCTCGGTCCATTCACCGATTTCTCCCATTTGCCGATTGCACCGTGGCCAAGCCCAACGGCCATTTCTAATTTGGTTCGGCTGATACCGTGCAGTTTGCAAAACTCATCAATTTTAGAAATATTCACTATCAAATCTCCTTTCCTGGATTGCATTTTAATAGAAAATATGCTACTATGAAGGTGCGAACAACAAGTGCATATTTTAAAGTAGCCCGTCATTTTTGATGGCCTGCTTTGTTTTCCCTATGTCTACCATTATAATAGACGATTGTCTAAAAGTAAATAGACACTTGTCTATTATAATGCCAAATATGGAGCGTGATTTTTGTGAATAATGCCCAATTTGTCGAAAATGTAAGAGCAATTTGCAAACAAAAGGGTACATCGATAACCAAGCTTGAAGAAAAACTACATTTTGGGAATGGTTATATAGGCAAACTGGCTACGCGAAAATCGTCGCCGGAGCATAATAGAATTGTGTCTATTGCAAACGCCCTTGAAGTTTCTGTTTACGATTTGACTGGTGAAAGTTCTATCGATCAACTTGCAGGTGAAGAAAGATTCGCCACGTATGATGGCAGCCAATATGAACAAGTGCCGGAAGATATAAAGCAGCTCGCCGCTGCCTTTGCGCTGGCAAAAAAAGAGCAGGAGATCAAAGACCCTGCTCTTAGAAAAATTATTGAAGTCTGTAAAAGCAATCCAGAATATATCAAACCGTTATCTATCATGCTCGATCAGCTGGTCAGTACGGCGGAGAGAAAAGGCGGTGATGAAAAATGAAACGCATTTTGAAAGTTCTGGCTGTTGCGCTTGCCTCTACCTTATTAGTAAGCTGCAATTCGTCTCTGTCCGCCGCGGAAGTAGAACAGGTGGTAGATTGCTATGCGCCGGGTTTGGGATATGTCAAAGCCGAAAGCGCCAATGATTTTGGTGAATGGCTGGCCGAAAACGCACATCAATACGAATACTACACATTTGATGAATGCCTTGAAAAAATAAAATCTGATCCGCGCTTATATGACTTATACTATTTTGATGATGTTTGCGAAGAGATCGTTGACGACTTAAAAAACGCTGACGAATATCAGGCCGCGAATGCCGTTTGCAATCTATATGGATACGCTACGCCTACACCATCACCAACACCTACACCTACTCCGACACCGACACCAACACCACGGCCAACACCAGCACCTACCCCAAGGCCGACACCAAAGCCAGTGCAGCAGCAAACGCAGAGCGAAACCGTATACATTACACGCACAGGTTCAAAGTATCACCGGGCTGGATGCAGTTACCTGAAAAGCTGTATACCTATCAGCAAGAGCGATGCCATTGCCGCCGGGTATACTCCGTGTTCTAAGTGTTACTAAAAAAATCAAAAAGCCCCCGCTCAGCGGGGGCAGTTTATGCCTAATCATCAATGTGCAGCATTTCATAAGCTTTTTGGATAAATTCTTTGTATGTATTTTCATCCAGTTGCAAAACTCGATCAATTAGCTTTTTTAGGTTGTCATCCATAATTTCCTCACTTTCTTCGTTTGTTCCTGCCTTGTGTAGCTAAACTTACTATAGCGCATTTTTACCGTTAGCACCATATCAAATTTGATACAATTTCAAGGCACATTTGGAGCAAATTGATATCATACAGCTCCAAAGTGCCTATTTGTTTTTTGGAGGGATCCGCATGACACACATCATCAAACAAATATCCAATCTGCTTCTATCTGCCAGAAACAAGTCCGGTGCCAGTCAAGAAGATCTTGCCGAAGCCCTGGGCATGAGCCGCATTACCGTTCACAGAATGGAAACCGGCTCCAAAGTGCCCAACATGGCTGAATTCATAATGTGGTATCGCGCGCTTGGCCTGAATTGGTACAGAGATATTCTTCGCCTGGCTCATCCGGAAATATACGATGACTTCGGCGGCAGCGTCGCCGATATTGAGCAAAAGCGCAACGGCCTATTTAGTTACTTGGCAGAATGCCCGCCTGGCGAAGTTGAAAAACTCGCCTTTCTGATCTTCGGCGAGCACGGCTCCGATTGGCTCAGCATGTTGGATGAATATGTCGCAAACGCCCACTGTTCTATGCGTAGTCGCGCCGCCGTGTGTCGGCTTGTAATCGAGAACTACGAGCTGGAAGAAGCCACCGGTGAGCTGGTAGATCCGGCTATAGCCAAGCCCAACATTGCCAACCTGCGGGCGGCCCACGAAGCAGGCCAGCATGCTGCCCAGCTGCGCCGCAACGAGTATTCGAGGTAACTATATGACATGTGCAAAATGCAAAAAGAAAACGGCTTCCACTTGGTCATTTTGCCCTTATTGCGGTTCCAATCTTCCTCCAAGTGTCACACTGCGCAAAGGCCGTATTCGCGGCAAGGGCGAAGGCAGCGCTTACAAAGAGGCAAATGGCAAATGGGTAGCACAGCGCTCTTTCGGCGTGGCGGTAAACCACAAAACTGGCAAAGCGCATATGGTCTATGTGCGCAAGCATGGCTTTGATAGTAAAAAAGCTGCATTGGAGGCGTTGCCCCTTTTGCAGCCTCCACATCAGGATAAGCCGGACAATCCCACTATGCAGCAAATTTTTGACGGCTGGAAAACGGATTACACCCGCCGGGGCCGCAAGGAAAAGACACTGAACGGATACATCAGCGCCTACGCTTACTTTTCGGACCTGCACGATGTGCCTTTCGCCGATATCGGCATTGATGATCTGCAGGAAGCGCTGGACGATTGCCCTCACGGAAAGCGCACCCGCCAGCTTATGAAAAATATAGCGAGCCTTTTATATAAGTACGCGATCCCCCGCCGGGTCACAAAAGACGATACCAATCTGGCCGAATATCTTTTCTGCGCAGGCGACAGCGGCAAAGCAAAGGTACGCTTTTCCACCGAAGAATTGCAGACCCTGCAGACGGCAATTGGCCAAACGCCCTATGCTGAATACATTTACAGCAACTGCTATTTAGGATACCGCCCCAGCGAATTTTGCAATTTGGACTGTGCCAACTATCATACCGATGGCAACTATTTTATCGCAGGAGCCAAAACTGCCGCCGGCAAAAACCGCGCCATGACTATCAGCCCAAAGATCATGCCCTATGTTACCGCCGCTATAGACGGCCGCACCGAAGGGCCCGTTTGGCGTAACGAGCATGGTGATAAAATGAGCTATGATCAATGGCGAGATGCATTTAATAGCACCTTAGAATCTTTGGGCATCCCCACCAGCGCACACCCCGCACCCGATGGCCGCTATCTCACCCCACACTGCTGCCGGCACACCGCCCGCAGCTTGATGGATCACGCCGCAGGCACCGAGCGTGCCAAAATGGCTTTGATCGGCCACGCTTCGGATGAAATGTCGAAACTATATACTCATCAAGAGCTGCGCGATTTGAGGGAAGTTACAGATTCTATGTGATTCTTTTTGATTTTTCTTGAAAAAAATCATTATTTCCTACTCTTTTATCTACTCTGCTCTGCAAGCACAAAGAAAGCCGCCAAACCGTTTTGCAACGATTTGGCGGCTTTCTTTTGGAGCCAGTTGACGGACTCGAACCCCCGACCTGCTGATTACAAATCAAGTCGAAAAATATTTATTTGCTTTTTATCGTAAATTTTTGTCGTACTTTTAATGCCATTTACAGTGTTTTTTGTTTCTTATTACACTGTAATCTACACGGCCGTTACATGTTCTTCAGCATATAACAGCGCTAAAAAATTCCCTCAATCTTTGTGCAACTTGTCTATTGCAAAGAGGCCAATTTTGGCCTATACTATAATCAAACAAACAAAGAACACCCCTTAAAGGAGAGCATTATGAAAACTTATAAAGACTTTGAAAAATCGTACATCGGCAGCTCTGACATCGCCGCTATCCTCGTCTCCGGACCGAGCGGCGATGATCTCCACGCTGAATACATCAGCTTTGGCGAAGACGGCGCATACAGCGCCTATATCGTAACAGATCCAGATGCCGAGATCGGCAGCCACTACCAAAAAGTAGCAGATTTCGACTATTGGATGACAATCTACGATGATCGAGAGCGCGTAAATGTGCTCCATGCAGACCACATCGAGGTTTATCGATCCGGTATGCGCGGCTGCATCATCCGCCTGATCAACGCCATCACAAAAGAATGAAGGAGAACACCATGACCACAGAAATCATCATCACTGTTGTCTCTGCTTCCCGCAGCACAGGCGAGTACACCCCCGCCGAAATCGCTTATTTTACAGCCGTACAGGATTATGTTTACGGCCCTGACCTGCCCGATGGATGGGAGGAAATCGGAACCACCCCCACCGGCATGGCAAGAAGAAAAGCCGTGACGGTTTCCCTGCCAGACTTCATCCACGATGTGCCAGGCGGCATACGATCCGACTACACCTCTACTGACGGAAACAAAAATTTGGTTTTTGCCAAAGTTCCAGCCGTCCGCGTAACTGGCAGCATTGAGCAAGCGATTGACGATGCTATCCAATCTCTGACTATTACAGCGCCGACCATCTCCGGCAAGCGGAAGGAAATCCCCTTTGAAATCTTGTCCGTCACACCGATTTTCGGTAACAGGCAGCCTGACAAATGCCCACTGCTGGCCATCCGCACCAGCAAGGGCATGACCCAAGCCAAACTTGCAGAGCTGTCGGGCATCAATGCCCGGCAGATCCGCAAAATCGAAACTGGAGAGATCAAGACCAAGAACATCACCATTGGTACGATCACCGCACTGGCCCACGCCCTCGGCGTGGAAATCGAAGATTTGGTAGGAGAATGATTCTCACAAAAATCTGCACCATTTTTTGTTTGGTTTACCGATTGCTTTTATTCAGCACATGCTATACAATATCGGTGTCAGGTAGAGCAATCTACCCGTTGATAGAAATAATTATGTGTATCTTTTGGCAAAAAATACAGGTACTTGGATAATTCCAAGCACCTGTATTTTTTATTTATCCTAATTTATTTTTATCGATCTGACATGCCGAGTAATCTACACTGCCGTTACATGTTCTTCAGCGTTTCCAGGCAACGGCGAATATTTTCACGGTCCTCACCGTCGGCTTCGTCCATCATGCGCCTCACCTGCTCGATCATCCGCTGTCGGCCATCATCTCGGCTGTAATGCCCGCGCACATAATGCTGGCCTGTGCGGTCATACGAGTTTTCGCGCCCATAGTTGCCGCGCATGTTTGCACTCCGTTCGCCGTCACGCGAATAGTCATTGCTTCGGCCGTAGCCGTCTCGGCTGTAGCCGTCTTCTCGGCCTCGGCCGCCTTCCTCCATCATAAGGATCTCGCACAGGTTTTTGATGGATTTCGTTATTTTGTAGATCGGCTCCAAATCGCCTGTGCTAAGTTCTCCCTTTGCCAGGTACTCTTCCAGCTCCCGGCAAAGCATTTCTTTCAGTTCATACAGTGCTTCTTTGCTCATAGCTTTTCTCCTTTCAGGCCACGCGCTCAACGATCATGTTCGCGTTTTCCACCGATATTGCCTGCCCACTGGTATTTTCTGCTGCCACCGTCAGGCAGCACCCGCGCGGCACCTCGATATAGGTCGCCACAAAAAAGTTAAAATACTCATTCACCGCGGCCGGGGTCACAATAGCGGTCGTGTTCTGCAGCGGCTCGCCGTTGATTGCCAGCGCCAAAGAGATAGCCCCGGCCGTGCCGCCGGTGGGCACCGCCATGTTTCCGCCAATGCTCACCTTATATCTCGCAAAGCACTGATTGGTCATTCCGCGCAGCGTCACGATTCCCGCGCCATCCTGGTGCACAATACAGTTGCTCCCGCGCACGGGCGTTTCGGTCAGCAAAACATTTTGCCCTGCAGCTACCGTCTGAGCAGCCACACTTGTATATTCAGCCATAATATCATTCCTTTCTATCATTATAAAAATAAAAGCGGCGAAGCTATTGCCCCGCCGCTATTTTTTGCAAAATCAGCACGGAGCTGAACAGCCTACTATATATAAGTAGACAGTTGCTTACATTTTGTTAGCAGCCACACCCGCCGCAGCCGGTGCCGCAGTTACCGTACTGGTAAGGCGCAGGCACCTGGAAGGAGGGCACAGGGCGGGGGTTGTAGTATGCAAGCTGCCCGCTCATGTACGCTTTCAGGGTTTCATTCTGCGCCGCCTGGCTTGCCGCCAGCTGTGCCGCAAAAAGCTGCTGGTTCTGCTCGGCAATCTTGGCATCCTTGGCCTCGATGCGCTGGGCAGTCAGAGCGTCAAGCACCGCACGGGCGTTGGCGTTCTGGTTTTCGATGATGTCTCGTGTGCCGTTCTGGATAGTCTGGCGCGTGTCGCAAGCCTGCGTAGCAAGGTTGTAATTCACGCCCTGAATCGCTTCGCGGGTTTCGCAGCAGCAATTCGCCTGCTGCATCTGCATTGCATGCAGCTGCTGCATAAATGCGGCTTGCTGATTGGCTCTGCTAATTTCAGCAGTCATAAAGCCCTGCTGCATGCTGCTCTGCACACCATTGATCAGCTGTGCCTGGCCGTAGAAGCCGTCGCACAAGCCGTTATTCACGCCATCGATCTTCCTCTCGATGTTCGAAAAGTCGCTGGTCAGAATGTAGCCGTCCACCGCGCTGCCGCTGGCGCCGCGGTTGCCGCCCCACATGCCATTGCCGCCCCAGCCCAAAAAGGCGAACAGGAACAGAATGATAATAAACCAGCTGCCCTCACCGCCCCAGCCAAAGCCGCCATTGCCCGCCGTATTGGCAGGCTGCACAGGCATGGTCATTACGGTTCCGTCATTTGTCATATAAAAATATCTCCTTTCAAATCAGATTGTGTTTATAAAAATCGCGGCCGCGATCATTATCTCAATAACTGTTGGAATTGCTGCGCCATCGCCTGCAGCTGATTCAGCTGCTGTTGATTCATGCGGCCAGACTGCAGAAGCTTTTCCACTTCCTTCTTCGGGTCGCCTTGAAAATTTTGTTTAAAATGCTGAAATTGCTGCATCATTTGCCCAAACTGCCCCGTATAATTCGGCGTTTGGTTTCCGCCCATGGCGTTAAACAGAGGGTTCGGCATTGCTTGCTGCCTCCTTTTTCTTCTTTGCTGTCAGCGTTTCAAATTTTGCTGCCAGCGCATCAAATTCTTCGCGGGTCACATAATCTTTTGTTTCCGCTTTTTCCTGCACAGCTTGTTTTTGCTGTGCTTTTCTTTCCGTGTAGTCAAAAATTCTTAACGGCTGCGGCATGCCGCTATTGTCCGTGGTTTTTATGTAAAAGGTGCTTGTCTCGCTGTCCATCAGCAAAACGCTGTTTCCGGCAGCTACCATGTAGGCTTTCGCACCTTCTTCGCCCTGCACCCAGATGATCTGTTGGTTTTGCGGCGCAGGCTGCGTCACCGGCTGCTGCATAGGCTGCTGCGCCTGTTGCTGCGGGTAAGTCGATTGCCGCCACTGCGCGAGCTGATCCGGCATAGGCTGTCCATAGTTTTGCTGCCCATAATACCCGCCGGGCTGCATGTAATTTTGGTACGGTGTTCCAAATGCCATATGGTTTTACTCTCCCTTCGTCCAGTAATACAGTGGGTTGCCTTCCGCGCTGTCCCAGGTGTCCAGCCAGTCGCCGTCTTTTACGCACACCACATGGCTCGGCAGCGCTAAAATGTAGCTTCCCTTTTCATGTTCCTTGCAAAAATCCCGCACGGTATAGCAGTCCGGGCAGCTGTCCGGCAGCGTGTGCCGCTTCCAGCCGTTTTTTCTCAGGTATGCGCCCCAAACAGCATTTGCACTCGGCATATCGTGCTGGCAGAAACCTTCCAAAGCCAGGTCCATGTAGGTTTTTTCCCAGCCTTGCCCCATGGCGGTTGCAATGGCTCTAACCGTGCAGTCGCCTACCATCTTCTGTTCCGGGTTTAAGTTATACCCCACAAAGCCCATTTCCTTCACCCCCCTGTTCTTGCTTTAAGCGTAACAAAAAAACCGGCAGAAAAACTTTCGTTTTTCCGTCGGCTTTTTGCTGCTTTACTGTCAGTTTACTATCGTATTACTGTCAGTTTATTGTCACTTTGTTCTTCCATAGATTTCTTTTGCCGTTCTTTTTCTTTCCGGCAAAAGCTTGTCCTGTTTCTGTGCGCAGTCATACTTAATTTTTAACCGTTTCGTGATCCGGTCAATGGCCGATAAGCTCATACCCAGCTTCATGCTCTGTTCTACTCTTGTCCACCCGGCAGCTCGTGTTCGCATAACGGCTTCTTCCTCTTTTGTCAAACATCCTGTTTCTACAAACCGTTCCAACACAAATTTTGTCCAAATCACTTGATGGCTCATTTTTTTCACCCCCTGTTCTTGCCGGGTATCTGTATTCAATTGCATTTACTGGTAAGGGCTGGTGCTGCCTTTCTTTCCGGGTTTCCAGATCATATTCCAGATCTCATTGGCAACGCTCCGCTTCATGCCGCTTTTTCCTACATAGGCCATAAACTCTTCTTGGTTCATGCTGCCGCTGTTATCGGCATCTGCGTAGTTATTTTTTGCCCGGTAATATTCCAGCCGCACTTCGTCGCTTACATTTTTAAGCTTATCTCCGCCTCCCTTCGCCTGCAGCAGTGCTCCCATATCAGCCGTACTGTATCCGCTCTTTTCCAAAGCTCGCAAAAATTCTGCCATTCCGGTGCCGTTCTCGCCCTTTTGGGCCACCTTTTTTGCCTGGGCCGAAACCATAAGGTATTTTGCTTTTAGATCCAGCCACTTTTCTTTGTCCTTGCCTGTTCTTTCGTACAAATACATTTCGCCTTCTCCCAGGTCCGAGGTGATCATATACCCGGCTTCCAGCTTGGCCGCTGTTTTAGCCGCCTCGTTCAGGCTGCTTTCCAGGTCGATCTGTTCTTCCTCGCTCATTGATTTATACAGTTTCTGCCCGGTCAGGTTTTCCGCCGCCGTGTCAAACAGCTGCCCGGCACGCTCCTTCGTTTCCTGGGTAATGATCTTGTTCTCCCAGCTGTCCACCCAACCGCTCAAAACCTTTGTGGTAAAAAGCTTTCGGTCGCCTACTCGTATGGCCTCCAGCTTGTCGGCAATTTCTTTCCGTTCGGCATCGGTTCCGCTCACATAGGCATCTTTCCAGTTTTTGGCCGCCTGTTCGCGCATGGCACTGGCAGCGGTATCTCGGTCGGCCTTTTCCATATCTCCAAACGCTTTACCGTATTTGCTCACGCACCATTTTTCCAGCATTTCATTTATTCCGTCTACTTCATAGCTTCCGGCCATGTAGTCGTCCATCATGCTGCGCAGGTTCTCGTTTGTGTATTCGTATTTCCCAAGCCATCCGTCGCCGTTGATCTCTCCCAGCACGCCGTTCCACACACCGGATACATTTTTTCTAATGTTTACCAGCGGCACGCCAAGCACCTTTCCGGTTTCTTCTGCCATGGCTTTGCTCGCTTTCCACAAATTGTCCGCAAGCTCTTTGTCTTTGTCCGGGTCCTCATTTTCCCAGCAGTTCTGCACTGCCAAAGAAAATTTTCTTGTCTTGTCCACAAAGTCGTTGATGGCTTCCAGCTCCGGCACGGCAAAATCAAAATGCATGTAGTCCTTATCCGCAATATAGCGGCCAATATCTACAATATCAGAGATCCCAATAAAGTTGCTGCCAAAGCTCCCCAGCGAATCCCACATGATCTTTGTCCAAAAGCTCTTCGATGTCACCTTTCCGGTGTCGTCTCGGTAGTCGTCCATTTTGCGCCACAGTGCTTTTCCCGCCGCCGTCATCAAACCGATCATCAGGCTCTGCACCGCCATGGCGCTCATGGTGTTGGCAAATTTCACCTTCGCGCGTTTCACCTCTGCTTGCAGCTCTGCATTTCCCGGCTCAGCTTTCAGCCTTGCCTGCTGTGCGTGCAGGTCCGCTACCGCGTCCCACATAAGACCATAATTCTGTATTCTCTGGTTGCTGAACATGGTCACGCCGCGCACTACTTCGCTTTGGCTGCGGCTCAGTGCGCTTAGCTGCATGGTGCCGTTGTTGGGCTGTGTCAGCTCGATGCAGTCCGCGTATACATCTGCCACCTTATCCCAATATTCAGTACTGCCTTTTTGCAGGTTCCCAATGTTTTCATCCACATAGGCCTTTGCCGCAGCACTCAGCACCTTAACAGTGGCATCGTCCGCTTTGGTGATCCACCCCGCACCCGGCAGCTTGTTCACGGTCTGTGCCAGCAGGCTGCTCGTATCGCCCACATCATATATGCTGTTCCCGTCTCCGTTTCGCATACTGTAGGTGGCCACGCGCTTGTTGATCTCGGTCAGCGTTTCCTGCCCCACATTTTTATAATTGGCAAGTCCCTCTGCCAGCGGTTTCCAGCCAATGGCTGCCGCCGCTGTGGGAAAGCTCGCCGCCTGCTTCATGGCCGTGCTGGCATTTGCATACAACACCGAGGTCGCATAGTTGCCGCGGAATTTTGCAAAAACTTTTGCAATTCCATCTTTAACCTTGCTGCGGCTGCCGTTCGTATCGGCCATTACATCTTCCCAGTACTGGCTTGCTTTCCCGTTCCACACGCGGTCCATAACGCCCTTAATATTTTTGCCGCCTTCCTGCTCCTGGTAGTTATAGATCTTCTCAAAATCGCGCATGGGCATCGCCAGGCCGCAGAATCGGCTCATGGTATCAATGCTCTTTCTGGCCGTTCTGTTGATCTCGTTCAAGGCAATGGGCTTTCTTGCCTTGTATACGCGCTCTTTTAAATTACTGTTGTTTTCCACGGTAAAATTTGCCTGCCCGCGTTGCGCCACATTCTGGTACAGATTTTTGGTGTCGCTGGCCGCCGGGTAATAATTTACCACATTGGCTGCCTCATATCCCCATAGGTCGATCGTCACCTTGTTATACTGCTTACCGCTGTAATTCCAAAAATACTCCTTGGCGGCCTTGATCCACTGCGCCTCATAGTCGCTCATGCCGTCCACAATGTCCGCCAGTTTTATCATCGCGGCATCGGGGTCGCTCAAATCAAATTTTACGCGGTGGCTAAGTTTTGTCGCTTCCTGGGTGTTTCCTTTGCACAGCTGTTCTGCATCAGGAATCATAAGGCCGCCATACAGCACGCGCTCGCGATTGTGTGCATTCATCAAGTGCATGGCCAGCTCAGCGCGCATGGCCGGTGTAATGTACACGATTTCTCCCGTGTCCGCATCACGAAAGCCCACATCCAGCTTTTGCGCATTGCGCCCGCTAAAGGCATCATAATCTGCTTTGGTATATCCAAGCCCCGTTTTGCTTTTACGGTTTTCTTTTTTCATGCCAAGCGTAAATTCGTCGTTGCTCACGTCCGCAAAAATAGCACTTGCCTGGCTTTTCAGCAGCATCATTTTACGTTGTCCACGGTTTATTGCGTCCGCCACTTCCACAAAAGCGCTGTTTTTGGCGTAGTTTGTCATCATGCGGGCTATGCGCGTGGGGTTCAGCAAGCCAAAGTTATACTTGACTGCCGTATCTCCCGCAGCTCTGAAAATCTTTGCGCCAATGCTCTTGTTGTAGGTACTCAGTCGGCGCGATTCATCAATTTCTTTATACACCTCCTGTGCCGTCTTTTCTGCGCTCTCTCTGTGCTCCGCGCCTATGGTATTGCTCAGCAGCTTGTCAGCCGTTTCCAGCTCGTGCTCCACCCGTTCAAGCGTTTCCCGCAGCTCTCGTGCCGTTTCCAGGTCCAAATCGCTGATACTCGGGTTTTCCTGGTGGATCTTGTTCATGGCTTCGGCCAGATCATTCAGGTTTCGCACAAAATCCACAGGCACAGCATTGCCGTTCGCGTCCACCGTCATAAATCCCGCATACCGGTGATCCGTCGTAGCCAGATGGGACAAGCTGTTCGACAGCGCCACCAGCTTTTGGCCCACATACGGCAGCTTATCCTCTCCGGCAAAGCGCCCCGTCACGATCGCAAGGGCATCGTCCGCAATGCTCTGCACCACACGCTGCACATCTGCATCCGCCACAATGTGCTGCTGTCTGGTGGGGCTTGCCAGCTTTCGGCCCATGCGCTCCGCCATACGCTCAATTTTCTTTTTCTCCTTGCCGAGCTCCTGGCGATATTCGTAATTGTCAGCGTTCAGGCGCTCCACGCCCTTTTTCACCTGCCGGCGAACCTCTTTCTGCACCTCCTTGCGCACGCGCTCCTTTTCCGTTCTCACCTTGCCGTCCACAAAGCCGTCAATGATCCTCTCGCCGATCTCTTCAGCAGTCTCCTTTTCCACGCCGGCATAGCGCTGCACCTCCTGCGGCCGCAGCTCATTTACAAAATTTGCGATCGCATCCACCCTATCGCCATCGTTGGTATCCGCTTCAAATTTTCCGGTGTTCGTTTCGCTCAGCTCTCCCCAAAGCGCATCGATGGGCACACCATCCTCGGTGCTCACGCGGATCTTGTTCCCGGTGTCGCGGCGGAACTCCCGCAGGCTGCCCCACCTGTGCAAGATACTCTGCAGCTCGCTGTCCGTGATCCTGATCACCTGCCCGGTCAGGCTCTGGTAAGCATCGCCATAGGCGTCCATCAGCTCTGTATTGGCGCGGCGCTCCGGCCTTGCCGTCTGCACCAGCTCTCGGCCGATCTTGCGTGCCCGGCCAATGGCCTCTTCCATGGTGATGTTTTTGCCTTCCATGTCGGCATACAGCTCGATCAGTTTTTCCTTCAGCCCGGCGCGGTCTGTGCTGCTGTGATATTCACGCTTAAGCGCCCACGCAATGCCGTTTGCGCTCCGGTCCAGCACCTTCTGCCCGGCTGTTCGCTGGCTCTCCTCCGTGTCGCGCAGAATTCGCCAGCTTTCGTTTCTTACCGTCTCCATCACGCGCATGGTTTCTTCGGCAATATCCTCTTCCACAAACAGCGCCCGCAGCATGCTGTCCCCGTTTTCTCGGGCCTTGGCCGCACGAGCAAAGCGCCCTCGGCTGATCTCTTCCCGGCTCACGGTGCCTTCGTTTTCCTCCATGGAAAACCTTACATCTTCCAGTTCATTCAGCTTGTTCAGCCTGTCAGCTTCATCCCCGGCTTTATACAGCACCACTTCCTGCACGCCCGCATTTTTCAGTGCGTCCACAAAGTCGCTCTGCGCATCATCCGGCACAATAGCTGCCTTTACTTCGCCAAACCCAACCGCACGCTGCGGCTTCGCCTCAAAGTATTCCGTCGGCAGCTTCGCCGCCTTGCGATACATCAGCAAGATCTGTCGCGCCGTTTCCTGACTGATTGCATAGCCGTCTTTCGCAAAAGCCGCTTTGATGGAACTGATCGTCTTTTTCTGGACATTCTCAACCAGCAGTCCGCCGATAATATCGTTCTCTTCAAAAGAATTAGAAGAATGTGCTTCCGTTTCTTTTCGGATCAGCCCAATCACATCCTCTATTTTTTCATCAACAACTTTCAGAGCGGCGCTTATTTCGTCCTCGTTCATGTGCGCAAGGCGGCTTTCGTCTGCCTTGATTTCAGAAACGCTCCTATACTCCGGCGATGCGACCGCCTGCATTCCGCTTGCCGTTGCTCCCCAAAGCCCTTCGCCACGGGCTGACTGCTGCTTGTTCATGGCTGCAACCAGATTTTCCAGCGTATAAGCATTGTGCAGCTGCGCAAAGCTGCGGCGGTGGCCGCTGGCGGTAAACGGATCTTTGCCATTATAAATTCCAGCCTCGTCCAAAAGCCCATCCAGCTTTTCTTTTGCCCACCGCGCAACCATTTTGTCGTCCACGGCCTCACGCAGCTTGTCCGATGTGGCTATGCGGTCTATCTCGCCTTTGGTTTTTCCACCGTCTTGGTACATTTTCCATGCATTTTGCACTTCATCGGCCACTCGTCCCTGTGTCCAGTTGTCATTCATATAATTTTGAACCTTTGCCTTTACTGCCGCTTCTCCTTTTCGGGCAATAAATTTTTGCATTTTCTGTTCATAATCTTTTTGAATAACTTCTTTTACAGAACCATAAATTTTCTCTACCGGCTCATCGCTTTCTGTGGCTTCCATTTCCGCAACTGCATTGGCGATATTTTCTATTCCCACATGGTCTATGATGCTGCTCAGCATTTCATTTTTCAGTTTTCTGCTGAATTCTTTTGCCTTTTTTTCCGGTTCCAGCGTCTTACCCTGATCCGCCAGATAGGCTGCGCGCACTGTATCGTCCCCGGCCATTTTTTCGATAATGTCCGAAAGCTTCAGATTTGTTTCATTTTCAATGCCTCGTGCCGCAAGGACGCCGGATCTGGAGAATATGCCGCCCGCAATCTTCTTGGAAAGCTCAGCAATATCATTTTCAAACGCCCTTGCCTTATCACGGTTCACCTTGTAGTCCACGCGCGGCTTGGTCGGTGCCCACGCATCACTGCCATACACCTTATTCTTTTTTTGGGCCGCCGGGTCGATGGTGTTTTTGTCAAACACCAAACTCACATCGCCATACTTGGTGTGTCCGCCCTTTGCTTTCACAATTGCAATGCTCGGGCTGGGCAGTCCGCCAAGCTTCAGGCTTTCCATCAGCCCTTCCACGCTGGAATTGTGCACCGCAACAAGGTCGCGTGTTTCCTCTACGGGGTCAGCAAGGGAGAATCGGATATCCTCTTTGTTTTTGTTAAACCTTTTTGATAGCGGAATTTCTTTTCCTGAATTGCTATAAGTAACCGGTTCTGCCGATTTTATTTGATTTGGTTCAAATGCTACATAGGATTTCCCGCCGAATTCCTCATCTTGCACAGCAAGGCCGTCATACCCTTGATCTTGCAGTTCTCTTCTTAAATTTTCAGCTTTTTTTCCAGGCGTGTTTCCTTCTGAGCTTTCCAACAAATTCGCCAGTTCGTACAAACTTGTTTCATATGGGTTTTCAATATTCAGGTACGCCTTGATGCTCTTTTCCTGGAATGTTTTTTCGCGTAAATCCTTTTCATTGAACCAGAATCCCATTTTTGCCGTCGCAACCATGGAATCATCCGATGCCACATCTTTTGTAAAACTTCCAAGTTTATTTTTGCTGAATCTGGTAAAACTTTCATCTGTTGCATGGTATACAGGCAACAGCTTTCCGTTTTCGTCTCGCACCTCGCTTTTCGCAAACGCTTTTTCAGCGGTCTCTTCCATTGCCCGCTGCCGCTCCGCAAGTGCGTTTTCCTCGCTGTCAGTATCAGCAATAGAAAACTGTTTTCCATTCCCGGGCTTGACATTTTCATTGTTAGGTGCTACATTACCAGTAATAGAGGGTTGCTCCCCGTATGCGCTTGCCGGATCTTCCGAATAGCGCTTGGAGCGATCCTCTTTTATTTTTTGCGGTGTAAGCCTTACAACATCGTAAAACACCTCTTTTGTAGACGGTTTGATCGCTGTAACAATATCTGCAATATATCCGTTCCCGCCTACTCTAATCAAAGCTTCCGCATGATTAAAGCTTTGATAGTTATCTTTTCTATTGTGTTTTATTGCTTCATTGCGCACATTGGTCGCTGCATTTACAATTTCTTCAATATTGGAAACCATGCGCATTTTATCTTTATACGCGCTTTTATTATTTCTTTGCAACCATTGCGTATCTTTTGATTTTGTAAATTCTGCTCGGCTGTCGCTGTTCACATCAACCGTCCAGCCTCCAATCTTTACGCCATTTGGATATCTTCGTTTCATTTCTTCACGAACAGTTTTTGCCCACTGTGATTTAGGAACGCCATTTAAAATATCTTCGTCCACCTGCACAAACGATTGTCCGCTATAGGCATCTTCCAATACCTTATATTGTTTTTCTTTATTTTCTTGCTCGGCCTGCCCCTTTGCCTCCGCAATGCCCTTGCGGTAAAGGCGCTCAATGTGCCGCAGTTCGGCCTCCATCGTAGCGCCGCGCACACGGCTGATCATCTCCCGCACCCAGTCCAGCACGGTTTCCGCCAGGCTCATGTTCTCGCGGCAGATCTTGTTCACGGCATCCTCGTTATAAAAAAGATACTTCTCGCACAATTTGGCGATCATCTCTTTTTCCGCATCTGCCTGGATTCCGGCAGCAGCATAATCCTCCAGAATCTTCTGCTGCCATGCCTCCGCCCAGCTCATGCCCTGCGGCGGCTCGTTCAGGCCGGTGGCCGCTCTGGCCGCCTCCTGCAAGATCCTGCTGTCCGTGATATACTGGCGCATTTTGCTGTAGGTGTTTGTACCCTCCATCCAGTGCGTAAATTCATGCACAATCGTCTGCTGCGCCGCTTCTTTGGTGTTCAGGCTTTTGTTCAGGCTCAGCGTACCGTTCTCATACGCTCCAAGGGCGCGCGGATTGTCGGATTCAAAATACTCCACACGCGCTCCGGTGCTCTCGCTGATCTCTCGCGCCACCTGCTGCATTTCCTCCGGCACGCTCTCCATGGGCACAGCCCTCAGCATCGGCTCACTGCCTGCACGCTCTCCTGCTGCATTCGACTGCACTTCGCTGTTCTGGCCCGCCGGGCTCTGGCTTTCCTGTGCCTGCTGCATCACCAATTTGGAGGCATCCACCTTGGCAAGATACTCCCGCGCCGCTTTCAGAGTAGTGGGAATTTCGTTCTCCTCCACCCCCAGCATTTGTGCAAGCGCCTTTCGGTTTTCCTGCTTTCGCTGTTTCATTTCCTCGGTGCTGCCCTGCTTCAAAAACATTTGCGCGATTCTCGGCTTTATTTCACTTCCCTGTTCCAGGTTTTCTTTTAGCGCAATAATATCGTTTCGCATGGCCGGTGTAGCCGCCGTCTGCTCCGCCGGGGCAGCAACTGTCGCATTTTTGTAGTCAGTTGCAGGCTGAATCGGTGGCAGATTGTCACCGGTTGCTTTCATATTGTCAGCTGCCGCTGCAGGTTCGTTCTGTGCCGCCTGTGCATTTTCCGTAACATTCTGCGCATTTTCCGGGGCCATTTGTGCGTTCTGCGCATCCTGTGCATCCTGTGCCCTCTCATACGCTGCCCGCCGTCCGGCATTTACACCCATACCGGCCACAGCTGTAGCCGCGCCGCCCACAGCGCCGCTGGCCATGCTCTGCAGGCTCTGCATCATAAGCTGTTCCGCGCTCATAGGCTCCGCCGTGTTCGTGGCAAGGTCGATGGCATAATCCGCCCATGTCTCGGCAAAGCTCTGCAGGCCGTTATCCGTGGCCCCCATCAGCACCGCATACAGCGCCGGGTTGCTCTTGGCAATCCCGCTCAGCTTCGACTGGTTCTTCAGATACTGCACAATGTTCGCGGCCATTGTTTTGCGCGTTCCCGCAGCGCCCATGGTGTCCAGCATCTGCTCCACGCCCACACTGTTGATCGCATAGCCTGCAAGGCCCTTGGCCACACCTTTGGCAAGCCCTGTCATGGCGGCCTCACCGTTCTGCGTGCTCTGTCCAAAGCTGTCCGCAGCTCCCTGTGCGCTCAATCCCGGCAGCACAAGTGCCGGGTTGATCATGGCAAGCGCGATATTCTCCGCAGCACTTGTCACGGCGCCCTTGATAAATTTCTGCGATCCCTCCAGGCCAAGGTCCGATCTTGCCAGATCCTTCTGGCCGCTTTCCCATAACTTATAGCCATAGGTATCCTGGCTCACCGGCGCGTTGATCTCGCTGTCCCTTGCGGTCATCACGGCCTGCGCATCGGCAAGCTTTTTCTGCAGCTCTTTGTACTCATCCGTATACCCCGCCGGGTTTCCGTTCTCATCGCGCTGCACCGCCTCGCCGGACAGCTCCAGCTCCTGCATCCGCATCAGCGCTGCATTCTGCTGCCCTACTGCGTTCCGGTACTCCTCATCGGTCAAGCTGGCCTTGGCATTTTTTACGGTCTGCACACCGGCATCCCATGCCTGCGGCACCGCGCTCAACATGGTTTTGCCCGCACCCAGCATGGTTTTTCCCACACGCTCTTCAAGCCTCTGGCCCACACCCATTTTTTTGTAAAGCCGCAGATATTCCTCTGCCTCATCCAGCTGCTCGGTCGTGTACCCTGCTTCCAGCAAGTCCGCCACGCGATTTTTGTTCTTGGCCATTTTCAGCCTTTCCATGGTTTCCTTGTTCTTGGGGTCTTCGGCCCATGTGTTCACGCGCCGGTAAATTTCTTCCTTTTCTGCCTCGGTAAGCTTTTCCTTATTCAAAAGCCCGGCATTCGTCTCCCGCATGGCACGGCTTTCGGCGCGGGCCTTCGCCTGGCTGCGGTTCAGGGCCTTCAGCTCAGCCACCTTTTGCGCCTTTTCGTCTGTCTGTGCCCGTTCGGCTTCCGCTTTCGTTCCGGCAGCCGCCGCAGTTTCATCGCTCGGCTTTTTCGTTCCGCTGCTGCGCACAGGGCCCACCACGGGGCTCTGCTCTCCCCATGGGGTCCACTGCCCTTTTGCAGCGTTCTCATCGTCCCGCACGCCTTGCTCGGCCTGCACGCTCTGTTCAGCCTGCTCCTGCTTTTTTTCCGCTTTGGCGTTGGCCTTGGCCGCTGCCTTTTGCTGGGCTGCAATCTCCTTTGCCTGCTGCTTCAGCTGCTCTTCCAGCTGTTTTTGCTGGGCCGCCTTGATCTCCGCAATGCCCTGCGCCAGCGTTTCGGCATACTTCACCCCGTCTATTTTCCCGGGGTCGATCTGCGCACTCACGGTGCTTGCCGTCTGGTTCATGGCGTTCCGGCCCCTTGTTCCCGCATTTTGCACTTCGGCCTGTGCCTGGCTGCTGATCAAATTTTCCAGCTGCCGCTTGTATTCGCTTCTTGCCGTGTTAAAATTTTTCGTCATTGGGTTTCTCCTTTTTTACACAAATGCCCCGCCTAAAAACAGGCGGGGCATTTTTTAGCCGAAATACTGCTGTAAAAGGCCCGCGTATCCGCCGCTGTTTGCTGCAATTTTCGCTGCCTGCGCTGCTGTGTATCCCTGGTTCATCAGTTCTTCCAGCAGCTTGTTATAATTGGTCGTTCCCGTGTTTTCCGCGCCGTTTTGTTCCAGACTCAGCATGGCCGTCGGGTTATTGGCGATCAATGCCGCCAAATTGGTATAATAATTGCTCGTGTCTCCGGCCACGCCTTGGCTCAAAATGTTCTGCAGTGCGGCCATGTTGTTCTGGTATGTTACCCCCAGATCGTTCAGCTGGCTGGTGCGCTCTGTTTCCAAAGCATTGCGGGCGTTGCCGTAATTGTTTTCCAGCCCCGCCGCCGTGGTTTCGCTGTAGCCGCCGTTCAGGCCCTGCGCTGCCATCTGCTGGCCCATTGTGCGCCTGCTCTGCATTTTGTTCACATAGGCTTCTCGCAGCGCCTTGTCCGTGGCATCGTTCACCTTGGCCACATTCTGATCATACACAGCCTTCTGCGCCTTGGCAGCCTCTTCATAAGCAGCCCGCCGGGCACGCCGCTGTGCTTCCGCAGCGGCATCATAAATGCTTTTCAGTTCTTCATATGGGTTTCTGCCCGCCATTGTTGTGCCCGAAGCCGCCGGGGTGGTTGTCGTGGTTACCGTAGTGCCCGCGCCCGAAGAGCCCGAGCTTCCCGAGCTTCCGGAAGATCCGCTCCCCGAAGTCGTTCCGGTCTTTTTTGAGTAATCTTTTTTAAACCCGCTGTTCGCGTAAAACTGTTCAAACGAAGGAATACTGGCCATATTCTTCCCCCTTTATTCGTCCTTGCGCCCCTGCTTTACCACCTGGTCAGCAAATACCGCGCCCGCAGCGCAAAGCACGCCCTGCACGATTGCCGTAAAAACTGCGCTGGCAGCGTCCTGCGGTGTGGCAATGCTCGTGCTGGCAAGCACATAAACTGCCGCCAGAACAACGCCCGCAGCGGCCAGCAGAGCAGGAATCAGCTTGTCCTTTACGGCTGTGCTTGTTTTCAGGCAATACCCCGCAAACACCAGCACCGGCACCAGCACTAACAGTTCCGGCTTAATATAATTTGTGTATTCCATAAGTTTTTTCTCCTTTCTTTACATGCCAAAGCGGGATAAAAAATATCCCCCGATCCCGGCCACCAAAATATAAATGGCCTTCTCCACCACAAATTTCCAGCGGGCAGCGGGCACTTCCTTTAAATCTTTAATGTCGTTGCCCATACTGTCGATACGTTCGCCCATCGTGTTTATGTTTTGCGCCATAACGGCCGTACTGGTAGCCAGCTGATTGATCGCTTCCTGGTTTTTTTCCAGGTCGTCAATGCGATGGCTGTTGCTTTTGCAGCGGCTTTCTATCGCCTGCATCTCTCTCACAAAGTCAAGCTCATTCAATTCTGCACCGCCTTTTCTTTTCACTATAAGGTGCGGGGGCTTTTTGTGTGCCCCCGCCTGCCCCATTATTTTTCCACCGTCACTTACACTCCAGCCCCAGCTTGTCCGCCAGTGCCTGGATAGCCGCATCGTCACCGCCGGTCATGGGGCCGATGGTCAGCGCGCCGACCGTATACAGTCCCAGCTTGTCCGCCGCCTCGATCAGCTTGATCAGGTCACCGCGCGTGGCGGGGCCTATCTCACGGGTGTATGTATCGCGCGGCGGCTTGTCCTCGCCGGGGCCCGGCTGCACAGGCTGTGCCAGCTTGCCGATGGCCAGCGTGCTCTTGGCCGTGATCGTTGGATAATCCTTATAGGCCCGGTCGCAGTCCAGATGGCTGCCATAGCCCGGCACTCCCAGCGGGTTGGCGCTGGAATACTGCCAGATGCCATAGGGCAGCTTGCAGGTGCAGCGGCTGCCGTACTGCGCCACCCAGATATCGTATGTTTTGAGGCGCTCATACTCCAGCCGGTTGTTGATCATGTCGGTGCTGGCATACAGGCCGCAATAGCGCCCGCTGGCAGCCAGCACGGCCAGCCCCTGCAGCACCTTGTCGGTGCGCTCTTTTTTGCCCAGGGCTGTAATACTGCGCTCGTACTCCACATCGTACCAAATGCCGTAGGCCAGCGATTTGCCCGACACCGCTGCCAGAAATGCCTTGCACTCGTCGGCAGGCGTGCCCTTGCTCCAGTAGGCGTACCAATATGCGCCCACGGGGATGCCGCGCGCTGTAGCCTCTCTGTAGTTGCGCTCAAACTGCGGGTCAATGGTGCTGTAGCCGTAGCCAGCGCGGATGATTACAAAGCCGATCTTGCCAGCCTTGTACTGCGCTGCCAGACTATCCCAGTCGATCGTCCCCTGATGCTTGCTCACATCAATGCCGTAAATCATGCGCTCTCCTCCTGCAGCAATGCTGCCGTCTTTTCCCTCCAGATCGCAGGCACATCCTCCAGCGTCATCAGTCCTGCCTTGATGCGCCGTGCATAAATTTTTGCCATTGCTTACTCCTTTCCGGCTGCCACCGCAGCCACATCCACCAGCGCGGCCTCCTGTTCGTCCAGCCGGGCAGCATTATCCGCGATCATACCCGCCAACTCGGTGAGCGCCGTCTCGATCTCATCCTCGCGGGTGGGGTGATCTGCGTGCAAGATGTAAGTCTGGCTTACAACTTCCTCGTAGGCTGGCTTGTCCAGCTGCTGCCAAGTCAGCACCACGCCGCCCGGCAGCGTTTTGCTGGCCGTGTGGGTTTCGGCTTCATGGCGTACCGTTTCCCGGTCAACCAGATAGCCCTTTTCCAAATTGATTTCTTCGGCGGGCAAAAGCTCGCCGGTTTCGCTGTAGTAGATCATTGTTTTTGCCCCCCTTAACTAAAGCAAAAGATTGTTTCCTGCACCGAGGCACCACTACCGCAGCTCCCCATGGTCAGCACGGTTCCTGCCTTCACATCCTTAAACACCGCCGCGTAGGCTTTACTTTCCCCGCTCCAGTGGCCGCAGTAAAATGTCGGAACTATCGTTTCTGCACTGCCAGAGATCACGTTAATGTCCGTTTGTTTCGGATTGTTGTGCGTTGCCACACACACGATATAATTATAGTTGTTCGGAATCGTCATCTGCAGGTCGTGGTTACTTCCCACATTGCCTGATAAATGGGTTCTGTACTTTGTACCCCCTAAATTAAACGCAGTTACAGCCATTTTTTTGTCTTCCTATATAGTAATAGCGTATAGAAAAATACTTTGAGCGTTTCTTCCTCGGTCTGTGTATACGGTGATTCTGTCACCGCTTCTTGCGGTAAAAGCGGCCGCAAGATGTGAATAAAGACTATTTCTGTCCAACGCCTGTGGTTCAATTTTCTGCCCATTGACAGTAACTTTTGTTGTGGTGTCTTTCGGGGAATAGGTATTTGCGAACGCGAACACACTACATTTTGTAGGCGCTGTCCAGCTGTATTCCATAACCTCCTCTCGGCCCGTGCCCCCCAAATCGCGGCTCGTGCTATCATCAATCAGCACTTTACCCGCCGTAACACCCATACTAAACGCACTACTTGCCATACTGCATCAGCTCCTTTCCACCATACCGGGCACCCGCAGCGTAAGCGATACGCCGGGCTTATCCTCCGGTGCGGTAAAGGTCAGCGTGTCTGCCGCGCTGGTGATCATCTTAATGCAGCCCAGTGCCTCGGTGGCTGCCAGCAGTGTAGATACCGCCACGCTGCTGCCCAGCACGGCTGTGGGGATGCCCGGCACCCAGTCTGCCGTCATGCCGGATACGCTCACGGTTTGGGTATAGGGTGCGCTGCCACTCCATCCGGAGGCGGGCAGCGACACAAGCACATATTTGAGATTGTCCACATCTGCAGCCAGGCCGCTGAGGCTGGTTTGCACATTCGCAAGTGTATTGTTTGTTTCGGCTAAATCCGTCTCGTTCTTTTTCGCTTGTGCCGCTGCCGCATCCGCCGTGGTTTTTACCTCGACAATTCTGTTGTTCGCCTCTGTGATATCCGCTGCCAGCACATCGGTCTGGGCTTTTGTATAGGCTTTAATGCCGCCTGCCGCCTTGACATCTCCATCATTGTCATAATCAGAAACGCTCATGTTGCCTTTTGCAACACCGGCGGCGATCTTTTCCACCTGTTTGCGTGTTTCCTCGGCACTTGCCGCACTACCGGCCGCAATGGCCGCACTGGCCGCTGCGCGTTTTTCACTTTCTGCAATGCCTGCAGCGCTTGCAGCAGCTGATTCTGCCGATTTTCTGGCCTCGCCCTTAGCCGCTTTGGCAGAATCCGCGTATTCTTCTGCATTCAGTTCGCTGTTTCTTGCGCTGTTTGCGGCATTCAGCGCCGTGTCACGGTACGCGCCAACCTGCTGGATATACTGTTCAAAGGCGTTTTCTCCGGGGTCATACTCCGCGCCGTCAATATCCGTTCGGTTCAAAACGGTATACGGCAGATCAGTCGAATACACCACAGCGCCGCTCTGATCGATGCCCTTAAACACCATCTTGCAGCTTGCGCGGCTTTTCGTGGCAGCACTGGTTGCAGCCTGCGGCACATCAATGGTCATGCTTTCCGGGAACACCTGCGGTTCGCTCTGCACCCGTCCGTTCACAAAAGTAACGGTGATCACCGCTGCTTCGTCCCATGGCGGCAGCGCGGTAATGTGCAGCTGTTCGATCCCCCTGGAACCCCATGTGCCAAATTTGATTACACCGGCCTTGGCAGCGTATTTCGTAAGGGTAACTTCATGTATATTTTTTTCCATCTTTCCACCTCAATACGCATATACATACACCGTGGCGCCCGATATGCCGCAGTTGCCCGTGCCGCCCGAATTGATGATCTTTGCAACACCCGTACTCGGATCATAAGATGTCACCTGCAGGGTCATAATCACATTGTGCGTGCCGCTGTCGCTGCCGATCTGGGAACTCACACTGTGCCCGAAGTAAAAGTCATCGATCGTCACCATCCTGTAGTTTTTCACAATATCTCTTATGCTGAAACTTTTTTCAGAGTGATCATGATACGGGCCGCTCCATGTATAACAAGGATACATTTTCTTCTGCACTTCACTATTCAGTGCAATCAACGCCATATCATCACCCCTTTTCTACTGTGCCGGGCAGGCGCAGCTGGATATCCCTTGTCGGCTTCACATATGGGCAGTAGGCTTTCACAGTTCCGTTGCCGGTTTCAAGGAATTTCACATACGACATTTGTTCCAGCACTGCCATACTCTCCGCCACATTCAGTGAACCGTCTCCGTTGACAACCGGCTTGCACAAAGCGCCGCCCGGCACCCAGTCTTCCGTCATGCCCGCTACGCTCACGGTCTGGGTATAGGGTGCGCTGCCGCTCCAGCCGGAGGCGGGCAAATTCACCGTAACACACTTTAAATTTCCCACATCTGTTTGCAGCACTGCCACCTGCCGCATAGTCATGCGCAGATCGGTAAAATTCAGTCCCTCGCCGTTCGGGTCATACACAGCCTGTGCCATATCGCCTGCGCCGATCTCGGTCACTTTTCCCGCAATGGCCTTGTCAGCCTCTGCCTTGGTGTAGCACTGGTTCACAGCGCCCACCACCTCATTCAGCTTGGGCAGCAGCAGGTTTCGCGGCATATACTCCACGCTTTCCTGCATCTCCCGCGTGGAAAGCCCCGGCACATCCGGCTGGCCCACCACGGTGGTTTTCTCCGCATAGCTGGCGCTGCCCGCTTCCAGCTTGCTGATCTGTTCCTGTATTGCCATATTCTCACCCCTTATGATAGCTGCCGGTGGTGTATTCACAGGCATATTGCAAAATGCCGAAGGGCTCGTTCAGCTCTGCATTGCGAAAGCGATACTGCGCCTTGTCAGCTTTTTTGATCTTGGCCTTGGTTACCAGCGTTTTGGGCGTTTCGTCCGTGCGCCATGTCCACTTGCTCCACGCCGTATGCATCCACGAGCGATAGCGTGTGCCCGAGCTTTCCCGGCGCACGGTTTCCCATGCGCCCTTTCGCCGCGCCTGCAGCTCCACACTGCTCACCGGCAGGCTGTCCACCAGCACACTGATGCGCCGAAAGATCTTGTTTCGCTCAAACTCGCTGCCGTAGATATAGCCGGTCGTCCAATAGGCATCAATGGCCTCTCCGTCATCGTTATAGCTGCCTGGGGCCGCCGTGTCGGCATAAAAGCGATACACCCTGCCGTTTTCGCTGCCAAACCACAGCCGTCCATCCTTTTCCCACATCACCCGGGCAGGCAGGTTCGTGCGGTAAAAGCCCGCATACTGTCTGGTGGAATACGGTGCGCTTCGGTCGGTGTTCAGCGGCTGCATACCGTCCAGGATATACGCGCTGCCGTTGATGCACAGCCAGTACAGATCGTTATACACAAACCCAAAGGCATTTTGCAGCCCGGGCTCTGTGCGCAGCTTGCCGTCCAGATAATAGCTGCGGTTCTGGCTGTACTTTTCGCCCGAAATATCGCTTGTGGTCACGGCATACACGCCCAGATTCGTCAAAAACAGCGGCTCGGTTTTCAAATATGCGCTGCTCCACGGCGCCACCGCACCGGGGCCCTGCAGCGTGTTGTACACCGGAAACGCCGGTTCGTTGTCCACAAGGTTTCCCTGCCGGATCACAATATTGCGCTCCGGCTCCCGGTCATCCTTAATGGCAGCCAGATAATTGTTGATTACGGTATACCCCATCACGGCGCTGTTGGCCGCGCCCACCGTGGAATAGGCCGTATCCGGCCAGTAGGTGGGGTCATTCTGGCCGGAATACCAGTCATAGTTGATATACGCCCCGTCCGGGTTTCCGCTCACAAACAGCCGGTCGGCATTGCCGTTCACGCCAAACAAAATGCCCAGTGTGCATCGGTTGATGCGCTCGGCATAGCCCTGCACCGTGCGGCAGGCTTCAATTTTCACATTGTCCTCGCCGGTAATGGGGCTTTTGCCGGGCGCTTGCGTAAAGGTCACCGTGCCGGTGGCGCGGTTCACCGAAAAATCCGTGCCTTCTTTTTTCTCCTGCCAGTTTCCTTCTTCCACCAGCAGCCAGCATTTTACCGCTGTGCTGTCCAGTCCGCCAAACGAAAGCTGATAGCTTTTTGCCGTGCCGTCTGCGGCAAACAGTTCCCGAAACGCAGGCTGCAAAAGGTTCAGCGCCTCGTATTCCTCGCCGCCGCCCGCCGGGCTTTTGGCAATGGTCAGCGTGGGGATATACGCCCCCTCGCTGGCCTTTTTCACTTGGCTTCCGTCATACACCAAAAGGGCCTTGCCGTCCTGGATATACAGCTTATCCCCCATCTGCCAGCTGCGGCTTCGGGCATCGGCCATGCCGTCATACAAGGCGGTATCGCCTTTATACAGCTTGCCGCCCGCGTGGATCAGGCCCACGGCATCGCCGCGCCGCTCGTGATATCCGTTGATTCGCCCGTCATACTCAGCCATGCGCTCATACCCCATGCACTTGCGCACCTTGCCGGGCACATCGCGGATCATATTGGGTGCGTCCGGGCTGCGGGTCTTGTCCACAAGGCCGGGGGTGTCCGTAAAGTTTACGCCCCGGAATTCATCCACCGCAAAGCGGCTTTTGGCAGGGCCCGCCGGAATGGAAAAAATCGTTCCCGCCATCTCACCACCACCCTGTCACGCTGGTAAAGCTGCCGCCCCAATACCCGTTCTCGTTGGCTGCAAGCGAGCCAAGGCGGCTTTCAAATTCGTTCATATACACCGTAGCAAGGCTCACATCATCGTCCTTATACAGCTCTCCCGCCATGTATAAAGGGATCAGCACATTGCATTCCTCCGAAAGCGGCATTTCCTCGGCATCGTTTGTATACTGGGTAATGTGCTCCGGCGCAGCATTATAAAACACCCGTACCGTACCCGAAATGCCCTTCGGCAGCTGCAAAACGCTTTTGCTCAGCGCTGCGGTTTCCAGCACCGCAAGGCCGTTATCTTTTACAAGATACGCCTCCGGGGTGCCGCCAAAGCTGCGGAAATCCATGGCATGATCGGCCATGTCCACATAAGCTGCGCCCTCCGGCTCGATCTCCACGCTTTGCCGCAGGGGTCTGCCCGCTTCGCTCACAATGCGTTCCATGGCTTCGTTGGCGGCTG
>ERZ1034880.64-NODE-64-length-42289-cov-23.373940_pt1 | contig 42289 bp, 75 predicted proteins | sample MGYA00520630_ERZ1034880 | MGnify/ENA primary metagenome ERZ1034880 (study PRJEB33766, sample SAMN09781725) | gut metagenome | biome: gut microbiome | host: Homo sapiens | place: Madagascar | study: EMG produced TPA metagenomics assembly of the PRJNA485056 data set...
TACCTCATTTGGCACAGCGTAAAATTCCCGCAGTTCGCGCGGGGTGTCGTAAATCTTGAGATTGGATATGTGCCAGCCGAAGCCGACGCCGCCGTCCAGATACTTCTCCAGTTCGTCTTTTGTCAGGCAGGCATCCGCAAGAAGCGTATCAAGTGGTGTGCAGTCCATGTTCCAATCGCAGATGCAATATTTCGGTGGTTCACAACTTGCTCCTACTCTGACGATCCTTTCAAAAATGTTGTCGCATACAAATTCACCGATGATCTTACCATTCCCCCGATATGCTCCGCCGCATTTAGCAGCCTTGAAAACATCCGCTATTTTATCAGGATGGAGAGACCGTTCCCTTTCCCTCAAGATCCAAAGCATATCAGCGCTCTGCGTGCAGTAGATGTAGCACTTAAACGACGTATCCATCTTCGGGCGCGTCTTGCGCGCCTCAATGGTCTTCCGCCCGTTGATGATCTTCTCACACCACTCCGGGCGAATGCTGATCAAAACAGCTTTACTCATGCTTGCCTCCTTCCTCCGGCGCTTCCGGCAGCGGCATCCAGTGGGTGACTATACTGCCAAGGCAGTCCCGCATAGCTATTCCGTCATATCTCCTCCACGTATCCGCGCTTGTGCGGTATGCCTCGCCGACAAACACGCCGTCCGTAGCAAGAACGCGTTTTCCCGGCTCCGGCCTCCGTTCCTCCACACTGATCCACTGTGGCACTTTCTCCCGCAGCGCCGCGTTCTCGGCGGTCAGGTGTTCGATGAGACTGGCGGCCGCAACGGCTAAATGCTCGACGCACTCCCTATCTGGGAAAATCGGGCACATCCCACAACTTGAGCAGTCACTTTTGGCGCATTGCCGCAGCGCCTGCACGACTTCCTTTTCTGTCATGGCGTATCCTCCTCCATTCCATCAAAAATCATCTGTCCGGGCAGTTGCTCCATGCAATCGTCTGATCGCTTTGCAGTTTTCTCCTGTTCTCTGCGCATCGCCTTGTACTCGTTGTACTTCGCGCGATACCTGTAGCTGTCGCCGAAGATCGCCCACGCCGCCTTGACGACGTTCGGCTCATACGGGCGGATCAATTCCAGATCCGCTGCGGCTCTGGCAGAGATCGCGCAGCCGCAGCAGCCCGTGCGCTTGAGCCCGTATACCTCGTAAGCGTCCGAATACCGGATGCCGTAGTAGTCCTTGTACCACTGTTTGTCCACGTCGGAGACGTAGTACAGCGGCCTGAGGCGGAACCTTCCCGCCGCCGTCTCGGTAAAACACATCGTTGAACTGTCGCTGCGCGGCACGGATCGCATTCCGCCTTCATCGCGGCGCTCTCCGGTAATCACCATATCAAACTGCTTTTCAATGGCGTGTGCGGGCTGCTTTTTGCAGATGTCGCAGCAGTGATTGCTAATGCAGAACGGAATCGGATTCTCCTTGATGAAATCAAGCATGTACTTTGAACTGTTGATAACAAGCTGAATATTCGGGCGCGGCTCGCCTGCTGAATTACAGCAGCAGAGGAAATTGATTGCCTGCTCACAGCCCGGATATCGGCTTTTCAACTCCTTCCGCTTCTCCGCCTTGTCTCCTGCCTGATCGTATTCATCCGCGATGGTGAGCGGAATGTTCTTTTTTTGCACGGCTTCCAGCCCAGCAGACATGATCTTCGAAACGAACGGCTGCCCATATTCGCGCGTTGCCTGCACGATGTTCTTCTTCGGGCGCACGGTCTGGATCTCCACGCCGTACAGCTCCGCCATTTCCCGGACGTGCCGCCGCGTGGCCTCCATTTCAAGCCCCGTCTCGAAAAAATAATACTTGACCGGCGGCAAATTGAAGATCTTACGAACCGTCTCGATCATGTGCAGCATGATATCGCTGTCGCTACCTCCGGAATACGAGCACATCGCGTTCGGATGCTCCTTCAGGCGCTTTGCAATGATGCTCTGGATCGCCTGAAACTTTGCAGGCGCGTCAAAGTCTGCATACGGCGGACGCTGCGTGTAGACACTGCTGCGGAACTCGCCGTCTTTCGTGGCTCTCACTTTTCATCCCTCCCCGGCGTAAGCTTCGCCAGCATGATCTGCCCCAGATCCGCCACGTACACCAGCCGCCCGCGGCTGTATACCATCAGCGTCTCGCCCTGGATCTCCATCCGGTCGGCCTCGATGTTCGTTAGATCGTGGCAGCAGTCGCAAACAAATCGCATGTCTTATCCTCCTTCCAGCAGCCTGTCCACGGCTGCGCGTTCCATCGGGTTCAGCTCGTCGTGGTGCCCCTGCACGCCGTAGCCGGGCTTTGCAGCGCGTCCAAGCGCTGCAGGGCGTGTGCTGGCCTCTTTCAGCCAGTCAAACACGATCCCCTTGTAATTTGCGGCCATAGAGCGGGTTATCACGTCGATCATTGCAGCCTCGCCATATTCCTCTGCGGCTTTCGTGATCTGTGTGACAAGGCTTTGCAGGCCAACAGGCTTATACTCCTCCCGTCGTTCGCCCTTGTACGCCACCCATTTTTCAACTGCTTCGCGCAGCGTGGGGGGTAGGGGGGAAAGAATACTGTCCTTGTCCTTGTCCTTTGCCCTTTTCCTTTGTCCATAGCTTTTTTTGCTTTCCTCGGAAAGCATTTGCTTTTTTTGCTTTTCGTTGCTTTCGTCAAAAGCATTTGCTTTTTCGGATTCAGGCCGACCGCCCTGCTTTCCTGCCTCGCTTCTTGATGCGGAGACGGCTTTTTGCGCCGCTACGGATTCGTCAATGTCCCGTCGAATCGCAGGCCAAATGAAACGTTCACTCCCGCTGAACTCTGGCTCTGCTCCCGACTCGCGATAATCCATCGCAGCCAGCACCAAGCGCCCCACCTCAGCAGCACTGTACGCCTCGAAATAGCTCCTGTAACTCAGCCACAGCTTGACGTATTCCTTTTTATCTCCCATCCGTCGGCCCTCAGAACGGAAGCTCGTTTTCGTCGCCGATCTCCATCTGCGGCATATCCGGCGCAGAGAACGGAACCGGCGTTGTGCTCGGCAGCGGCTTGAACTCCGAAGAGGCCGGTGCAGCGGCAGAAGCATTCTGCCCGTCCCTCTTGCTGTCGCCGAAATAAACGCTTTCTGCGACGATCTCGGCAGTCTTGCGCTTGTTTCCGTCCTTGTCTTCCCAGTTGCGGATCTGCAAACGGCCAGACACGACGGCCATGCGGCCCTTGGAGAAATACTTGCTGACAAACTCAGCTGTATTCCGCCATGCGACGATATCCACAAAGTCCGTTTCCTTCTCCGCGCCCTGCGCCGCGAAATCGCGGTCGCAGGCGAGCGTGAAAGATGCAACAGAATTTCCGCTTTGCGTCTGCCGAAGCTCCGGGTCGCGGGTCAGGCGGCCCATCAGGACGATTTTATTCAGCATTTTCTACCTCCGACGTTTCGATTGCTTCACCGGTACTCTCGTCAACGACTGTCCCGTCAATCAGACCTTCTTCCTGAATATCCGCAGCAATCGCGTCTGCCAGTTGCTCTCCCTCTCCGCGCGTCTGATAGTCAATGGACATGACGCCCCATTTCCCAATCAGGATACGATAGACTGTCTTTCTAGCCATTGCATCCCAGTCGTCGCGCCAGCCTTTTCCTTGGAACTCGCCCTTTCGGAATTTCTTTTCGTGTGCCGCAATGGATTTCGTGCTCATGTACACGGTCTTTTCCGCACCGTTCACAAGCCGATAATAGCCGACATATCCGATAATCGGCAGAGCATCGCGCGCGTCCTCATCTTCTATAAAGTCAATCTTGACCTCTTCCGTCAGACGGTTGTAGCTTTTCAACTCACCCTCTCGAACGTCGACGACGTTGATTGTCTTGTATGCGCCGGTTCTCAACGCCAGCTGGTGCATACCTTTCCAGCCAAGAATAAAAGTAGCCTCCATCTTTTTTGCGCCGAGATCCTTTTTATAATTCTTGAACGGGACGATGTAGGCGTATCCGAGACTTTGATCAATCGGAAGGTCAAACATCGCCGCTTTTAGGGATGCCTGGATCACGGTCATAGGGGATTCGTAAAATGCCTGCTGCAAGTTTTTGTCTGCGTTTACCATAGAAACGATAGATGAAACGAATTGCGGTGTCCGCTTGCCGAGAAGCTCGTCAAACCGCTTGCGCATACCGTCTTTGTCAAGCATACTGTTTACAAGAGCCGTGACAGACATTTGCTTTTGCTGCGGAGCTTTTTGCATAGCCGTCTGCTTCTGAATGATACCTTCCATAGGTTATTCTCCCTTCAATTTTTGCCCGTTAGGGCATCGTTTGTTCCTGTTTTGCTCTGCCATTGTCGCCCAGCGGCAATTCTCTGGGCAATAATTACCGTCAGGATTAACCCGATCAATCGTTAAATTTTCCGTGTACCCATTTGATAACGCCCATTCGCGAAAGCTTGTGTAGCTGTAAAGCCAATCATCACATATCTTGATCCCACGGCCTCCGTAATATCGATACATTTTAAAATGAGGGTTATAGCATCTTGTGTGCATCGCTTTCCAGATGCGGTAGAGGCGGGAGCCAGATCCACCGTGCGTTTTGTTTGCATCAGACCTTCGTTCTCGTCCATAACATCCGCATGAGAGCGTGTTCCCGTTGCGAAGATTGCTTCGGATAACGGTCGTTTCCTTTCCGCAAGAGCATTTGCATCGCCAAAGGCTTTCTCGGTGGATGTCCTTGCCTGCGCACTCGATTACAGTCAGGCGTCCGAATGTCAGCCCTGTTAAATCATGTGGAAACACTTTGCAAGCCATCCTCCTTCGTGATCTCTGTAATTTTGAATGGCCGGGCCTGCACCGTTTTATAAAACGGTGCCAAATCGATATCCGGGTATGCCTCTTTAAAGGCTTTGGGCTGGAACGTCTGTCGGTTTTGCTGCTTCCAGGAGACGTTGTAGCCGTTGCAGGCGGCCCGCTCTGCCGTGCCCATGTCGAGCTTGATTGTATTCTCAATCTCGCGGCTGCGCTCCGCCAGTGCCGCCGCCTGACGTTTGATCTGCATATACTCAGCCAGCAGCTGTTCGCGTCCGAACAAATCAAGCTGTTCGCCGTTGCTGTCGGCATAAACCGTGCTGATCGCGTCCGTCGTCGCCTCCGAACCGTCCAGTGCAGGCGGGGTGTCTTCCTCGACGCACCGCCAAAAAAGATTCTCCGCCTCCATCAGCGCGGAGATTTCCGCCTCATCGCGCTCGAGCGTGTATGTAAAGAATCCGCGCCCGAATACGAGAACCGCCAAATACCAACGGTCTAGGCCGGTGACGGCCAGATAATGCACGCACTGGCAATAATATTTCTCCGGGAAATCCACACCGTTGAACTGCCGAATGTCAAGCGTCGAGGTTGTCTTACATTCCAGCCCTGCATTTTCGCTGGAAATTCGCCTGTCAATGTCTGCGTGCGCCCACGGATACGCGGGATTCCGAATGATGTAGTTGCAGCGACGCACCTTTTTTCCGGACGCTTCCTCAAAACGCTTCGCAACATACTCTTCGAGATCTCTGCCAATCCGCATAGCCTCTGTGTCTTCCTTTTCGGGAAGACGCCCAGTCTTATCCATCCATACCGTGTACGGGCTTGCAAAGCGGCTCATTCCGATAACAGCCGCCGCATCACTCCCGCCAATGGACTTTCTGCGTTCCTCCAGCCATTCTTCGCGGCTCATCTTCGCCGTGGAGATTGTATCGAGCATTTACTCTACCTCCTGTTTCATCTTTCCCACCAGCCACAGCGGCGGGAATAAATAACGCTCTTCGTCCTCCGGCTCGTCCGGCTCGTACTCTGGCTCCGGAATGCTCAAGTACAGATTTTCGCCGTCATACGCCATTCCGGTTTGCCTCCTGCCTGATCATCGCCTCGCAAAAGCTCTGCACCGTGGAATAGCCCAGCTTTTTCAGAAGCCTGTCCAGCTTCTTAGCCTGATCGTCCGTCAGGCGGAAGTAATACCGGTTCGTCTTCTTCCGCCGGTCGGCGCGGTTCTTGGGCGCGTCCAGCGCCTTGACCGCCGCAGCTGCGTCCGGTTCTAGCCTGACACCGTACTTCTCCGGGTGTTCGCATTGCGAAAGCAGCACCTTATTAAACTTCGGGTAGTCGGCCCGATGAACTGCGTCGACACAGGCTTTCGCCCCGTGCCGGACGCGGGAATCCGTTAAACTTGACATAGGTTCCTTTCTGCCCTATAATGAGGGCGACATAGTTTTTCTTTCGGCCTCTGTCGCGCTGCAACGCGGCAGGGGTCATTTCTTTTTCGTTCGCTCACGGATGAGCTTGCACGTCGCGTCCCACTGTGCGCAGATGATCTCGGCATAAATGCCGCAGCCATAAGCATCCTCAGTCGGGCGGTAACAGCGCTGCTCGTCGAGCATTGCACAGATCTCACAGGGCGTCATGGTCAGCGCCGCTTTGCCGATCTCATCCATCACAGCGCCCCGAAGACCGTGCAGCCCAGCGAGATCGCGCCGGTGATCACGGCGGCGTCCGTCAGCTCTGCATACCCGGCGATCACGGCCAGTGCAAACGCCACGCCGCCGACCCACAGGCTGTATACCTTCGCCACCCGCCGCAGCGCCTTGCGGTACTGCCATTCGTCAAACAGCCGCTCCCGGCGCTCCTCGGTGGTCTCTTCCTCGCACTCCTCTGCAAGCTTTGTTTTCATTGTCAACGCCCTTTCTCCCTAATTATCAGCATTTTGCCGTTGACCCATGCGGATTCGATCTCGCCGTCCGCGATCACGCTGAGGTCTTGCAGGCTTGTCAGCGTCTGGTTGTAGGTTTTTACCTGCGGTTCAAACCTGTCTTCGTACCGTATATTTTCGTTTTGGATCGCGGGCTGCTCAGTCGCGCGCATCAGGTATACCGCTTTTACCTCGGACGATAAGCAAAACAGGCTCAAAAGCTCTTTGATTCTCATGGCTTTACCTCGAAATCCACCGGTGGTTCCGTGTGGAAATACATTTTGTAGTGGTACGGATCCGTATGCGTGCCTGAAATGTCCTCGACTACGTAAAGGGTGTAGCTGTTGAGGTATATGTAGTTCTTTTTGTACTCGCCGGGGCCGACCTTGCAGGTTACAACAAGCTCGCTGGATCCGTTGTTGGATATGCTCATGTATCCCTCGGCTTCGAGGATGATCTTGTCCGTTCTTGCGTTGTATACGGTGATGCGGCGCTCGGATTCAAAATAATCCGCCTGCTTGCTGATATTGGCATTCACTTTGTCGGCTTCGGAGCATCCCGCCAGTACTGCCACAATCAGCAGCGCCAGCATAACTGCCGCGATCAGCGAAGCGGCGGCGGTTGCGTTTTTGGCTTTTTTCATGATCGTTTTCCTCCTCTTTCACCCCGCAACGAACTTAACAAAAGGTTCTCTCGGGATTTTTACTCTGTGATCGCTTGTACAGCAGACCGGGAATCCCAGCCGTTCCGGGCGCTCTCGTGCCATGACGCGGATCCACTGTGGGTCGCAGCCAAGCACCTGTGCTGCTTCGCTTGGAAGCAGCATGTTTTTGCTCATTGCCCGGATGTCATCAATGGTCAGCGCCACCGTTCAGCCCTCCGGAACCGGGATGACGTGATTTCTGGCTGCAAGCTCGTCGATCAACTCGGTATAGGCGGCGCGGGCAGCGGCTTCCGTGGGATACCGAGCAATCACTGTGTAACTCTTGATCAGCGCCCAGTGTTCTTCGCAGTCGTAGCTGTGGCCAGGTGTGACGTCGCCGAGGTCGCAGACCTTATTGCTCACCGTATCCACAAGCACGGTTCTGCGCTCTACGCGGATCACGTCGCTGTCGCCGAAACCGGTACAGCACATATTGGATAAATTGTTGATGTAGTTCATGTGTTCTCCTTTCTGCGGCGAATTGCCGCGCTTACCGCGTCCTCCATGCGTCTCTGGATGTCCGGCGGTTTTCTCCTGCCGTTCAGGATCATCGACACATAGCACTTTGTGACGCCCATCTCTTTTGCCACATCGTCATACGTGACGCGGTTGTTGTGCATCTTCCCAATCAACTCACCTGTCCATTCTTCAGGCATTGACAGCCCTCCTTTGTTTAAATTGTTGACTGCGGCGGTCAGCCGTGCTACAATCTGGATGTCATAGTTTGACGGGAAGGAAGTGGTCGTTTGACCAAACTTTTGACGCCGCCAGCTCCAGACTAAAGCACCTGCGTGACGCGCTATGGCTTAACACGGCTGCCCCGGAGCTGCCAAAGGTCACGGCACATCTAAGAACCGCAAGTCCTTTTTGTGGGCGCGGGTTTTGCGGGGTTTTAAAGGAATGCGTCCCGCCCTCCCATAAAGAACGTTGGGTGTGTTCCCGATGCTGCAAATGTGTTCTGGTATAAAACTCTGGGAGAAAACCGCTCGTAAAAGGACTACGGGCGGCTTTTCTTTTGCCGCAGTCAACTTTGTAAAATTACGGGTTGCAAAAGTTAACTTAACGTGCTATTATGGATTTGCGAGATACATAAAAGCTTTTCAGGCACGGGCGTTTTCGCTGGGGTCTGGTTTTGTGTTACAATTTGCAACTCACGAGTTCATTATACAGTTAGTTTAGTTTACTGTCAACAGCTAATGCGGTACTTTTTCAACTTTGTTGATTTGCACAAATTTCAGAGGGGTATTTTATGTTTTATGACAAGTTTGTGTCTCTGTGTGCCCAAACAGGGGTATCCCCAACACAGGTTGCTAAAAACATTGGGCTTTCTAACGCTGCTGCAACAGGGTGGAAAAACGGGAAAAAGCCGAATGATATTACATTGCGCAGACTATCGGATTATTTTTCTGTTCCAGTTGAAGACTTAAAGGATGAGCCGAGCGCCTTTTACGAAAACTATGTAAGGCTTTGCAACTCCGTTGGAAAGTCCCCATCTGCCGTAGCAATCGAGCTTAAATTAGGGAAGCCCTCTGTATCGAGGTGGAAAACTGGCACAAAGCCCCGCGACGCAACTGTTTTAAAGGTCGCCAATTATTTCGGCGTCACCGTCGAAGAGCTGATGTCTGGCGACCCGTCTGCGGGCATAAAAAAAGGCCCCATCCTGGGGGATGAGGCCGAAGATAGCGAAACCGCAGAACTCCGTGACATTTGGAGTTCTGCGGACGAAAGTGAGCGCCGGGATTTGCTCGAAATGGCGCGTATGTTAAAGAATCGGAGAAAACAGAATGGATGATGCACGCAGCCTCCCGTTTTCGGAGATCGAGTTAAGCAAAGACGAAAGGAAAATGCTAAAAGCGCTGGCAGACAGCAGAATATTTGCGACGGATGATATTCTTCAAGCTGCACAGAGGCTGAAACATTTTGGACTTGCATATCTGCATCCGATTCCAGGCAAAGAGGGCGTCCCCGTGTTGTCGTTCGGCGCATCTTTTGCAATCGGAATAGAGGATCGCGGCAGAGACTACTTAGCGTATATCACTCAGCGCAAAAAGTCCACAAAGGCCAGCCGTCTCCATGACTTAGTGATTGCGATAATCTCGTTCCTGCTCGGGTTACTTACGTCTGAACATTTCTGGAATTTCCTGAGCAAATGTCTGTCAAAATCCGAGGGCTAAAGTCGCTGCAAGCTGCTTTAAGCTTTTTTTCGCAGACAAGCACGATGTCACCGCCTGGGGTAGACGCGCCGATCGCGTGTTCACACATCCGGCAAGCTTCTCCGCACTCGTCTTTCGTGGAAATTTCAGTTCTGATCCTGCTCAGCTGCAACATAATGTTATCGTACTTTTCTCTGCTTAGAAACATTGTTTCGCTCCTTCCACATTTCAATAAGCTGCCGTTTCTCGTCGACTGTAAGATCTAATAAATACTGAAAATCGCTATCTGTTAGCGTTATTTCTTCACTTTTATTGTAGCACATTTCCTGCAAATTATCTACCATTTTCGGCTCCTATCTCCAAGCTTACAAATTTTAACGTCTATTTTTGTGCAGGTTCGGCATTGCGGTTGTTGTATTTTGGCGTTAACATGTAAGTGTTACCAAGCAGTTTGATTCCATTTTCATATGCTGTATCAATGAATATGCAAAATTTATAAAATCATAAACGGAGGCTTTCATTATGGTATGCCCTAATTGCGGAAGCGAAAATGTAACGATTACTATGCAGCAGGTGTCCAGCAAAACCAAAAAATCAGGTGTCGGATTTGGCGGACACATGAATAATGCTGCGCGCGGCTTAACCGCTGTATGCACGCTTGGCCTTTCGAATCTTGTTTGGAAGAAAAGCACCGGAACTTCTAAAGAGATTGTAAAAAATCAGAAAATCTGCTTATGCCAAAAATGCGGCAATTCGTGGGAGATTAAATAGATTGGAATAAGCGCGCGAGATTCTAGCGATCACGGCTGATTTTTCCCTTGTTTTTTACACTTCTGTTTGAGCGACGCCATGTACTGCCGGAATGCGTCTTCTCCGATCTGCTCGCGCAGTTCTTTTTCGATGCGCTTCTCTCTTATGTGCAGAGCCAGCAGCACGATCAGATTTACGAAGAGCGCGGCAAGCAAAATCAGTTCAGCGATTTTCAGCCACATGCTATCCACCGCCCTTTCTCAATTCAGGATCCGCGGATCCCGCCGTTTATCCTGCTCCTCGCCTACATCTGAGACGCAGGAAAATAGCATAGGCAGGCCCTTGATATAGTCAAGGCTCAGACTGTGCACATCCCGAAACAGCGCGCCGTCGACGATGACATTTACTTGCCCGTTGTCCAGCCGAACATTGATGCTTTTCATATTCGTTCCTCCGATGTTGTATATTTTAGAACTTTTGTTCTAATTCGTCAATTGGATGTCTTTTACGAAAAACCCGCTCGATTTTTGGGCGTGTAAAAATCAAAAAGAGACGTTTGTGGGACTGATAATGTAATACAATATTTCGTTTTGTCGGCCCCATCGTATCTGGAACATACGGTGGGGCCTTTTCAGCAGATACCCCATTGGACAAGCTATCTGCTACGTCTCCAGCGTAGCAGAGAAACCCGATAAATGTCTATATGTAAAATGGAAAAGTTATGGCAAATTTGGAAAACTCACCGTAAAAACGGTTTCTCATTTTTGGGAAACCGTGAGAAATAGGCGCTTTTTTGGAAAAACTTTTCCGTATCGGAAAAACTTCGATTGGAGATGCATTTTAATGATCACAGAAGACACCTCGCTGCTCGTTGAAACGTTTCGAAGTAGGATCCGGGAAGAGAAGTGGAAATCCGGCTTGACGATCGAGCAGCTTGCGGAGGAAACCGGTGTCCCAAAGTCGGCGCTGATAAAGCTGCTGTCGAACTCAAAAGTCGACATAAGGCTAAGTGACTGCGCTGCGCTTTGCAAATATTTTGATATCTCCATTGATGAGATATTCGGTGTTCGGAGTCCGGCGAAAAAACAGGCCACACCGCAAGACGTACTGGATCGCAACCGTGATCTGGCGGTCGAAAACGCCCGTCTTGCATCGGCCAATGAGGTGCTGCGGGAGCAGATCAAATCTGTACATTCCGTTTGCTATATCCTCGTCTTTTTCTGCCTTGTGCTGGCTCTGTCACTGGTGATATATCTCGTTATTGATTCGCAGATCACAGACGCCGGCATTATCCGCGGCGGGGAACTATCTTTTTCTGCGTGGCTGTTTATCGCTTTGATCGTTGCGGTGATCATAACGGTAGGCATGACGATCTCGCATATTATGCGCAAGGAAAACAAGGAGGACGGGTCATGCAGCAATGTGTAAAATGCAAAAAGGAGATCCCAGACGGATCTCCTTTTTGCTGCTGGTGCGGAAAGAAGCAAGAGGTAAAAAAGGCAACAAAGCGCGGGAATGGAACAGGGTCGGTTTACCGGCGCAACGATAAATGGGTGGCGGAAATAACAAAAGGATACCGGGAAGAAAACGGATCTGTAAAGCGTGTTGTCGCTCGGAAATGCGGATTCCGCACGAAAAAAGAAGCGCTTGACTACCTGCCGATGTTGGCCGGGCAGAAGAAGCGCGAAAAAGCAATTACATGGCGCGAACTCTACGAAATGTGGCTTCCTACTCACAGAGCAGGGAAATCCACAATTGATTGCTACAAATCAGCCGAAAAATACTTTTATCAAGTTGAGTTCTGGAAACTGGAAGATATAGAGATAGATGATTTGCAGGAATGCATGGACGAATGCCCGAGAGGAAGAAGGACAAAAGAAAACATGAAAGCATTAGCCGGGCTTATGTACAAGTACGCAGTTCCGCGCGGATACGCAGAACTGAATTTAGGGCAATATCTGATCGTCAGCGGAGAGTTCGGAGCGGCGAGGGAAAGCTTTACGCAAGAACAGATTGAAAGAATACGAGACGCCGTCGGCGTGATTCCGTTCGCGGATTATATTTATGCAATGTGCTATCTCGGCTTCAGGCCGTCAGAGCTGCTGGCCCTGAGCGTTGACAGCTACGATGCGAATAAAAAAACGCTGACCGGGGGTGCGAAAACGGAGGCTGGGAAAAATCGTGTCGTTCCCATCAGCCCGAAGATCCAGCCCATTATTGATCGTCTTTACGACGGAAAAACGTCCGGCGCGTTGTTCTGCGATGAAAAAGGCAGCCAATTTTCATATGATAGATTCCGGGATGCTGTTTTTTACCCCACACTAGAATCCGTCGGCATTGAAAACCCAATGGTAAACGGAATCCACAAATATTCGCCGCATACATGCAGACACACATTCGCGACATTGATGAAAAAAGTTGTTGCGCCTGACAAAGATAAGATGAAATTGATTGGCCACGCAAGCCCTGAGATGCTCCGGTACTACCAAGACGTGAATCTGGAAGACTTGAAGAAAATCATAAACGCGATCTAAGATAAAAAGTGGAGTGTAACCGGGAGTGTAACCCAACGTGATTTCTCGAAATCTGGCGTGATTTTTCCTTTACGAAGAAGAAAAGAAAAAACCCTGAAACCTTTGCAGTTTCAGGGTTTTTCCCGTTTTACATTGGTCCGAGTGACTGGATTCGAACCAGCGGCCTCTTGAACCCCATTCAATAAAAAACGTAGTATTTTCAATGGTTTTTATGCTATTTGGGTGAAACAAGAGTGTAACCAGATTTACCCCGTGCCTGATATTTTGCGCATGACAGAATCATACACGCGGCGGTTCACAAGCGCGAGCGTATCCATGAGTTCATCCATGATCGGCCAGACGCGTGCAGGGTCTTTCCCGGCAACGGCGCGCAGGAAATCGCTGTCACCGTACTCACCAATCGTTTCCGGCTGCGCAGCCACAGGGGCCGGCGAAGGATCGCCGGAATAGGCAAACGCGGCTACGTTCTGCGTGCCCTGCTCTTCCTCCTGCATTTGCTTGCGGATCGTGTACAGATTTGCCAGTTTGGCATAATTGGGATAGCTGGATTCCTCATATTCCAGCCGTGCAATCTCTTTGCGGATCTCGGCTTTATCCAGCATGTGCTGCCCTCCTTATGCCCGGTCGATCTGCTCCATGCAGCGACGGATTGCGTCGCGGGCCTTCTCGTCGTCCGCATCGCGCATCATATCTTCCAGCTGCGCACGCATATGCTCACGGGCGTCGGTACGGCTGTAACGGCCAAGCGAATCCCGGCGGCGTCCACGATACGAACTTCCGCGCCCATATGTTCCGCGCATATCCGCTTCCCATTCTCCGTCGCGGGCGTATCCGCCGTCCTCAAGCATCTCGATCTTGTAGCTGTTTTTGATGGAGCTTGTCAGCTTCTGGATTGCATCCAGATCGCCCGCAGACATTTCTCGCTTGTCTGCGATTTCGTCCAACTCCTTGCAAAGCATTTCCCGCAGGTTTCTCAAATCGTACATATCGCGTCCTCCTTTCATGCCACGCGCTCGACGGCGAGATTGCTGTTAGCAAAATTAACCGCCTGCGTGCTGGTATTGCGCATGCCTACAGTCAGGCAGCATCCGCGCGGAACCTCGACGATTGCGCTGACGTAGATGTTAAAATAGTTCTCAACAGCTGCCGGTGTCACAGTGGCCGTCGCGCTGGCGAGCGCTTCGCCGTTGATCGCGAGCGCCGCGGTGATAGCTTCTACTGTGCCGCCCGTGGGAATAGCGATATTGCCGCCGAAAGCCACTTTAAAGCGTGCCCGATTCTGGTTTGTCAGCCCGCGAAGTGTAACGAGGCCGCTGCCCTCGCGGTGCACAATGCAAGGCTTGCTACTGACTGCCGTTTCCGTCAGTGGGACATTCTGCCCAGCGGCAACGATCTGGATGTTGGATGCTGTAAATTCAGCCATAAAATCATTCCTTTCATAAAAATATAGCGGCGGAGCAGTTGCCCCGCCGCGTTGCTTTCGAGTATCGGCAATGGGGCCGACCATTTTCGTGAGGCCACGAAAAAGCTCTACGATGTGGAGTTGTTATGCGCAGTTGCCGCAGCCGTAGTTGTAACCGCTGTTGCAGCAGTACGGATTCGCGACAACATAGGCCGGGCTGGGGCTCGGGCGAAGCGTGGAAACAAGGTAATTGTTCTGCGCCGCCTGCGATGCCGCCAGCTGGTAGCCGAAGAGCTGCTGGCTTTGCTCGGCGATCTTCGCGTCCTTCGCCGCAAGCTCCTGCGCCGTCAGACGCTGGTCGATGCTGCGGAAGCCGCAGTTCATCGCGTCGATGATGTCGCGCGTGGTGTTCTGCACCGTGTTGCGGGTGTCGCACGCCTGCGTCGCCATGTCATAGCGTACCTGGGCGATCGCCGCGCGGTTTTCACAGCAGCACTCCTGCGACTGCATCTGCATGGCGTTCAGCTGCTGCATAAGCGCGGCCTGCTGGTTGCAGCGGGAAAGCTCCGCCTGAGAGAAGCCGGAAGTCACAGCCTGCGTTACACCGGCAAAGCCGTTAAGCATCCCCGTGTTCATCGCGTAGAAGCCATCACAGATCCCGTTGTTTACGCTGTCAAGCTTGCGCTCGATGTTTGAGAAGTCAGAGGCCAGCACATAGCCGTCTACAACGCCGCCGGAATTTCTGCCGTTGTTGCCGAATCCGTTTCCATTGCCGCCCCAGCCGCAGAAAATGGCAAGGAACAGGATGATAATCCACCATCCGTTATCGCCGCCGAAGCCGCCCCAGCCACCTCCACCCATCATGCCGGTCGGAGCGACTGGCATCGTCATGGTCGGCGAGCCATCGTTTAAGCTCATATTGTTTCTCCTTTCGTAGTTTCGAAAATTTATCTCAATCGTGGCCACGAATTGAAATTCGCATTATCCAAGCAGCTGCTGAAATTGGGTTGCCGCCTGCTGCAGCTGATTCAACTGCTGCTGCGAGATTCTCCCGCTCTGAACGAGCTTTTCAACCTCCGCTTTTGGGTCGCCCTGGAAGCTCTGCTTGAATTGCTGAAACTGCTGCACCATATTTTGAAACTGCCCCATCCGGCCGGGCATCTGCCCGCCGCCGAGGGCCTGAAACAGGGGGTTAGCCATCGCTTTCAGCCTCCTTTGTCTTTCTCGCCGGTCTTACGCTGGGGGTCGTCAGCTTGGCTACCAGCTCGTCAAACTCCTTGCGCGTCACGTATTCCTCCATCATGTCTTTTCGTGCCGCTGTGGGCGTTATAACGGCCTGTACGCGCTCCACAAGATCATACGTTGTCATGGTCGGCTTTCCGCTTGCGTCGGCCTTTTTCACGTACACAACCGGCGCGTTCATATCCCAAAGCGTTACCGCGTTGTTGGGCGCGACGATAAAGTCGTTTGCGGCCTGTTCGTTCGGAATCCAGATGATCGATTGATTCTGGCTCTGTTGCTGTGGCTGCGGCTGGTATTGCTGCATCTGCGGTGTAGGCTGATACTGTGGGCGCATCATTGGTTCCTGCATTGGCTGACCGATTGGCTGATTGTAAATTGGCTGCTGATACACATATGGCTGTTGTCCGAACATCATTTATCCTCCTTTGCCCAATAGAACAGTGGTATCTCACTCCCAGAATCCCACGTGTCAAAATACGTCCCATCTTCCACGCACACAACGTGACTTGATAACGCCAGCACATACACGCCGCGCGAATGGTTTGCGCAGAAGTCCGCGACAGTGTAGCAGTCCGGGCAGGTGTTCGGTATCACATTCCGGGTAAAACCATGCTGCCGGAGATACGCACCCCATACACTGTTCGCACTCGGAAGATCGCCCAAGATCAGGCCTTGCAAGCACAGCCCGATATATATTTCATCCCAGCTCTTTCCCGTCGCCTTTGCGATTGCCCGAACGGTGCAGTCTCCGACCTGCCGACCAGCGGGATTTGGATTGAAATAAGAAAAGCCCATACCGAACACTCCTTTGATGTGTCCAGTATGGGCTTTTTCGCGGTGCTTTGTGGATCAGTTGTGCATCAGTTTCGTTCAGAGTAAAAGCCCGTGGATCACTCCACGGGCTTGCTTTTTTGTATATAAGCGTCGATCCAGCTGCGGATCAGCGCATTCGGCGTCGTGCCGTTAGCTTTTGCGGCGGCCTTAAATTCCTCCGCGATCTCCCGGCGCATTTTGCAGTTGATATTCGCCATGTTCTCGCGATCCCACTTATTGTTGGCGCGGCGCTTGGCATCAGTCAGCATCGGCAGTCTCCTTTCTGCCGCGGCACGCCCGCACCTTTTCGGCGGTCTTGCTCTCTGAGGGGATGATATATGTGCCGCGCTTGTACGGCATGTAGGAATCAATCGCCTTGACGGATATCCCGAGCCGCTCGGCGATCTGCTGCGTGGTCAGCCCCTGCTTGCGCAGCAGATCGATCTCACGTTTTCGAGGGCTATCATATTCCCGCGCGGTGACAAGCATTTTTCGGGTGGCTGCTTCGGACAGCCCCATCGCCGCTGCCGTGCGCCGCAGCGACTTTTCTTCCTCGTGGTACTTGTCCACAACGGAGCGTATCAGCGCAATGCGCTGGAGTTGCTCACTCATGCTGCATTTTTCCCTCCTCTTCATGCGCGGGAAAGTCGCTCATATTTTGCGAGCGAGCCGGGGATCATGATGCACGGGTAATCATCACCGCACAGTACCTCTCGCAGCAGGTACTTGTAGCCGCCAATCGTGAGCACGATATTCCCGGTTTCTGTCTCATACGGGGCGTACTTGTCAGGGATGATAACGTCAAGCCGCTCAGAGACATCTGCGGTCTCGGCGGAGCAGGGGAATGTGTAGACACAGCGCTTTTCGGCGGCCAGAACTCCATAGTTTGCGTAGATCGTGACTTGCATCTTGTTTTTCCTCCTTTTTGTTTTCCTGCTGTAATCAGCAGGGAAACGGATCGTCAAGCGCGGCTGCGCAGCGGATCGCATCATTGACGGCATCAATATCAAAATCGTCGACCGATGCAACTTTGTCGCCATACCCGTACAGCCATGCTGCATCTGGCTTCTCTTCTTTCACCCACTGCGCTTCAGCTGCGCGGGCGAACCGCCTGAGCAGGTCGGCTTTCTGCTTCCACGGATCAGCCTTTGCTTCGCGATCGGTGCGGAGAGCCGCATACTGCTCATCGGACATGTAACCTTCCGCATGGAACGTCCATGCTTTTTCGACGTCTTCGTCGAATTTCTTTTTCTCATTCTCCAGCTGGGACGCATACGCGTAGATCTTCTTGGTGTCGATATCCTTGATATTCATTATCTTACCCTCCGTAATTTGTTTTTTGTTTTATCTTATGGCTCTATTATACACGGTAATACCGTATATGTCAAGTGGTTTTTCCCGGTTTTTATAAAAAAATAAGCGACGGAAACCCGTCGCTTATTTGCGCTAAGACGATTATACAATATATAATTACAATCCACGCCAGCCTTGCAGCTGGTGATAATATCAGTATAGCAAATTGCATCAAATTGTCAACAATAATTTGCAATCAACTGTACAATTTTTTCGACGTCCGGCGCAGCTGCTCTTTGATCTCCGGCAATCGCCGCTGCACGGTGGCCCTGCCGAGATACAGTTCTGTCGCAACATCGACCTGCGGAAGCTTGTCCACGAAATAGAGCTGCGCGATCTGCGCGTTCTCGCGGCCGAGATTGGCCTGATAGATCACGGCTTCCATGTCCTTTCGCGTCAGGCCGCCCAGCTCTGGCGGCAGCTTGGCGCGCGCGTGCGGTGACATTGCGCTGCCCCCTTACTTCATGGCTTCGGCCAGCTTCTTTAACAGATCATCGCCGTACTTGTAATCCGCAAGATACTTGATCGTGCTGTCGGCAAGCCCGGCTTTTGCTTTGATGGTCTTCTTGGCGTCCTCGACGGCCTTGTCGACGGTTTCTGTATCGTAGTCCACCCACTGGAGCTTTCCGTGCTTCTGCCATACGCGGCTGTTATATCCGCCCTTGACGCCGATGTTGCCGACACCGGTAATCTGCGCGCCATTGTTCCAGATGGGCGTACATTCGACGGCCAGACCGTCTCCGATGTACAGGCCCCAGTGTCCAGGCATCCACAAACCTTCGCCGGGAATGAGCTTATCCCAGCCGGTCGTGGACACGTCCTTGCACTTGGCGATCATGCCGTCGGCAGAGACGTCCGGTACGGCGTTTCCGGCGTAGCGTGCTCCGCCGTGGTAAGCGTTCTTGTTGCCATTCCAACCCCACAGGATCCCCTTTGTGAGGTTCACGCAATCAAAGCCAAAGTAGCCCTTTCCGATCAGCCCGCGGAATCTTGCCTGCTTTGCGGCGTCGTACCAGTCCGGATACTGTTTTGCTTTCTCGGCAATGATCCCATCCGTGACCGGCGAGCCGAAGCAGCCCCACATGTACACAGTTTTGTAATTCTTTGCAACGTCAATATGCTTTTTTACAAGCTCGGACGCTCTCATAACGTAACTCATACCCGATCGCTCCCGTATAACTCGTGGTGCAGCTGCAACACGGCGGCTTCGATCAGTTTGTCAATGACTTCTGCGTCAAATGTGATCCCTTTTTCGGCCAAAAAACTGATAACATATGCCTTTTTGGCCGCGCCGTCCGTCGCGTCGTATAGCTGCTCCGCTGCCTTGACGCCGATCTCGACGTAAGTCCGGATGGTTTGCAGCTTGTCCGCGTCGATCTTGGTTTTGATCCACGGTACCAAAAACGCCGAGACGAGCGCGCTGATGAGCGCGATCACTGCCGAGATGATCTGTGTGTAGTCCATATGTAAGCTCCTTTCAGTCTTTCAGCACGATCTCTGCGATGCGTGCTGCCGCTTCCGGGCCGTATTTCTCGGCCCATTTATCCATGTATCGTTGCGCGTACTTCGCGCGATTCTCATTCTTGGCTTTCCAAAGATAGAACCCGCTGGAAGCCGTCGTTTCAGCCAGCACCGCAAGCGTGATCTCTGTCAGGTCTGCGCCTGCTGCGCAGGCGATGATGAGCGCGAGGCTGACGAGCGCGCTGCAAATCAGCCACTTTTTACTAAATTCCATTGTGCTCGCACTGCTTTTCCAGCTGGTGCAAAAAGCTTTTCACGTCGCCATTTCCGCCCAGCTTGACGTACTTCTGCCCGGCAATCAGACGCTCGGACATCGGCATTTCCTCCGACATGATCGTCAGCCGCAGGATGGACAGATATTGCTCGGCCTGATGTTTCTGCATCTGGTCAAGCTTCTTGTCGATCTCCGCAAGGTGTGTGTCCTGGTTATCGGACTTATCCTGTTTTTTTTGCTTTGCGCTGATAGCGGCGTTGACGACCGCCGTCAGCGCGGACGAGCCGAGCACGGCGCAGATGATCGCAGTGATGGTTCCAGCATCCATTGATTATGTACCTTTCTCTTCCCGGCGGGCTAATCGTCCACCATTTTGATGTATGTCGTGGTGTCGCTCGAGTAACTGATATCCGGCAGCGTCGTGCTGCCAAGAACTGCATACAGGGCTGGGTAATCGGCCTGTGAAAACGTTGAGCCGTCACAGGCGTGCCATGTCTCGTCAAGATACCGGACGGTCGTCACGACGTCTCCGGGGCGAGCGCGCGGCGTGGTCAGCTTATCAATCGCTTCGTCAACCTTCGGGTCATCGGGCGCGTCGCCCGCAGGCCATACTTTTGCGGCGGTGGCGTCCGTCAGGAGGTTTTCTCTGAGCAGCGGCGTGCCCTCCTCCAGCGGCTCATCCGCCGGGCGGATCCATTCGTAGCGCAGCAGGCTTCCGTCGGCGCTGTACACGCCGTACCGCACAGCGCCGTTTGCAAGGCCGTTCGTGCCGATCCTATCCTGCATGGCTCATTCCTCCAGCGCCTTGATGTAGGCTGCGCTGTGAGCATCAGGCGTGATGTTCGGGATTTTTTTTGAGTCGCTGCTGAAATCGTGCGTTACAATTCCGGCTGTGCTCCCGCTGGATTTCGTCGCGCCTGCAATAATATCGCCGTTGGCGGCAAGCTCTCGTACCGTCTCGCTCGTATCCACGCTTTGAAATCCGCCGCTTAAGTCGTCCGAGACGAACAGTTTTTGGTTTGTGGGGCTGTAAAGCACAAACAGACCGTTCGTGCATACGCCGCAGCGGTGGTAATCGGTGTATAGTCCCGCAACTGTTTTTGTTGTAAACTCTGCTGATCCATTTACGGCGTATTTGTAGGTATCGTTATCCGCCAGCACAAAAACAGTGTTCTGGCTGCACAATATATTGGGGTACGCCGAGCTCTTCGTTGTGACGTTCCCAAACTTAGTCCACTCCTGCTGTGCTGGATTTTGCGTGCGCATCAGATAGTAGTCCGGGCTGCTTTGGCTAATCCCATACCAATAGTTATCGTATGGGTTAAATACCGGAGATCCCACAAAGTAATACTTTTCGTTTATGGACTTCCATTTTGTTCCAGTCCATGTTCCGCCGGGCGAGCCGCTTGTGCGAATGCCATATTCAGAAAAAATCGCATAAACGCCGTTGCCATACAGTACATCGTAGTCGGAATTTGCATACCCCGGTGCTGAAATGCCGCCGGAGTCCTCCGTTATAGGATCTACGCGGGCTAACGTCCAACTGCTCGCCAAGCTTGACTTGTACATAACTCCGACGAGAGTAAGCGTACCACCGTCGTACCCCTTTGCGGAAAAGCACGCCACATACTGATTGTTGTAGTAATGCACGGGTCCGATGGAACAAATTGCAACATCGTATGATGTGTAAAAGCCGAAGGTTTGCCACAGCTGATCGTCCGTCGGCAGCTCTACGGCTTCCCATGATTCAAGATCGCCGGATTTGTACAATGCGCAGGCGGTCGCCGTGGACACGCTCCGGAACCAGCAGCCGCTTGCGAAGGAGATATGATCTCTCGGGTAGTCAGCATTAACCGATATGTCGTTTGTTACGGTTTTGCTTCCCCACGGGGCCAGGCTCGCCGATGTTCTGAGGGCCGTGAACAGCTCCGGGTAATCTGCTTGTGTAACAAATCGCCCGTCGCACGGTAACCAGTTATCGGACGGAGCGCCGCGGGCGGTGATCTCAATATCGCCAATCTGCGCCGTCCCGCTCGCAAGCTTTCCGAGCGCTGCGCTTACCGTCGGATCTTCCGGGCGGGTTTCGTCGTTCGGCCAGATCTTTTTTGCAGTTGCATCTGACAGCAGATTCGCCTTATTGAGCGGCGTCCCCTCGACGGTCGGGGCGTCCTCGCGCTTCATAAATTCGTAGCGGTTCAGCGTGCCGTCGGCGTTGTAAATGCCGTAACGGATCGCGCCGTTATCCAGCACCTGTGTCGGTTGTCTGTCTTTCATATCAATCCTCCCACGGCGCACTCCGCCGCGCCTGTATACCGAAACGCCTTAATGACGTTATCGATCAGCGTCTCGCAGAGCGTCAGGATGCGCTCGATGTCGTTTGCGCCTATGTAGGTCAGCCGGTCGATCTCCGGCGCGGCGGGCGTGCCGGGCGGATACGTCAGCGCATTCCGCACGTCCTGTATCTGCTGCCGGTATTCAGCGGCCTGTGACGCTGTTATAACGTCCGTCAGGATCCAATCCGTCTTCGCCGTCCACCCGGTATCCGTTCCGCATTTCGGCGCAAGGCGCTCCGCCAGATAGTTCAGGGCAGCACCTACGCGGTTCAGATCGCTCGCGTTGTACGCGCCCTTTATCCCGGCCAGCCATTCCGCCCGCTCATCTGCCGTCATGGCGGCAAATCCCTTCGTCGCCAGCTCCTCCACACGGTCGACGTCCGCCGCCGTCCGATCCGTGATGAGCGTATCGATGATCGTGCTCATGTGCCAACTCCTTTTGTTACGGCGTATATGCCGCCGGTAAAGCTTAATTCCATTCCGGTTTGTACAACGTTTTCGTTTTGCCCGAACGCATCGGAGATCTTTACGGTGTCGCCGGTTTCGAGCGCCGGATCGCAGCGATTTTTCACCGCGTAAACCTTCCGCCTGTTGTACTGCGCAAGCAGCCAGTTTGCAACGCTCTGGTAGTTACCAGGCGCGACGCATGGATTATTTACGCTCTTGATGTTCTTCCCATCCCCGGCGGTTGTTGTTTCGTCGATCTCCGCAAAGTCGCTTTTTACGTGGAGTTCCACGCAATCAACGGCTTCGGACACCGATACGCCATCGTAATTGTACAGTTCATCCGGCGTTATCGCGCCGGACGCTGCGCCGGTGGATAGTTCTGCAATATGCAGCACGCCGGAACGATCAATCCATACAGAGCACATGGCTGCCTGGGCCAAGAGCCGGACTGCTTCCCGCCGCGTCGTTTTGCGTGGGATCGCCGGGACAACAAGCCTTTCCGCCGCTCCATCCCCATAGAGTACATCGATATCATACCCCGTCAGAACGGCGGAGATTGCGGCTTGCAGCTCGCATGCCGTTGCGCCTCCGTCCTCATACGTTGCCCGCTCCAGTGCTGCCGCCATATCGTTTCCAATCATCTGTGCTGTTACGCCGGAGTCTTTCGCCTTTACCGATGTAAAGAAAAATTCTCCAACGTCGACGCTCTCGCCGTTGATTATGCAGCTTGCCAGCAGTTTTTGCCCCTCCTGGATAAGCGAAAAGATGCCATTTGGATTGAGAAGGTTATACCGGTGATCCGAGTTATCAAAAGTGAAGGAAATCTGCCTTGACGGAAAGGAATCGCAGGAAACGGACGCGCCCTCGATGATCGATACGCTTGTCATGCTATCGCTCTCATATGTTTCCGTCAGGCCGAAGTCGATCTGCCGGAGTCTGGCGCGCGTCTGCGGAAGAAATGTTTTATCGAACTTAATAACCAGTTTCGTGTAATTTGCGGCAATCAAGCTAATGTTTTGCCGTGCCTTTGTGATCGTTTCCGTCGCCGATGCAACTACCGTTCCGTCGTTCGCGTATGCGGTAACTGTGATCTGTGCTGGATGTTGATTTGTTCGATCATCAAAAAAGAGCGACCAGCCTATCGTGGATACCGGCGCAGAAAAATCAAATGTGATTGTGCTTCCCAGCTCTGCGGCGTCGTTTGAGAGATTCCCGCTCCACCAGCCCACATATTGCCCCGCAAATCCTTCGTTCGGCAGGTTGGCAGTTCCATCAAGCACCCACCTGTTTAGCTCCAGCGCCGGGAATTTGCCGGATATCGTTTCTTTGTCGCTGATCGTCTCTGCGGCACTCGTGCCTGGCGTGGAGTCCGACGCGGCTGCCGAAGCGTTCTTTTTGGCAGATGGATCGACGATGTAAAATCGGACGATCATACCAACCTCACGCACCGGCGTAAACGGATCGTACCCGCTCGATACCTTCTGCATCAGTCCACCCCTTGCTGTGTCGCCGTGATCGTGACGCCGCACCACTGCGACACGCCGTCGTCATCGTAGATGACCGCCTTGTATAGCGGCTGGTCGAGCAGAAAGTTTCTTGTTTTGTCTCCGTCGACGTCCGGGTAGGTTACGCTTAACACGTGTTTTGTGTTAATCATGCTTCTGAGCACGCGGAGATCGGCGACGGACAGCCAACCCGTAGGGATATTAAGTTCGTTCTTTACGCCGATGATATCCATAACCGTTTTCCCGGACGCCATTGTGGCGGTTGCCCCTACGTCCTTCGGTTGGATTGTAAATACAAGATCGCGCATAAGCGTAACCGTGTTTGTTCCGTCCGTGATTTTGATTCTACGCAAGCGATACACCCCTTTGCATGATCTCGCCTCGCAGCGGATCGAACAGCAGCCGTGCCAGCGTCTGGCCGTCGAGGTTGACGTTGATCTGCACAGGCGTGCCCGATTGATCGTTTGCCAGCAGGCCGTTTACAATGCCGGCGGAGGATTTTCCTACACCGGACACGGAGAAGGATGTAGCGCCGAAGGTCATCTGATCTTCGATATCGCCCCTCACGCCGATCATCTCGCGGCTAAATCCCTGTCCGAGTCCTTCTGCCATGTAGCCGCCGATCCCGGCGAAGACTTTCGACGGGGACGCGATGCCTAGGATGCCTTTCACGCCGTCCACGAGCCCGTTTACCATATCGCGAACGGTTTGCTTCAGGTTCTCCCACATGCGCAGGAAACCGTTTTTGATGCCATCCACGATGTTGCTGCCAATACTGCCCCAATCGTAGCCGAGGAACGTATCTACAATCGATTGGATCAGCATTGGAATTGCCATAATCAAATCCGGGATCGCGCTGATAAGCCCTTCTATCAAAGCCATGATGATCTGCGGGCCCGCTAAGATGATCTGCGGCAGATTCGCAATGATCCCGTTTACGATGCCGATAATAAGTTTTGGAGCGGCGGCGGCAAGCTGTGGGATTGCTTTAATAAGGCCGTCCACCAGCGACATGATGATCTTCACGCCGGACTCGATGACTTTTGGCAGATTAGCGATCAACGTAGTAACCAAATTCGTAATGAGTTTCGGCGCAGCGTCAACGATCTGCGGGATTGCGTCTATCAGGCCGTCCACCAGCGCAAGAACGATCTCCAGCGCAGCGTCGATCATGTTTCCGAGATTGTCCGGGCTTGTGAGCGTGTCGGCGATCTTCAGGATCGCGTCCGTTGCTGCCGGGATAATCTCTGGCAGAGACTCGGATATACCCTGCACAAGCGATACAACAACGTCAACGCCAGTCTGCACGATCTCCGGCAAGAGTTCAATAAGCGCTGGAACCAGAATGCCAATCACTGTCGGCGCGACGTCGCCCAGGACAGCGAGGACAGCCGGAAGCGCGGCCATGAGTCCCGCAATCAAACTTGTCGCTCCCTCGATCAGCGATGGCAGTACCGATTCCAGCAAGGGCGGCAGCTGCACGCTGACCGTTCCTATGAGAGATGTGATTGCCTCCACGATGCGCGGCAAAAGCTCCTGAATGCGCGGAATCAAGTTATTTCCCGCGACGACAACGGAGTCTGTAAAATTGCCGACGAGGGTTCCCAAATCCTGCTCCGGATCCGCAAGGCCGGTCACAAGGTTTTGCCATGCGGCTTTTACCATGCCAAACGATCCTTGAATTGTGGACGCGGCTTCTTTTGCGGTCGTGCCAGTGATGCCCATTTCAGTCTGCACAACGTGGATCGCATCCACGATATCTGCATAGCTGGAAATATCGTATTTTACACCAGAAAGCTTTTCAGCATCTTCAAGCAGCCGCTGCATTTCGGCCTGGGTGCCGCCGTAGCCGAGCTTGAGGTTATCAAGCATCGTATAGTTCGCTTTCGCGAAGCCCTGATATGCGTTCTGGATCGAAGTCATGTCCGTGCCCATCTTGTTCGCGTTATCGGACATATCAGTCAGCGCTAAGTTTGCCTTTTCTGCCGCTGCGTCGGTGTCTCCGCCGAGGGATTGCAGCAGGGACGCAGAAAAGCTTGTAACTGTCTCCATGTATTTATTTGCGGACAGCCCAGCGGTTTTGTACGCGTTGTTTGCGTACTCCATGACTTTATCTTGGCTGTCCTTGAATAGCGTTTCTACGCCGCCCACAAGCTGCTCATAATCCGCGTATGCCTGCACCGCTTTGGTTCCAATCGTCCCAATTGCCGTGGCCGCTGCCGTTACGCCCACGACTGCGGCTTTGCCTACGGCTGCAAGCCCGTTTTTTACTTTTTCACCGAGCGCGGACGTTTTCTTCCCGGTTTTGTCGATGCCCTCGTCGGCCTCGGACGTGTCAGCGCCGATTTTTACAAAAAGTTCAAACAGATTCATTTGCCGTTCGTTTCACCTCCAGCCCGCACCGGCGCACAATGTCGGCGGTGATCTCTTCGCAGGTGCGGTTGTCCTGCGGCTTTGGCCTGACAATATCGGCATATTTCGCCTGCATAAAGCTTCCACCTGCGATCCTTGCCGTGTTTTCCGTGATCGTGCGCATGCACTCCGCCGCATAAACGTGAAAGGCCGATTCCTCCTGCTGCCGCTTTATCAAAATCGGCAAAAGGCGAATCAGCCCCCCGACGCTTATTTTCGGAGCATTCAGCAGCGAAAGTGTTACGCTTTCGCCGCCGATGCGCACGATTTGAAAAAATCGATCAGATCTTTGTCCTCGGCCAGATCCTTCATCTGGCGCATTGTCTCGGCGAGCCTTTGCGCCCGGATCTCGCCGATGCTTACGCCGTTGATCGCGGCCAGGATGCCGCAGGCGTCGTCCCTGTGCTTTTTCAGGATCAGCGGGATCCACTGGCCGATCTTCTGCGCTCCGATTGTGTACTTTTCGCCCGCTGTCTGCGGCTGCTCTTCATCGATCTGCTTTTTCAGGCTATCCCGCAGTTCTTCATCCGTCAGGATGTTGAGAAGAAACACGCTGATCTCGCACAGGGCGTCTGCGGCTCTATCTGTGCTCAGTTCGGATAATTTCATGTTCTTCCTCCTATCAGCTCTCCGCCGTCCCGGCCTTGATGTACAGTTCATACGGCACAACGTCCTGCTGCGTGATCGAATAGTGCGCCGTGTACTCAAAGGCCATCTGGCCTTTGCTCTTGTCTGCAGTTTTTAGCTGGAAGCCGCCCGTGGACAGTGCGTTCATCATGTGAATCGCAATAAACCCGCCGTTGTTTGCGCCGTTTTTATCGGAATAGTCGCCAACAATCCAGATGTCTGCAAAGTCGGCACTGGACAGGTCGCGGCGGGGAACGACTTTCGTCGTGTCCGTTCCGTCGATGTCCGCCGCGGCCATCAGGGACTTCGCGGACGCGGTTGTTACCGTAACAAACGTGCCGGCGCACTTCACCTCCACGTCATCCTGCCGTTTCAGCTCTTTCGTGTTCTTGGGGCAGTTGTCGACGTCCGCGCCATAGTCCGAGTATGTCGGTGTTGCCGTAAATGTAATGCCTCCGGTCGTCGCACCGAGCTGATCTTCGACGTCAAACGCGCCGGTCGCCGGGGTGAAATTGCTCAGGATTACACCGGCGTTGATTTGCAGCTGCTTGAACGTATCCGCCGGAATTTTTGTAAACTTTGCCATGTAGTCAGTCCTTTCAGTTCGCGGTGATATACTCAACCGTAATATTCAGATACCGCCGCTTGATGTTTGCATCGGAATCGTCCCGGACGTTTTGGCACCATGGGGATCCGCGCTTTACCCAGATCGCGCCGCCGTCGCACGGAACGAACACGCCGCCAAGTCCAATGGCGTCCGCGATTTCCTGTGCCTTTGCGTTTGGCTCCGCTTCCTGTGTGGTGTAGTACCACAGGTTCACCGTCAGCCCGATTTCTCCGCTGTCCCACGCGCCTGTGATCAGCTCATATGTCAGCCACGGGAAAACGGCGTCGTCCGGCACGCTGGACGCGGGATAGGCCGTCAGGAATTGTGAGAACCACGCGTGCAATGCTTTGTCTTTCGTCATGTCGGCAACGCTTTCTTTTCTGCTGTGAAGTATTTCAGGGCGAAGCTTGCAGACTTCGGCGTCTGCTTGTCCTTCGGCTCAGACGTCACGCGGTATGTCTCCCCGGTCGTCTCGTCGCGGAAGAAGTCGTTATAATCGATGGGGACGGCTTTTTGCACGAGCACCGAGTACACGCTTGTCACGCCCTCTTTCTCCGCTCTGCGCGCCTCCATGGAGGTGTCGAGGGCCTGATAGTTGTCAAACGCTGCGCCGTCTGCCCATGTTGTGACGTAACCGCCCGCTCCATCCGGTGTGCGGCTTTTTTCGAGCAGCACGCACGGGCGGGCAAAATCATCAAGTAAGCTCATATCAGATCTTCCTCCATTGGTTCATGCGCGATTTGAACGTCGCCTGCCATGTCACGGCCCCGCTCGCGGACGTGCTTCCGCTCGACCCCTTCGAGTAGCTATACCCGCCGAAGCTTTCCGATGTGAACGGGCTTGCTGCTGCGTCGCCGTTTTTCTCCTGCCACGCTCTGATTTCAGCTTCGAGGGCGAGAACAGAAGAGGGGACAGCCATCGGCCAGACGGAGCCGTCGAAGGTCTCGTCCGCCATCCCATAATCCGGGTACTGGTGAACTCCGTCGTTGAAAACAGAGCCAACCACACGGAAAAACTGTCCGTTTTGCAAAAACGGCAGTGTGATGCTGCCGTTCTCAACCGTGTACGTGCCACTGATTCTGTCAGTTTCGAACCAGTTTCGAAGCACGCCACATAATTCAGTCAGCATCACACCGCCACCTCCATTACTTCGCCGTTACCGTAGCGTTACCGGACTTCTGCGCCTTGTAAGCCGCGTCAGCCTCAACGACTGTGATCTTCTTGCCCGTAGCCGCCGTGATATCAGACTTACCGTCCCACGTCGACCACGTTCTGACATTCTGACCATAGGTCACAGTCTCAGCCGAATCGCCTACCTTGTACTTGTAGACGTTCCCAGACGCTTCCTTCGCCGGGTTGACCGTGATCTTCGTGTCGCCGGTTTCGGTTCCGGCTGCCGAAGTGACGGTCAGCGTGCCGAGTGACGGAGTCTCGTCAATGTCAGCAACGGCAATGCCGTCCTGATACTCCGCGAACAGGGTCATGCCCATAATTGCAAAGGACTCGGAGACCGCCGTGGAGTAGTTGCCCTGTACGTGGAAGCCAACGAGGTTGGTTTCGCCGTCGGTTCTGTAGTCGAGGCCAGCGCGGGCGAAATCGCTGTCTGCCGGGTCGATGTAGTACAGAACGATATTTTCAACCGGCGTTGCAATCACACGGCCACGCTTGATCTCATCGTCGGACAGCAGGAATACCGTGCTGTAGCCCATGAAATTTTTGATGTACTGGAAACCGAACTCGGTCTGAATGGTGATGTCTGCGCCGCCGAGGTAGTCGTACAGATCCATCACGTTCACGAAGCCAACAACATTGGTCGCGGTGCGGTGCATCTGCTTGAACTTGTTGATGACTGCGCCCTTCGCCATTGCAAGCGCGCGCTGCCAGTTGGTTTCGCTGACGCTCAGAAGACCGGTGTTGAGGTAGGTGTAAAAGCGATTCGTGACGTTGGTCTGCAGCTCATACAGGAACGCCTCGTCGGTCATCGCGACTGCCACGTCATAGCCGTATTCCTTGATCGCCTCGATGGAAACGGCCTTTGCGTACTTCTCGACGTTGATGTTGGCATAGTCCTTCTCGATGACGGTTGCTTTGGAGTAGGGGATTTCCTCACCCTCGCCGACGGACGCCGCAAGCGTCACGCTGGCCGTCTTGGATTTCAGGACAGTACCTGGCTGCTTCTTGATGGGGCGCATAATGCCGAGGATATCGCGCAGATGCTGCCAATTCCGCGCAAAGCGGGTTACAAAGTCGATTTCGCGCGCCGTGACCTGTACGTCGCTCGTCATCGTCAGGTTGGTCTTTGCTGCCATGTTTATTCTTCCTTTCCGAACAAATTGAGGTTTGCGGCAATCGCTGCCTGCCGTTCGGATGCATCCTTGATTTTGAAGATGTCGTCCCGGCTCATAGCGCCGCCGTTGTTTGCGGGCGGGTCTTTGGTGTCAGCGCCCTTCTGTTTCGTGGTAACAACGAAATCTGCCCACTCTTCCTTGATGGACTTGCGCAGATCGTCAGCGTTCTTGATCTTTCCGTCTTCCAGCTCGACGCCGGACAGATCGGTGACTTTCAAAACCGTGTCGATGCGCTTTTCGCTGATACCCGCAGACTTCAAAAGCTCCCGGTACGCGGTTTCCTTCGCGGACTTGGCTTCCTTCTGCGTCTGCTCCTTCTTGTAGTCGTCAAATTCCTTTTTGACTTTATCGTGCTTATCCTTCCAGCCGTCGTCCCCCTTGGCTTTCAGGGTTTCAAGCTCCGCCTGTACTCCGGGGAGCTTTTCGGCGTCCGTTTTGTACCGTGCAAGGTCGCTTTTCAAGCCGTCGACGGTATCAGTGTGCGCCTCAATGATCGTGTCCATCTGCTCTTCAGTCAGCCCCATGCCCTTCAGGAGCTTTCGCGTTAGTGCCATGCTTTGTCTTCCTTTCCCTTGTCGGCGGTTCCTTGCCGCGACAAAACAAAAAATGTGGCAACAGTCATTTCCTTACTGTTACCACATTTATACCTGATATTTTTGGCTCTGGGACGCAAACATTCAGCCGTTTTTCAGCTCATCTTCAATGATTCGCTGGTATTCAGGCTTATGGTCTGCTGCGGCAGGCTTTAAAAACGGCTGCGCCTTGTTTCCGTGCGTCCAGTGCCAGTTGCCTTTTTCATCCTGATACGCCCAGGGCGTCGGCCTGCCGCTCGGGTAGTGTTCGCCTGTTCCGAGTTCAACGTATGCGGCATATTCCATGTCGCTGCCGATATACGCTGCCGGTTCGTCCGGATCTATACGATGCGTGATGCTATTGCGAAGATTGCCGGTATCAACCGGGCAAAGCCGCTTTGCGTACTTTTCAGCCGTCATGCTGATCTTTTCGAGAGCGCGAATCAGCGCGTCGTGCATAGCAGACTTCACTTCTTCAGAATTGTCGATAAACTCAACGCTCATTTTTCAGTACTTTTATGCAACGCTTCCATTCGGCTTGCTTTTCCGATTTTGAATTCTGCTCAATCAAAACGGAAAGAAGTATGTTCCATCGTTCCAAGTTCTCAGTATTTACGCCTTCGTTTTCCAAGAATGCCAATGTCTGCTTCATCGGGAATAGTTCAGCCCTAGTGATAAACGATTTTACAAAATTCCGAGGGCAACCAAGTTTCTCGCACTGTTCGGCTACCGCCCCTGTTTCTTTTTGCGCTTGTGCGACGTGTTTTTCTTTGAATTTTTTTACATACTCACTCATCATCCATCACCATCTTTATGTAATATCGGTATTCTCCCATGATTTCTTCCTCGCGGACTTCTTTTATTGTAAATGTTGCGTCTCGTTTCAGCAAAAATTCATATTCGGTATCTTGAAACTGCCCTGCGAGCTGGTTAACGTATGCTCCTCGCCCCGTTCCCGCCGGAATTTCAATATCAAAAAGCGTTGGTTTTGCAGCCGCAACACCATTGTTTCGGACAACTGTTGTGCTGGAATACGCTGCTTCTCGGAATTTTTTACCTACAAGTTCATTTAAGCTTTCCTGCACATCGTTTTCTTCTACAAGCCTATCAATAACGTCATTCGCCACGCCGCGTTGAACGCAAATATTGTCTTTTAGCTCATATCTACTTATTGCGCTGTCAAGTCCTTTAATTTGCTGTTCGACAAATTCGGCATTGATATTTTCCCAATCACCCGTTTTGCGCAAATATGCGTTAATATCATAGAATCCTCCGCCGGTATAATCTCCGATGGCATGGTTTTCATCTGCTGTTAACGCTTTTTGCCATTGTGAATGCTTGCTTCGTTTCTTTGCGAGCAAACCGTGCTCTTCCCCGTCAAAATAGAAGAACTCATTAGCAGCTTCTCCGGTGTCGAACTGTCTGTATGTTTTTATTATAGCAGATTCCCCACCGTCTGCAACTTTATTTGTTCTCTGCTTCCAGCCTGCCCATTCGGCATAGGTCATGTTCTCGATCAGCTCGTTCCGCCCGGTCGCCTGGTTCCTGGCTCGGCGCTTGCCTCCGGAGGTGTTGATCCCTTCGATCTCGGATACCAGCGTGCAACGGCAGTTATAGATTTCGGACGGTGGGCCGTTCGGATCTCCGGGAAAGCGGCAACCGTTGGAAAACTTTTTGTCGTTGTCGACGATTTCGCCGTCCAGCATGGCGTGGGAGTGGCGCGTCCGTCCATCAAGTGTTGCCATCCACTGCTTTCTGCACTTGATTCCCATTTTCTCAGCTGCATAATAGGAATCCAGCCGCCCGGCATTCTGCGCGCCGGTAACGGCTGTGCGGGCAGTCCGGATTGCGCTGTCCCGGTTCATGGTGGTAATCCGGCTTTGCAGATCATCCGCCATGCCCTTGATGCTCCGGCCCTGTAAAATGGAACTGGTGACGCTGGCTGTGATCTGTTTTTTGCCGTATGCCAGATCAATCCCGCGATTGAGCGCCCACTTTTCCGGATAATACGGCATAAGCTCCGGCTGTTCGGCAATGAGCCGCTTCACGGTCTGCTCGTCCCAGATATCAAAGCCTGCATCTCCGGCAACCTGTTCAATCGTGTACGCCGCAAAATTACGGTTCAGGCTATAAATGCCCGGCGTCGCGTCGTTGACGTAAGCAACGGCTGTCGCGTTGGCGTTCGTCATGCGCTTGGCTACCTGATCGCGCAGCGCCTCGAAGCGTTTCCCGCGCCCGATCTGGGCGATCCGCCATTGCCTGTAATGCTCTTCCGTGATCTTGCCCGCGTCCAGCTGCGCTTTCATTTCTTTGTCCCGCTCAGAGAATTTGCTGAAATATTCCCGGATCGTCGCGTCCAAGCCGTTGTATGCCTCTTGGTAAACTGCGAAAATTCTCTTTTCCAGTTTTGTAAGCTCTTGCTCTGTCAGCCTTTGCCCTGTGTCCATGCGGACCTCCTTTTGCGCCTATGCCTCCACAACCTCCACATAAATCCCCACCAGCTCGGCCAGCGGATTAAAGACGGCCTGTCCGGTGGCGCGGGTGCAGCGGTAGGTTACGCCGGACTGGCTGTAATACTGGCCCGCGTACAGCTCCATGTTGCCGTTATACGGGATGGGGTCGTACCGGCTGCCGTCGTGCTGCTCGTCGATGCGGGTGTAGATGCTCTCCGTGCCGACGCCCGGCACCCACTGCGCCGCGAAGGTGTGGGCGGCTGGGATCGTCTTGTAGAGGTCGCCGCCGCTCAAAAACTTAAAGCCAGCCTTGTCGGTGGTGTACTGCGCCGCGACGAGATCCGCCCACTCGGGGTAGAACTCCCGCATGCGGTAGGCCGTCGCATCGTCAACGGCCAGCGTGTTGATCTGCTGGCGCACCAGCATCTCCTGCACCTCCGCAGCCGACAGCGGGCGGTGCTTTTTCTCCGCTTCCGCCCGCGCCTGCTCGGCCTGCATGGCGGCGATTTCGGATTCTGTTGCATCGCGGATGATGCCGTTTTCGTAGATTTTCATGGTTTTACCTCCCTGCAATCAAAATGTGCGACCCAGTAGGTAGCTCTACGACTGATGCATACAAAGCGGACTCATTAGCCGATATCAGTTTGTCTACGGCTTTCATCCAGTTTGTTCTCGGGACATCTATGAAACCAGGGGACGTGTTTGTGGTATTCGCCACATAGACCTCAACAATCATTCCTATGCCCTCGATTTTTTTCGCGCTGTAATTGTGTATGGAACCGTAACTTGTACTAACAACGCTGATGTTATTTACGACATCAATGGCTCCAGCAAATGTAGTAAATCTTGTATAGGATACAGCGGTATCTCCTTTTGGGACAGACAAAAAAGCGATATACTCATTACATTTAGCTGCACTTTCTGTCATTTGAACGGAGACCGCCGCAGCTTCGTCAAGCATTTGATCGTATAGGATCGTATATGCGCCGCCCCCGCTCGGCATATCCACCGGGCTCCACGCGGTCGGCTTGCCGTCTGCGTCGACGGCGGTGATCTTTGCGATCTGGCCGACTGCCGCGTTGGTCATGCCGAGGGAGAGATCGGTACCGCCAGCCTCGCCCTTTGGGATGCCGAGATCCAGCAGCGGATTTTCCGCCGTGCCGGATACGCTGGCCGTCGCGTCGCTGCCTGCGGGCAGGGTCTCGACCGTGCCGATCTGGAGGTTGGGGGTGGCGCCGGGGTCGCCTTTTGCGCCGGGGGAGCCATCCTTGCCATTCGTGCCGTCCTTGCCCGGCGCGCCATCCTTGCCGTCCTTGCCGTTTTTGACCTCGGCGGTCGTGGTGCCGGTTTTGTCGGTGATGGTGATGGTCGCGCCGGTGTCAGTTTCGGACACCGAGGCTGAGGGGCTGTAGCCGTCCTGCCCGTTGGTGCCGTCTTTGCCCGGTGCGCCGGGCGTTCCCGGTGCGCCGTCGTCGCCCTTGAGATCGGCCACGGCGATGAGGTTTTCCCACGTCGCGCCGCCGTCATTGCTGTACTGGATATACCCGTCCGCGACGCGCAGGTCGATGGAGCCGCTGCCGCCGGAGCCGGTCTTTGCTGCCTCGTTGATCGCGGCGACTAGATTCTCTTTGGCTGTGGTGGTGAGGCTGTTTAGATCTCCGATGATGCCTTCGAGTTGCCGCAGCGTCAGCTGCTCCGTAGGCGTAAAAACGTATTCCGCCGGACGCTTTCGGGGTTTTACTGTAAAAGCCCGCTCAATCTTTGTGTATCCATCCAATTCCTCGCCGACATATGCATATACTGTAAGCGGCAAAGCGGCCTGAAGCAGCTCGTCCGGGATCTTGGCTGCACCGTCTTCGACGTCAACGTCAATTGTCCTTCCGTAGCCGCTGCTGTGCTTCTGAAAATGCGCTTGCTTTACCGTCTCGTCGTCAAACACGACTTTTCTGCCGGTGTCCCACTGCCAAAGTTCGTTTCTTCCGTCCGCCAGTTTAATCGTCATTCGTATCGCCTCCCGTGCTGTCCGGCCCCGCAGCCGCAAATCGTGTGAGATCTTCCGCGCTCTTCCGCTGCAAGATCTCTGTTACTTCCTCCTGCGTCAGCCACGGCAAATGCTTCAAGATTGATTCATCGTCCAGATATTCTGCGGCCATCAGCACCATCTGTGTCTGCTCCAGCTGGTTCACGATCTTCGAGCGCGTAAATGTCGGCTCGTCTTCAATTCCGATCAGTGCAAAAAGTTGATACAAGAAATCATCGACGCAGTATTCAAATTCATCGACCTTGTTGTCCATCTGCTGGTATGCTGCTGTGATTTCTGTCGCTGTCTTTTGGCCGCCCTGTATTTTTGTAACGTCTAGCATCTGGAAATCCCGGTAAAGATCATCGCTGATTCTTGTCAGAAGCGCTTCCCGCGCCTCAACCGGAATTGTAAGCGTGTGGGCCTCGGCTTTCGCGCCGTCATCGTCCACAAGCCCAACGCCGATCCTCCGCATGGACTCCTTAAACCGCGCCATATCGATCTCGTCCATGCCGCCCGCATTGGAGATCGTCCAATAGATGATCGACGCTTCGTCAACCGTATCCGCAAAGCCGGATTTGATCAGATCATAGCAGTCGATTGCTTCGCGCTGGCCGACAAGCTCAGACTGCCGGGCACGGTTGCCATACATCGGGATAATCGGAAATCCCGGATAATTCTGATACTCCAGAATTTCCGTTCCATCTGCTTCGGAGCTTGCTTCCACCGCAACATATCCGCGTTTCTGCTCCAAAATCTCCATTTCCTTCCCGCTCCTGCGGATGAATTGTGTGTATCCGTCCGGTTCGAAAAGCGTAGCGCGGAGCGGTTTGTTCGCTGCCACCTGCCAGAACCGAATACCGGCGCGAAGCGATCCGTTTTCCTCATCCAGCAGCGGCACAAATTCCAGAGCCGTGAACACTTCCAGATGATCGAGGTTCCAGAAGCCATAGGCCACGCCGCCGACGAGCGCCGAGCGCGCCAACTCCTGAATCTGATTGTCAAATTTTCTGCCGAGCCGTTTCTTGTTCTCTGCGTTTTTCAGAGTCACGCCGTTACTAAGCAGATACTGCGTTTCCTGCCGCATGAAAATCGGGAAGAATGCGCTGCGGAGCTTGTAATTTGCGCTATAGTTGTCCGGGATTGCCTTCCCGGACAACGTATAAAGCAGCTTCTGCACAGCAATGATGGTAACATTCCGATGCTCGTCATACTCCCGCGCAATTTTTGCCGTCTGGTACAGATCCGAGTTTTTGTGATCGTTGATTGCAGCCAGAACAAATTCCATTCTGTCTCGATCCGATTTTTCGGCGACCTCTAAAAAGTCCTGATATGTTTTCATCTTTTACCTCACCGCGCCAATTCCGGCACAAATCTGTGTTCTTTGAAGTGCTTTTTCAAGACCGTCATCACCATGTATCTGATTTCGTCCATAGCGTGGTCGTTTTCCTTCACGACGCGGTCAGCTTCCGCTTTTTCGTCCCACCTGTAAAGTCCAAATTCCCGAATGGAATCTCTGCAACCAGCATAAATTTTGATCTTCCCATCTCGCAAAAAATCAGACACGATTCGAATTCCGTTCATGACGTCATTGTCCGCGTGCCTGACCTTGAAGCGCCCGCGCCTGCGCAGTGCTTCGATAAACGAAGCCGCCGACGGGTCGACGACAACCGCTCGAATTGTTCTGTCTCCCGCTAGCTGCTCGATCATATCGCAGTACTCTTCATCGGTCTTCTGCGCCTTCGTCTCGCGCCCGCTGTAATACACTTCTGCAATTCGGACGGCGGATTTCTTCCCGACGCACCACAGGCCAGCAGAAAACGGGTTCAGTGTGCCGTAATCAATGGATATATAATAATCTCCGATATCCGGGATATCCTGCACAATGCAGCTATCTCCAAACATCGGATACACCAGTCCTTCAGCGCGTACCCAGCGGCCAAGAATATATCTGTCGTAATATACCGTTCCTTCGTATTCCTTTTTCAGGTTTTCCTTGAATACTTCTGGAAGAAACGGGTTATCATCAATTGTGTAAGTCTGGCTGAAAATATCCGCGTCGCTGTCGAGGAACTTTTTTAGCCAGTGATCCGGGTATTGCGGATTGAACGTCCCGTCAAAGCAGGAATATTCCTTGTCAAGTCGGCTTTTCAGCAGTGCAAAGACTTCTTCCGACCAATCCGCAACCTCGTCTCCGTAGCAATACTTGATCGACGCGCCGCGGATCTTGGATACCTGAGATACCTTTTCTGCGCCAAGACAATAGCACTTCTCACCAAAAATCCATGCTGTGTTGTCGCTGGAAATTGTCCCGACAAGCATATCGCCGTATAGATTCCGCATCGGCTCCAGCACATTTCGCTCAATCGTGGATTTTGTTACACCGAGAATGACGGCCAGACCATCTTTTCCGATTCGCTCACGGATCCGGATCGGTATGATCCATCGAAAATCGAGGTAAGTCTTCCCGCTTCTGGTGGCTCCACCCTTGAAGTTCCAGCGATGTATTCCGTACTTTACAAACTCAATTTGTTTCGGACTTAACAGCATCTTGGAACTCCTTCAGCATTGCGTCGAGCTTTTCCATTGTCGTTCTATTGCGGTCGGAAGCTGCCGCGTATCGCTTCATGAGGCTGTCGCCGGCTTTCAGCCTGTCAGACAAAGATGCGTCCATACCAAACTGGTCTTTTACCTCGCCACGCATGACAGCGGTGTAGAATTTCAGAATTTCGTTTGAATCTGCTACCTGCGCTGCTTCCTGCTCATCAAGCCTGCGCTTAATATAAGCAGAAATTTGAGGTTTTTTTAGGTTTTCAGCGCCAATAAACGGTGCCGTTTTCAGGCTGTATCCCGCTTTTTTCGCTGCTTCTGAGGCGTTTGCAGATTTTAAATATTCTTCGCAGAATCGTTTCTGCTTCGGCGTAAGTTTTTCATCCGCCATCGCTGTATAGTCCAGCCAGCAGTTTTACCACATCCGCAATCTGGTAAGTCTCCAGCAAAGTGACATTCTTCGGTTTTTCATCAGGTCTGTACTCGTAAACCACGTATTTTGTCACCATCCTGTCATTTTTCGCGGAATAGGTCTGCATTTGATTGATTTTTATTTTGATTCCATTGCACAAGAGCGCTGTTTGCAGCTTGTGGGCAAGGGCTCGTAAACTCGCCATAGCTATATCCCCTTTCTGCGTTTACGTTTCCGTATCTCCGGTAAATATAAATAAATTTATATTTACCAGAGAATACGGAAACACAAGGAGGAGGTTCCGCAGAAGTCGCGCTGCGTAGCCGCGATCACAAAGGAAAGAGGACGCAAAGAGGAGCGTAGTTCCTCTACGCTCCTCATGGTACACTATGATTTTGGCTCTGGGACGCAGACTTTTTCACAAAAGCCCCCTTTTTTGCCCTACAAGACGAATAAATTGCCTGTGCCACTCCTGCGCAGTGCGCTCCGAGACATAGCATGCAAACGCCGCCCCTTGCAGCGTGTGTGTCCGCTTCCAAAGAACGAGGTCGATCAAGTGCAGCCGCTCCACCCCGTCAACAAGCTGTTCCGTCTCCTCGATTGCCTCCTCAACGGCAGCGCGCTCGGCCTTCGTCATCAGCCCGCCGCCCTTATAGCTGCGGATCATCCACTTTGCATAGGGCCACCAGCCGTAGCGCGGCTTACTCACGGCGCACTTCCTTTCTTTTCTTGCAGTGGCTTACATCATCATACCGGATACACCCGCATATGGTAGAGAAATACGCACATTGTGAGTTCCCGCACCCATCAACTGCCTTTTCGTCCAGCACATCCTTTGCCCATTCCCCGCGTGCTTTGTCCAGGTCCGCCTTGTACGCCGAACACAAAAACGCAGCGTTAGTTATAACATGCCACAGAGCCGGTAAGCCGCTCTCATCGTCGATAGCAAGCGGATTATTCCAGATGTGCAGAACGTGGCGCAGAAGGGCTTCCAGCCACTTCTCGCGCGGCACCTTGCGCCAGTCCTCCGCGTCGGCGTATTTTGCCTTGCCAAACTCACGGACATGCATGATCGCCTCGATGCCCTCTACCGGCACGAGCGACGGCCTCGGCTTGCCCTCGTCGTACTTTGCGCCCTTGATCTGTTCCATCAATAATGCAACCTCCCTTCGCGTTTTGCCCGATCATATTTCCGCGCTCTGGCGGACATTCCGCTTGTTTCCATCCCGCGCTCTGTGCGCTCTACCTTGCTTTTGTTGTACTCGTCCGCAGTCTTGCGGTACGCTATGTATGCCTCACACGTGGCGTGCTTCGGCCCGCAGCCCTTTTCGGGGCAATCCTTACATGGTGCGGAATACGGGCTGATTTTCAAATCTCCCTGCATTCGTCCCTCCTGACACAGATCCGCTTCCCGCCGATCTCCACGATATACGAGATCGCATTCAGCCTGCCCGCGTACCGCTCCGCGTTGTACCGCCTGCCGACCTTCGGCTGCAGCTCCGGGTATACAGGGATTGCAGCCGTGATCACGATCTGCACCGGCGTCCACTGTGTTTCCGGGCCGCTGCCCGGCCGCGTGTCGGCCGGGTGCAGCTTATGGTACATGCCGCTGCATGTGCGGCTGCAGAAATGCAGCTTGATCCGCTTGTTTCGGCTACCTGTGATGATATTGCCGCAGTATGCGCAGCGCTCCGGTTCCCGCATCAGAGTTTTACCCCCTTTATATACTTGTCGAAGTATGTCACGGCTACCGCCATCGCCGCCCACATATCAGCGGAGAAGCCATAGAAGAAACCGGGGTTCTTCTTTGTTCCCTTTCCGAAGTTCGGCTCTCCGGGCGCGTAGCGGTCGACGAGGGCTTGCCGGATGTTTGCATCTTTTGCCGACGCTCTGCCGCATAAATAAAGCTTCTCTTCCCGGCGGAAGATCTTCTGTATCTGGTACCCATTCCGGTAAAGCTCGGCATATTCCCAGAACCGCCCAATCCAGAAGCACGTATCAAACACCTCTTGGCCGACTGGCATTCCCATACCGGCAACCATTTCGATTGCCAGGTGCTGATACTCCCGGCAGAGAACGGGGAATATCTCCCCGTTCGGAACTTTCCCAACGCCCAGCACCTTCCGGATCTCCTTCCCGTCGTGCTCTACGAGGACATACCCGGATTCTACATTCCCGGGATCAATCGCCAGTATCGTTCCCACGCTTCGCCCTCGCTTTCCAGAACAGCCGGTTATAGGTGTTGTATCGGTGCTGAATATCCGTACTCGTAATTTCTGACCAGTATCTCGCGTGTAAGTCGTATACCCCGCACGTCTGCATCTCCGGGCAGCCGCACCGATAAACGCAGTTCGGAACCAGCACGTCAGAGATCTCCGGCTGCACCTCATGCAGCGCCGCCTTGAAATCCTCCGCATACGCGCGCGTCTCCGGATCTGCCTGACTGCATAACCGCTTGCGCATGGAGTCAATCAAAGCTTGTACGTTCGCTTCTCCCTCGAAGATCACCGGTGCGTCCTGCGGCAGCTTGTCCCTCGGCGTTCCAGTCCGGTCGGTTCTCTGCGTAGAGATAAAGCACTCCCATTTGTGCCTTGACCAGTGCGTCGCAATCCAGCTCTTAATGCCTTTCCAGACCCACGATACCGAGATCCGCCGAATCGGCGAGTGTTCGGCAATTAAAATCCGCCGCTTAAAATCCTCGCTCGGCTCATGTCCCAAAGAGCCTTTCCCGGAGGTGGCGCGGCAGGTGTCCACGACCTCCTGCCAGTCTCCCTTGATGTTTGTAATGTGTGTGTTCATTCTTCCCTCCGTTCTCCGCAGCTGCAAAATGTGGAAACGAACTTCTTATTGGCCCATTCACTCACCTTGAGGTAATACGGCTTGCACTTTTCCATTCCAATCCAGTTCCACTTGGAATCTCGGTAGATCAAAAACATATCCTCCGCTGTGTCGACGGCGTAAACCCAGAAAACGCCGCCCGATAAAAGCTCAATCTGAAACATTGTCATTGCCTCCTTCCCTCCGTTCTCCGTAGCTGCAAAAATCCGTTTCCTTCCGCCAGAAGCCATCGTTTGTCCTCAAACAGACCATAGCGCCGTTCGGCTTGCTGTCGTAGTCACCGTATTTGCAGTCCTTGCAGCGCACAACGGGAACGGCATCCACGGTTAGTTCATCTGCAATTCCAAATTCTTCCGATAGCCACTTGAATACATACGGAAGGTAAAACGAACCGAACCCAACGTGATAATTTTTATCTACCGGATCAAAATACAAAATATTGTAATACGGCTTTTCAGCCGATCCAGAAACAAAAATTTTGGCAAAGTTGGTCTTTATCTTATCCTTTTTGTTGTAAGCATCTGCGCTCTGCATATCTCTTTCAAGCATTCTCACAACCTCCATCCATCTTCGCCCCGTTCCGCTCCACATACGCAACGCAGTTCTCCGGCTCGTTACCGCAGAGGCTCTGGGCATACGCGCAAGTGTCGCAGATATTAAGCATTTCTGCTAGCGTCATAGTCAACATCTCCATTCATCTTCGCCCCGCAGTTGGGGCAATATTTTGGCAGGCGCTCCGGGTCATCCGTCCCGTCATCGATGCAGTAGCCGCACTCGGAGCAGTGCCACACATCATAGACAAGTTCACCGTCGGCATAACCGTCGCCCTCGCCCTGCCACTCCCCATGCACCACCTCCGCAACGTCGGCGGCGGGCATATCCGAGATGGATTGCAAGTTTTTTGCGCTGCACCCGTCCTGCATTAGTTTCATAAGTGCCGCTTCGCGGCTGATGTATTCGTCAGGCATTTTCTCTCTTCCTCCTCTTCTTCCGACACTCCGTGCAAAACCATCCTCGTTTCCCAACGCTCCACCCATTTCTTCTCGCAATCCTCGCGGCAGTAGATTGTGAAACCGTGTGATTTATCCAGCTATATGTGGCTCCGCACGTATCGCAAGAAAAATAAACGTTATACGCCATCCTTCTTGCCCTCCCTTTCTTCCAGCGCCTTTTCGGCTTCCTCGCGGGTGAGAAATACGGTTTTGCCAAACTCCGAAACGAAAATAGAGACGTTGCATATGCCGCCGCTCCCTATAAGCCACAATTTATTCAGTTTGTTCCCGCCGTGTCCTATTACCTTTCTGGCGCATATCTCATCGCATACGCCATTATCAATGTCAAAAATGCGCTCGATCATGTAAAGCGTATCGCCGACCTTGCACGGCAGCACGACGCACCGCCCGTCCTTGTCGGCCTCTGCAAGCTCTTTCAACCGTCCGACCGTCATGTTTTCCGCAGCCTGCGCGAAATCCCACAGATGCCCAGCATTTTCGCCCAGCTTACGCAGCATCTCCGGTGTCCATCCTGTTTCCTCGTAGGCTTTCAGCCGTCCGTACAGATCGCGGACCATCTTGCGGAAAATATCCTTGCCAAAGCCGTTGCTCGTCGGGCCGTTGATCAGCACGTTGAGCGTGCTGTCCCGGTTCTGCTTCCAGTCGATTTCCTTGCCGCCGATCGCGGCGTGCAAGAATCGGTCAGTGTCCTGGTCAACGTTGAGATTGGGTCTTGTCAGTCGTTCCATATCTCTTCCTCCACATACCGCCAGCTCTGCGGCGGGCGGGTGACCGGCTTGGGTTTTGC
>ERZ1034880.67-NODE-67-length-41057-cov-14.388103_pt1 | contig 41057 bp, 58 predicted proteins | sample MGYA00520630_ERZ1034880 | MGnify/ENA primary metagenome ERZ1034880 (study PRJEB33766, sample SAMN09781725) | gut metagenome | biome: gut microbiome | host: Homo sapiens | place: Madagascar | study: EMG produced TPA metagenomics assembly of the PRJNA485056 data set...
CTGCAAGTTTACTGTCATCTCTATCACTATCACTAACACTATCACTATCACTATCACTATCACTTAGGTATCGAGTCGTATCGTTTGGTATACGCTCGTATACGTTCGTATCGTTTGGTATACGCTCGTTTCCTTTGGTATCATTCGTATTCGATTTATTCCATCGTTTACGAATGTTTTCACGGTTACGCTCGCATTTCTTTTTGTACTTCTGCTGGTTTCGGTCTATCTTATCTTTGATGAAGACGAAAGCCATACGTACAACTGGTTCTAGGTTGATTACCTCGCCATCCCTTGCGTAGATGAAGAGTGCCCGGGTCAGTTGACCGAGTTGCTCATCCGTCAGCCCCTCGATTAATTGATAGTCTGAAGTGTATAGTATAAATGAATCACTCATGATGTTTTATTCTGATAATGATAATTTCTTTTCCAGCTTCCGTTTCAAGACTGTGGCCATACGGATTCTGTTCCGCTGGCTTGTGTCGGTCGGTGCTGTCACTTCCCCACCTAGGGAAATATAATTCTCCAGTTGAGAAATTATATTCCGTAGGTCGGTTTTTGATATAGGAACGCTAGCCATAAGCCCTGCCTTTACTTGATGAGCAATCTCCGTGCTCCCTGCACCTGCTTGATGTACTTGGCGCACGCTTTAGGATGGTCTGCCTGAAAAGCCTTGGCATCGAACTTCTCGCTTGCCTTCGGTGCTTTCCACGTTGCCAGCATCTTTCCGTTTCCGTCCACGATGCTCTCTGCGTCCCCGAAGAACAGCTTCAAGTTGTCCTCAATCTCATCCTGCTCGGTCTCCAGTTTCTTGTTCTGAACCTTGAGTTCCTTGAGCCTAGCAATCTGTTCGAGTATCTCCTTCGTTGCGGTCACTTCCTTGCCAGCTACATGTAGAGGAGACTTTAGGAGAACGTCTTGTGCGCTGTAGGCTGGCGGCTCTTGGTCGCCCACGATGTAGTCAAGCCAGAACTTGGTTATCTCGCCCCTCATCCATCCGAAGAACTCGGGGTCGAAATCGATGTCACGGTAGCCGAACTCCCTGCCTGCTGTCAGCCAGGCAAGTGCTCCGTCCTTGTATTCGCCCACTCCTAGGTTCATCTGTAGCTGGCAGAACCAATGCTTCGGGAGGTCGTCTGCATCTATCTGCATCTGCGTGGTCTTGCACTCGAGGATGCTCTTGCTCGCTTCGTTGTGCGTTGCCCCGGTTCTCCAGAAGGTGCGGTCTGGACTTACTCTCAGATACGGAGTATCGGTGTTCGTGATAGTGTAGTCGTCCGTGCTCGCCTTGATGATGTGGCAGTGGCTCTCTCGTTTAAAGAACTGCGCCACGGCATCCTCCAGCAGGTGTCCTGCAACCATCGCAAAGTTCTCAACCTTTGGTGGGTCGATACCCTTCTTCCTTCGCCACAGCTGGTATGGCGTTTCCCATGGATTCAGTCCCAGTACTGTGCCTGCCTCTGATGCTCCTATTCCCTTTGAGCGGTTCTGCAACCACTCCTCTCTGCTTTTGTATTTAATTATCTGCTTCATTGTCTGAATGTTTTTATTTATCAAAAAAGAATCTAGCTGCTTCAATAACGACCGAGCGAAGGAATTCCTCCTTTTGCATTGTTTGACCAATTCCGCTTGCGAGGGAATTGGCTTTACCGTGGTAGGAAATACGGAAATCGAATCTTTGGTTTCCGTCTTCGTCTGCATCTCCAGTCGGCTCTATTGCAACAAGCAGGTAGTTTCTTTTTTCCTCGTCTTCCTCTGCCCATGCCTTGAAACCATCTGTGGTTCTTTTGAAGTACTTGTCGATGGTGCTCTTGTGTTTCTGATTGTTTTCTTTTTCTGCCATAATTTTTTACTGAATGTCTAAAAGTTTCCACGGCTTCCCTTGGTAGGTTATGATGGGAGCCCACCCCATAGGTTGTGCCGTGGCGGTTCGGGCAAACGTATAACATTATAAACTAAACTACTTCTTCGCTGCTGTGCCAGTCTTGCCTTGGCTGCGGTTCATTGCCTTCTCTGCCTTCTTCTGTGCGCTCTCGGCTGCTGCCTGCGCCTGCTGTGCGATGGCTTCCTGCTGCTTTGGCTTTTTGAAGGTCTCCTCTACGGTGGTCGTGCCTTCCTTTATGGCGTTGTATACACCAGCCAGCTTCTGAATATCCTCTGCCGTGACTTCCTCGGCTGATTTCTTGCCCAGGTATTCCAGCAGCATAAGGTCTGTTACCTGGTACACTTGGAAGCAGGCTACGCAGCTCTTCCACTGGCTCTGTACGCCAGTCTGCTTGATGTGCTCCAGTGCCTTTGCCTGCACTTCCTTCACCACGCTTGCAATCAATACCTGCGGCACGACCTTGCAGATTGCGTTACGCTGGGCGATCGCCACGGCTGCATTGCCAACTACCACCTGCATGTCCTGCGAGAAGGTATATCCTTTCGATGTCAGAATGCTGCGCTTCACTTCGACAGAGTAGGCAACATTGCTCTCGAGGTCATGGCAGACGCCTTGTGCCGTGATGGTCTTGCCATCGTTTGCGATGATGCGTCCAGCGATGCGCAGGTTCTTCCAGCATGCGGAAATGATTTCCGTGAACCTAACACTAGGACCCTCAATAACCGATACCTGACCATCCTTGCCCTTGCGCTCTAGGTGATAGAAGCAATTGTATGCAACATCATCGTCCATCGCTGCCAGTGCTACCATGTTCTGCTTGCATTGCATGATGTCTCTCGGAAACTTGTGCGCTGTTGCAATCTGTCCGTCAATCTCCGAGCGGTTGATAGCTTCCAGCATTTCGCCACCGCTAACATTGATAATTTCATTTTCCATAATTCGTTCTTTTTATTGTTCAACTTATTGTTCATTAACTCTAGTGGAAGGCTGGGGATTCGAACCCCAGTTGACTGCCAAAACTTACCCCACCCTTGCCTGCTGCTGGTGGATGCCCTTCCGTTGCAGGGCGCACGCTGTCGTTTCCGCATATTGCATGGTAAAAAACAACTAATTTTAGATAACCTTTGAAAAATGAGTTTTGCGTGCGCCCTTTACCCTGCCGCTGCAGGGAGCCATATAATAATTGTCTAACATCGTAATCAAACCAGTTGAGCCATAAGGCTGTCGAGCCTGCTTTCCTCGAAAGCGTCCATCGGGTCTTGGTCTTCGTATTGGCTGTTCTCTTCCAGCCAGTCGTCCATCACGTCTTGATAGTTAACGCAGCCCTCGATAGCTTCCTCCAGCCGCTCGCTGTCGTTGTTGTTATTCTTGTGCGACACGACCGCTGTATTCCCGGTTCTGTCGCACCATACGCAGATGCCGCCTGCCTTGGTCTTGATGTCTACCCTTGCAACCGCTGGTCGCTGTGGATCACGGTCTAACTCCAGCCAGATGGCATCGTACATTGCCTCTTCGCATTGTTTGATAATTCTTGGTTCCATACGCTCTTACCGTCTGATTAAATAGTTAAAGAATGTCAGACGTGCGTCCGCAAGCGTCTGCTTGTTGAACTCGCTCATAGGGAGCACCGGAACTCCGTCTAGTGAAAGACAAAGCATATTGTCGAACTCCCTTACCTGAATGCGTCTTTCCGCTTCCTTCATGGTTGCCAGTCGCTTGTTGTCCTTTCGCTCCTGCTCCCACTTGGCGGTAAGCTGCTTCGCTTTTTCGTAGGCATTCATCATAGGGCAATCCTCCAGACTTTTTTAATCTCGCTGCCCTCGATAACCTTGCGGTTGTCGATTCTGCGGAACTTGACCTTAATCTTACCAGCCTGCAACCATCTGCGCAGGGTGTTGCGATGGATGCCAAGCACCTTACAGGTCTCTGTCATGGTGTATCTGCCTGCATCCGCTACCTTTGGTTCTTCGTTCGTCATAACTAAGCCCTCCAAAAGATTAATGTTACTAACATAGTGGCAATTACCAGGGATAATACTTCGTCACTTGTGATAATCTCGATAAACTTCTTCATACGCTCTGAATGTTTTAAATGGTTCCACTTGATTACTTGTGCACGGCTGCACGTCTCTTCTTTGGTGTTATCAATCCAGCCTTGATGAGGATAACACGCACGTTCTGCTGTGTGCAACCAACACGCTGTGATACTGCGAGCATTATTCTGCTGTCTGAGGTCTCGGCAGGTGCTTTTGCTCGGAAATCTGCAAACATCGCTATGATGTTCTTCTTTCTTTCGTCCTGCTGCTTCTGCAGTGGGGTTCTGAAATCGTAATTAAAATTTTCTCCCATTTTTATTTGTATTTTAAATTATTTTCCTTATCTTTGCAAAAGAGTTTTTAAACTCGTTCTGTAATTCGGTTGCAAAAATACAAAAAGAAAATTGAAAAACAATTGTTTTGTGGTTGTTTTTAATAAGTTTTTAATTAGTTTTAAATTGATTTACAATTATGAGCGGTGAAGAATTAAAGAAGTATATTAAGAGTTCGGGCTTGACAATGAGCGATGTAGCTAGAGAACTGGGTACTACACCACAGAATGTGCAGGCTCGTCTTGGTCGCAAAACTATAAAAATTGATTTTATCCAAAAGATAAAGGAAATCATCGATAGATGCGCCCCTCCCCTCCCTGCTGAGATGGAAGCGGCTGTTTTCGGTTCAAACATCAATGGCTCGAACAGTTCAAACGTTTCTCAGTCAATAGGTGGCGATGCTGCCTTGGCTGCTGAGAATAAACTGCTGCGAGAACAGAATGAGTTCCTGCAAAGTCAGGTAAAAACCCTGCTTGCCATTGTCGGTCAGAAATAATTTAGTAACTTTGCAAAATGAAAAAGTATGGTTAGTCAAAAAACAACAGACGATAGGGAGACGGACAGAAGAAAGCTCTTGGCTGGGTATCTCTACGACTGCTCGAAAATGATGTACGGAAGCGTTGCTGTCGGTGGTCTGTCTCCTCTTTTCACTGGCAAGGAACTTGCAATGGTGAATATAGCGTGTATTATCTTTGGCTTCCTTGGCGGTGCTGCAATCGCCAATGCTGCCAATTATATAATGAAATTTAAAAGTTAGAGATTATGGTAACATATTTGTTTTTTAATGTATTCGTGTTCGTGATGAGTGTTGCGTTTGTTCTCTTCTTGAAATCAAAAAGAGGTCAGAAGTGGTTGCGTGAACTTTAGTTCTCGCTCCAGGTACAATATCAACTAAAATTCTAAGTAACGATGAAAGAGGAGGATTTCATAGAGCGGAAGGAGAAGATTCTTCTTGCCGCCCTCGGGAAAAGCTGGCTATGGAAAGCCAGCAGGTTGATAATAGGCATTATCCCTCCAGTGGGTGCGCTTGTAATGCTGGTTCACTGCACTCTGCTCTCGTTCGGCATTCGGGCAAAACTCACAGAGTGGATATTCGACTGCTCGCTGTTCGGGTTCATCGCCTGGATCATTTGCAGTCTAGCCTATGGCTTCTGCTGGGTGCATCGAGCGTTCGCTACCTACGGAGTGCTGATTTCGTTCTGCATCGACTTCCAGCGTTCTTTCGGGTTCGGGGTCTTGCGCCAGCCGCTGCATCTGCTGATGGTCGCCCTAGGGCTGCTGCTCTTCTTCGTCTTCATCAAGAAAAAGGCTTGGAATGAGTTCTACGAAAGAAATATAAATCATTTAAATAAATAGCGTATGGGAAGTTTTATAAATGGACTGGCAAAGGGTTTCGTTCGCTCTGCTGTCAATCAGGTAGGAAGGGATGCTGGTCGTGTTGTCAGCAATAACATCTATGGCGATGCTCACTCTATACCGCACCGGAATGTTTCCGCTGGTGGTGCTGGTCGTGTTTCCAGCGTTGGAAAGGTAGAGGATGAGGGAATCCAGCCGATAGTCCCTTCTGTTGGTGCTGCTTGGTTTTGGGGTTTCGTTGGTTTCATGTTTAGTATCATCGGTGGAGTTATCCTGCTGGTTGTTGGCTACAGAAAGCTGAAAAACAAATATACCGCCTATGGCTGGCAGTATACATCGCAGGCGGTCTATGTCGCTGATGGTCGCTACAAGAGAGGAGAACGATACGATGGGAATCAATTGACTAGGCGCAAGGTTGAGGTTGAAGCTGATGATTACATCATAGCAAGAAACGAGAAGATAGCAAAGATTTATCTATACTTTGGCTTTGCTGCTGTTCTCGGATATATCCTTGTAATGTTAGTTATGCCGAATGTGCCGAATTGATTACCTTCTCGCCTACGAGAAATATTTACCAGTTCTCTCACCTTCCGAGGTGGGTGGGCTGCTGGCTTCTCGCCCAACGCTGGCTCAGTTGCAGGACTGGTCGCAAAGATTGAATAATCATCGGGCAAGGCTGGAAAGCGTTTTCAGTCGTGCCTACAAAAAGATAAAATAATATGGAAGATAAAAATCTGATGTCCGCTGATGTGGATATAGTAGTTCGTTTCTTCTCTGCCATCGACCGCCTGAAGGCTGATGGTTGCATTGGCGGTCTGAAGACGATAACTGACCGGTATGGTCTCAACCGCTGGAACATCATGTCCCTGCGAGACGAGCCTGCCGAGTACTACGGTCGCTTTCGTCCGTCTTGGGTTCAGTTCCTAGTCCGTGATTACCACATAAACCCATACTGGCTGCTCCTTGGCTCTGGTGAGTTCTATGCGACTGGCTTCACGGCAGAAATCGTGAAAAACCTGAATAAAAACTGCACAAGAAAAAAGCAGTCTGCATAAGTTTTTAGTTTTCAATCATTTAGAACATACGTTATGATTTTAAGTACAACTTTACTGTTTTTCCCAGTATTTAAAAGGGTTCTCTGATGCTCTGATAACTTGAAAATGCCGCAATCATGCACCATGTTGCACAATTGCGGCTCTTAACGCTGAAAATAAACTGAACAAAAACTGCACGGAATTATGGCAACACTGAGATTATATCTAGATACGAGGGTTAAAAGGCAGGATGGTACGTTCTCCATCCGGCTTGCTGTCAACCACCATGGTGGGACTGCCTTCATCTCCCTCAATCAATACTGCAAGAAAGATGAGTGGGATAAAAGGGCTTGCAAGGTGCGCAAGCGTCCGGATCGTGATGCTATCAACGACTTCCTTCTTGACCGTCTTAATTTCTACAATAGAATGATGATGAAGGCGCAATGCAGGGATTCTTACCGTGGCGATATTACAGCTAGGGAACTCCGAGACTTAATAATGCTTGAAGCCGAGCCTGCAAGGGAGAAGGTCGCCCTGCTTCGTGATGGCTTCATAGCCTACGAGGGCAGGAATCTGAAAGAAAATACTATAAACAGATACAAGTACACTTGGGCAAAGATTGAAGCTTTCCTAGGGAAGGAAAAAGCGGCTCTTCTTACATACGATGAGATTAACCGCTCTTGGCTTGAAGATTTCGATGCGTTCATGGCAAAGGAAGGCTTGTCTAGGAATACCAGAGCCAGCAGGATGCTCTGCGTCGCTGCTGTATTCAACTTGGCGATAGATAATGAGCAGACGAAAAACTACCCATTTCGCAGGTACAGTCTTCGGCTTGAGACAACGAAAAAGCGAGATTTGTCCGTTGAGGAAATCCGCTCTATCTTCGAAGCTGGTGGTGATGAACTGGTCGACATGTTCCTGCTGATGTTCCTGCTGATTGGTATCAATGTGAGTGACTTGTTCGCCTTGACAAATGAGAATATCGTCCATGGTAGACTGGAATACGACCGGGCGAAGACTGGCAGGCATTACTCCATCCTTCTTCATCCCGAAGCTCTCCGAATCATCGAGAAGTACAAAGGGGAAAAGAAGCTGCTTCGTTTCTCGGAGCATTTCAGGAACGTTGATGTTGCAACGGTCATGATTAATAAGAAACTAGCAAAGGTGCGCCCAGGGCTTACTACGTACTACGCTCGCCATACGTGGGCTTCTATTGCCTTCAACATTGGTATACAAAAGGACGTGGTGTCGCTTGCGCTGGGTCACTCTTTCGGTGTCCGGGTAACCGATACCTACATCAATGCAGACCTATCGAGAGTAGATGAAGCCAACCGCAGGGTTATTGATTATGTGCTGTACGACAAAAAATAGCCTTATTTCTTGCGAATTTGCCGCAGAAACGGCTCAAATTGTTTTCGGGGATAGTTTTATATGCTTACCACGTAAGCGGCTCAGAACGCAAATTTCGGGGTGAATCGAAAGAAAGAGCACAAAAATACCCCAGCGGTGAAAAAGTCGAGCCGCTGGGGTAATAAGTGGAGACCACTTTAAACATTCAGTGATGCAAAGGTACGCTTTTCCTTTGAAACCACCAAATTATTTGCCAAAAAATTTCTTCCTCAACAAATCATTGATAAATCGTGACTTGTTGGGCAATGCGTTGAGGAAAGGCAGCAGGTCGTTGTCTATCTGTATGCCAACCAGCTTGACCGTTGCACCTGCACCCTTCTTCGTTCTCTTGATGTTTCTTCTATTCTCCATATCCGTGATTCTTTACTGGTTCTCCATTTACTCGCAAAAGGTTGCGCTGCTCGATCCTGCACTTCTTCGAGTACTTGCGTGGAGTGCCATCCTTCTTGCAGGTCTTGCCTTTATATACCAGGCAAGGCAAGGAGTTGTATTCGTAGCCTCTATGTGAAATAATCCAATCTTCAACCCTTATCGTATCGCAGTTGTCGCTGATATAATCGCCAACCTTAACTGGGCTGTGCTCCGTGGCAAATTTCCTTGCCAGCATTACTCTTTCTTCTCTGCCTTTACCCTGATTTCGTGCAGGGCTTTTCTGTACTCTTGTTCTGTCATTGTCTTCTGTCTTTTTTTAATTGTCTGTCCAACTTCGTTTTCATTCGGTTCATCTTGTGCTCAAGCTTGCCAATCTGCTTGTACGATAACCACTCCGGCTTGATGTTTAACTCCAGCCATAACTGGCGCATTTCCTTGCAGTGTCTAGCGATACTCGGGAAATAGAGGTGTCGCATGTATGGGTTGCGAAGGAAGTACTCGCAATCGGATAGCATTCGGGACAGCATCATGTATTTATGCTTTTGCCCTTCTCCAAGACTGACAAGCCTTCCATTGTCCCCAATCCACAGCATTGCGCCTTCTCCCTTCCAATTAAAGTCGAAAGCCTTGCTTACCGGATAATAATAGCCATCGAGCACCGTGCCTTCCTTAAGGTCTCGCCCAATCTCTCGCAGGCAGGTTCTTCCCCAGCTGGTCGTTACCTCGACCACTGCTTGTGCTGGTATCTTGTCGTATTCCTTCATATCTTCATTATTTTTTCGTGAACGTAATAGTAGTTATATTGCCGTCCTTAAAATGCTTTTCGTATCTCTTGGTTGCTTTATCATACAAGTATCCTCTCTTTATAAGATACTTCTTTCTATCTCTAAGCATCTGACTACCTTCAACGTATAAATAAGTACCCAAAACCTTAGTTGAACCATCAACCGCCTTGGTAAATGTCATAGTTTCTAAAATTTCCATATCTTGTTTCTTTGCGCTGGGGATTGCTCCCCAGCTGGTTATTAAAAATCACACTCGTAAGAGTATTGTTTCTTTAGCTTCTCCAAAGCGTTAGATGTAACGAAGTAAACATTATCAGAACACTCGCCCTTCTTGATGCTTCTGTTCTCCTTTAGGCTCACTGGGTGGTTGAAACGTATCTCCCAACGGTTGCCAACACCTAATATCAAGAAGTCCACTTCACGCTTGCGCTTGTCTAGTTCGGTCTCTTGGTACTCTCCACGCTTGAGGAACTTGTCTTCATCCTTAAAGTAACCTACTGCTTTCATTCCATTAATAGCTATCTCCATATCTGTATTTTCTTTGTGCTGGGGTTGCCCCCAGCTGGTTAATACTTTTCTATCCAATACTCTGTTTTGAAATTCACGCATAAGCCTACAAATTCAGACTTGAAATAACCTTGTCGTACCCAGTATGGATAATGTCTGTCGGCTGCCTTTAGTCCCCTGAATAGCTTGTTCAAGAATCGCTCTGCCTTGTCCTTGCGTGTAAAGTTTGCCACCTCATCGATTTCCTTTCCTTCCATCTGTCTCTTGATGTAATATTTTGCTCTTGCCATTGTATTGTCTCCTATCTTTAATCATAAAGTTCTTTTAATCCGTCTCGCTCGTTAAGTTGGGCTGCAAGCTTATCGGCTTCTTTTATTTCTGAAAATCCGAACCACTTGTTTGAGTGCTCAACAACCTTGTCTCTTCCGTTGATTTCGGGTTTTACGAGTGCTACGGTATAACTTCCGTAACACTCGATAACTCTCCATACTTTCCAGTCGCTCATATCTCTGTCCTCCCTTGATTACTTAGCGTACAATGTAACTACAAGTCCACGTCTCAAAGCGCAGCGGCAAGCGTCCATACCAGCCTTCAATGCTCGCTTGATGAACTTGTTGAAGAGTTCTGCACCGATGAGCTTCAAGATTCCGCTTACTCCTACGAGTGTGTTTATCTTCTTGCCATCCTCTGTGCGTCCGAAGACCTTAATACGGAAGTTTGAGTTGATGAACTTTGTTGTGAACTCTAATGAATTTGACTTTTTCATTTTTCTTTGGCTTAACCGTGTTGCCTAGGGCTTAGTTGCTGAATGTTTTAAAGTGCTTATCTCCTAAACACGATGCAAAGATATTAATATTTTTCCGTTCCACCAAAACTTTTCCCGAAAGATATTAATATTTTAACTTTTATTTGCTGTTTATGTCGTAAGCACAGTTGTTTTCGGTCGTTTTCGGGTGGCCAGGGTAGTTCTAGGGTAGTTTTCCACGCTCTATATAATAATAACCTGCACGCATTAGCTAGAATGAATATTATCTAACTCTCATATCCCCTACCCCTTTTCTCTCAATGAAAAGTGTTCTTCGCACAAAAATGGGCAGAAAAACGCTCTCCTGCGCTTCCTGCCCTTCTAAAAATTGATATTATGATTGAACCTATTGAACTCTCTTCTTGATGCGCTCCTTTATCCAGTTAACGGCAACGAGTGCCAGGAATAGCAATACGCAATCGCCAATGAATAGCCTTACCTTTTGCCAGGTGCTCACTGGCTTCTCTACCTCCTTGGTCTTGTATCGGTTCACGTAATACTTGACCTTTACGGTGTCGGTCACAAATGTGTAGATGTCGCCAACGATTGTATCTGTCTTGGTCGTTGTCTTCCACCTTGTGGTCGTAAGGTTATGCCAGCGTTCCTTGATTACAGTGTCGCCCTTGATGTACACCAGCACGCTGTCCTGCTTGAATACGCTGTCGTGCTGCTTGGTGTCCTGCCAGTGGATCTGTCGCTGTTTCACGCTGTCACGTCTTGCGCTGGTATGTGCGCTATCGCGATAAACCGTGTTATTTTGCGCTGTTTTTGCGCAGGAACAGCCCAAAATCAAAAGTGGGGTAATTATAAGCATGGCGATAAATAACGCCACAGAACGCAAATTTCGCCCCTTTCTTGAATTTCCCATACTTTAAAACGTTAGATTGATATGTTTATTATGCAAGCACCTTGACTTTCAAAGCTTCCTTGGCTCGCTTCAAATACTTCTCGCAGGCTGCCAGTCCATTGTACCAACCATTGATGCGCTTGCGGATAGCCTTCAAGTTGTCTTGGTCTGCCAACTCATTGCAGCCGAAAGTGTCGAATACCCACATCGAGGATTTCGTTGCTCCCAGGGAGCGCTCCAGAAGTTCGGGACTGCCCACAACATCGAAGCCGCAATAATTGGCATATTTCCGGTAGTTGGCTCGCCCGGTAATCTGTATCAATCCCCTGCCCTTGTACTTCACGCCATCGCCCTGCTGGGTGTTTCCTAGGTCTTTCCTGCCCTCGTAGGCTCTGCCGCTTGCCAGTTCCTTGGTGTATCTCAACTCTCCGCTTTCGTGGGCAATCTGTGCGAGATAGTGCGCCATCCTTAGTGGGGTATTGATGTGGAAATGCTCTGCCCATCCGTTGATGATTGGAAGGTAGGTGTCTGCCCTGCTGCCTGCATTCGGCATTACCTTTATAAGTTGCGCTCTAGTTATCCTCATTATCTCCTCCTTTCTTCCGCTCTTCCTTCATTATCTCGACAACCGCCTTCGCAATTTCGTCCTTGTTCTCGAGGATTACCTGCATCGTGCGGTCTTGCTTGCGTATCTCTGCCTTCTCGTATGCCTTCTCCCGGATGCTCTTAAACTCGCACATAAGCAGATACACCGTCCATGCGATAGCGAACATAGGGAAGGGAGAGATAATACACGTAGCCACGTCCATAAGCGAAGCAATACCGAATGTCGGAAAATACTTCTTCGCCTTGTCGCACGTCTTCTTTAGTCCAGTTGACGTTCTTGCAACATGCAGTTCCTTCGCTTTCTGAATGCCTGCTATCAGGTCAATTGTCATCGCTATCAGAATTGTAGCGAAACAGATAAAAATTACTAGGGCGCACAGATAAAGGTGGTGCACCTGAAAATCGTGAAATACTTCGCTCATATCAATTTATTTTTTGGTTATTCCAATTTCTCCCAGTCGATGGTTACACCCTTCCCGATGATGTCTGCCGTCCACCTGCAGAATGCCATACCCTCGTATCCGTCCGGATCACTGGCTACGGCAATAGCATACTGTACGCAGTCGCTCTCGGTCTTGATTACCTTCGGGTAGAAGTCCGCATAAGCCATATTTGCCAAATAGAGAATATCCCCGATGGTTGCGCCCTTGGAGATTATCTCGTTGTTTGTCGCCAGCCGGATTTCGTCTACCGTCCAACGATGGCTCGTTCCGTCTACGTTCTTCATCTGCTCGCTTGCCTTGATTGCTAGCTGCTTCGTAAAATGGTAGCCGTGCTTGGCAACGTATGCCACGTACCCACTGGCTCCCATGAGTGCCTTTGCTGCCTTCTCGTATGGTAAGCCGTGGATGATGTCGCTCTCTTGGTGCTGGTGTCGCTCTTCCTCGCTATTGCAGGAATGGCGCATAACGATTATTTTCTTCATTGTGCGCCCTCCTATCCTAGTTTGTCGAGTAATTGCTTGACCATTCCACGAATGCCGCTTATATCGCCCTCAAGTGCCTTGAAACGCTTTTCTGTTTCCTGCTTCTCCTTGATTGCCGGGTTCAAGGCTGCGAGAAGTTCTTCGCCCTTGGCTTTCCGCTCCTTGCTTGGCTCGTATGCCTTGATTATCTCATCGGCTTCATTTACCAATTTCCCAACTTCGGGCAAAAGGTCTGCCTTGTCGGTTGCCAGTACGGTTTCGCCTGCAAAGGTAACTCCGAGGTGTTCGGGTATGGTGTAGATGGTCTGCTTTCCCTCCACCTCGATTGTTACGTCTCGCATTGACTGTCCGCTACTGGAAATGGTTGCGATGCCAGTGTTGATGTGCGGCTGGTTGTCTACGACCTTGCCTTCCTTAACTTCCACTGTCTGCTTGTCTAGCAGGTAGACTGGGTGATTTCTCTGAATATTCTTAAATTCCATAATGCGCTCTTTTTAAATAATTCGATAAATAGACAAAAAGGGGTCTCACCGATAACACAGCGAGTTGCCCCTTCATAGTTTTTGTTTAGACCTCCTACGCTCCAGTGGTGGTCGTGGTGGTCTTCAGCTGCTGGATAATGAAACCAGTCTGTTCTCTGCGCTTGCTGTCCTCCAGCTGGATGCGAAGGTCTTGCTCCCAGTGGTTGTTCAGAACATCAACGATGCGCTGAGTATTCTCCTTGCCCGAGGTCTTCAAGTCGCAAACGACCGTCTGGATGAGGTTACCGAGGTTACTGAAACCTCGCTCCAGCCCAGTATTGGTGTAGCAGAACCCCTGCTGCATTGCGTTGATGATGTCCTTCTGCCCCAGCTGGTTCTCGTAGCCCATACGGTTGATGTTCTGCTGGGTGGTGCAGCAACAGTCCTTCAACTGCTGGATAATGTTGAGGTTTCCGAGGTTCGCTGCGTTGATTACTCGCTCTGCGCTGAAACCAACCTTGCCGCCTACATCTTGGATTGCTGCCTGAATGCCGCAAACAGAAGACTGCAATGCGTTGAAGTCGCAGTTCAAGTTAGCCGCCAGCGTCTTCAAGTCCTGGTTGTTGCCCTGGATTGCGCCCATCAACAAGTCGCTGTTGTGGTTGTCGCTCATCTGAGTGCGAAGGCTGTCAATCTGAGACTGGATTTCGGAACGCTGAACGTTGCCGTTCTGTCCGTTCCAGCCATCGCCATACATGAAGCGGAACATTCCCAACATCATCATGTAGGCGAATGGGTTGTTCCAACCTCCACCCATACCACCGTTCATTGCTGCCAGCATAGTCGCTGGATCATTGTCTCTACCTCTAGCGAGCAAGGCTGCTGCTAGGTTGTCATTGCCACCGTCCCCGGTGCAATAAACTTTCTCGATTGTGTCTGCCATAAATTTTGAGTTAATTACGTTACGGAAACCAAATATTGGAATCCGCTGCAAAGTTACTCTGATTTTCGGCTCGCTCCAAAAAGTTAGTGCAGGGGTATTTATCGAATTATTGTCAAAGAACGCTTTTGGTTATTTTCTTTTTGTTTCTTGATTAAACACAAATCGGCTCTACGTCCTTGTTTAGAAGGGTCGCTTGTGCCGTGGCAAGTCGATAAACTCGAGACGTGCTGATATAGGTGTAAGCCATCTTGCTCAGATGTCTCACTGCTGAAACGGTGCGGTTTAATACGGTCGCAATGGTCGTAATGCTGAATCCTGCGTGTATCATCTGCTCAACGACCATACATCGTGCCATAACGAGGTTTTCTGCTCTCGACTTGCCGAGAACGTCTTCTCTCGTAATACTCAACTCTCCGTTCTGAAGTTCAATAGCGCAACACTTGATTACGTTGTCTATAACTCGCCATAGTTCTTTCTCCTTGTCATTCATAATAAAATGTTTTAATCGTTTCCCAACATCGAATCAATCATTCTGTCAATGGCTTCATCGGTCATACCCTTCTTGATATAAGAGCCTGCACCGAGAGACTTCATCAACATGCCTATCCAAGGGTTGTCACTCTCCAAAGTGGATTGTATCTGCTCCTTGTATGCTTCGTGAAGCTCACCCGATTCCTTGTATTCCAAAAGAACCGTGCGCAAGGCTTTCACCACGTAGTTATCCATCAGCAATGGATTGTCCATTGCCGATGAAAGTTTGGTAAGAAGCACTGCAAGTGCTTCATGTAATTGTTTCTTATTCTTCTTCATACTGTCTTATTTTTAAATTTACAAAGTCAGCGACTTAGAGTTCAAGTTTACCACCACAAGCATATCTTCTTGAGGTTTTAGTAACTCCTGCTTTAGGAGTTACTGGTTTTGCTCTACCAGTACTCTTTCTCATTCCATAATTCCTTTCTCTTTAAGTGTAGATAAAATATCTGCTATAGTTAAAAATAAATCAGAATCTTTAAGTGTCTGGGCTTCTTCAGGATATATTTTTTCTAATAAAGGATGTTTTTTTAAGTGTAAACCCATTTTATTAGCTTCCATAGCAAGACTAATATCACCACCTTTAAGATACATAGTATTAACGTCTGGAAATGCTATATATGAGTGTGCTACTTCTCCAGCTTTAGACTGTACAATCAATGTTTTAGTCTTATTATCTACTGTTAGGTTAAATATGTTACTAACATTAGTTGTTCCCTTATCATACTTTACTATCTTTCCAAGTAAATGTTTTAATCCATTTAAATCTAAAAACTTCATATTAATTAATTTTTAAAGTTATTATTAAGCAAATAATGCATCAATCTCTGCTGTAGTTATTGCACTGTCTGCTGTAGCTCCTGAAGATATACCATCAAGCTTGGACTTGTATGCTGCCGTGAAATCATTTGTTGAAAGTCCCTTTCCACTTACCACGTCAACCTTCTTTGCCAAGGCTGCATTTACGTCTGCCGTCTTGGCATAAGGCGACAAGTCGTAGGTGGTGTTTGTATCAGTCCATGGAACGTTAACATATGCCTTCTCTCCACTCAACTGCACTGGATAGTTTCTTCCATTGGCTGCATAGCCTATTTGGATACCCCCTCGTGTACCATTGGCTGCAAGTGGAAGGGAATAATTGTTTGCGTTCGCAGCGATGCCGTCCAACTTAGCCTTATCGGTATTACTCATTGCTCCAGCTGTGGAACTGCTCGCAGTAGGAATAAATTCTGAACGTTGATTGCCATCTGCTAAGGTAGCAAGTAGTACGAGACTAGAACCTCTTGACTGCCAAGTCAAGCCATTTATCGTCTCGTTCTTCTTCGAGTAGTCCTTCAAGTCCACGTCCGCACGGAAGTCGCCCAGCTTCTCCCACTTCGTCGAATCGTACGCTGCCGAAATGTCTCCAGTGTAGACATACTCCGCATACTTATTGTTGGTGGTGTCGGAATCCTTCACGAGGTATATATGTCGCTTGATGTTGCTCGTTGGTAATGCGGTCACTACCTCTGCCACCGTGGTGTCGAGATTGCCGAGATTGGCAAGTGGCACGTTGCCGTTTGCGTCTAGACCTGCGATGCCATTAGCTGAACCAATCCCTTTAACTGAACCATCTGCTATAAGAGCTTGTGCAGAAGTACCACCAATCATAGTAAAAGACCTAGCAGTAATTAATCCTTTCTGAATATCTAAGTCATTTATTTCGGGATGTCCACCCTCTGAGTCATCATCTATATAACTCATTGTTATACGAGTTGGAGAGATAGTAAGGCTTTTGTTTGAATATGATGTACCATCTATTATTCTTAATCCTATGCCCTCATCATTATCTATTTGTATAGAACCCTCAATATTTCCACCTTTTAATGATAAATAGTTCTTGCCTACCCAGCTTTTAATCTTCTCCCAAAAGTAAGCAAGTCCAATTGCGTCTAAAAATTGCATAATCTATTGTTTTAAATTGTTATTTACTAGTAATATCTGTTATCTGTTCCTCCGTGATTGCTGGAGGGAAGTCCTTCGTCACGATGTCGGTCACTTTGTTTGCAATGTCCTTGTAGATATCCGTGCCGAGTTTTTTTGCTGTCACGCTGCCGTCCCTGATGTTTCCAGTTGATATACAGTCCTCGGTCAGATGGTCGTGTTTGACCGCTCCCGGTTGTATTTTATCTGAGGTCACACAATTGGATGCTAGGTGTCTGTTCTTTACAGAGCCATCGGCAAGCTTCGCTGCCGTTATCGCCCCATCCGCAATTTGCGCTTCCGTTATTGTTATCTTGGCGAGTTCACTCTTGATAATCCTAACGACCGCATCGTTCTCCAGTTTATCGTCCATCATGGCAAGCATCTTGTTTAACTCGACAACGATGTCGTAAATTTCAGTGCCGACACGCACCGCTGTGTTCTCTCCAACCTGCGTTGCGTCTCGTATCTGCTCTGCCATACGGAGCATTTTTTGAATATCCTCGTTCATAGCTTATGTGCTTTTAGTTGCCTATTGCGTGAATGTGTGCCCTCGTTCCTCGCTGTGGCTTCACCTCCCCTTTTGGGGTGAATGCCTTGAGGTATTCGAGTGCATCTGATAAATATCTTTCTGCCATATCCATGATGTCGTTGTATTGCTTGTTGCTCGATAAGTCCTGAACATGGTCTGAATAATCGTCTCTATGGCGCATTCCACCTGCTCGGCTTATAATTGTGCCATCGGCACGAAAAAGCCTCGCATACGTGAAATAAGCGAGTGCCTTGCGTATTCCGCTTGTGTACTTCTGTACCTTGGTTTCGTCTTGGCTGCAATCGCCCTCCTTCTTGGTGGTGTATTCCCCACCGTCCAGGAAAGTTGCAGGCTGGAAATCGGGCAATACTGAATCGCCCCACTCTCCCTGCTCGGTCGCTGCCTTGAACCGCTCATACCCTATGGCTGGTATGATATTCGCATCTTCGCATTCCCGAATGTATGCGTTCACACCATCCTCATCTAGGTGTGTGCTGGTCGGTCGTGCCAGTTCTCGGAACTGATCAACCGTGATAAGTTGTTTTCTCTGTTCTCCCATAGGCTCAATCAATCTATCGTGTTGTTCCCTGCCACCTCGCTGCTGATATACTTCAACGGCTGTAGCTTGGGGTCTAGGTTCTGAATGGCTGGGTCTTGCCAGTTCTTAAAAATTTTCTTAAAGGCTCGCTCGATGAAACGCTGCTCGGTTGTCACTTCGCCTGCATAGTACTCGTAGGCATCCTGCATCACTTGTCCGCTGAATCCAAGCTTGCCAATTCTGATGGAGTAGAAGAGTTCTTGATGGAACTGTGCGTAGATGCGCTCGATAACGCTGCTGTCGGTTACGCTGAACTCCTTGTCGAAGTTCTTCGTTGGGAAGGCGACAACCTTCGGTTCGTCTTCCTCGTTCTCAACCTCTACAGCAAGAATCTTCGCTGTGCTCTCGTCCCCTTGGAACTGCAAAAGGTCTTCATCGGAAATCATCTGTCCGCTCTCCACCTCTTCGCCTTCCTCGTTGAACTTAGGCACGCCCTTCTTGGTTACGAGCATACACGATACGAGGAAGTTGTTGCGGACGTTCCTCATCTTGACGTTGCCCAATCCCTCATCGGTCGAAATCTCAGTGATGGCTGAATCGTAGCTGGCTGTAGGATAGATAAACTGTCCGTCTAGGCTCTGCCACAGAACCTGCCCCTTGTAGCTGTCGATGCCTCCTGCGTTTTCAATCTGTCCAAGGACGATGTCGGGGTCGGGATTGAAGATGTTGATGCGCTCGATTGTCTTCTCGTTCACCATCAATCGCTTTCCGTTCCTCGTTTTCTTCTGCTCCCAGTCAGGATGCAGCAAGACGTGCGCCACGTTCCCTTTGTCGTCCGTCTCTTCAAGGCGGCAGTTCTCAAAGGGTACGTGGCTCACGCTCGACACCTGCCCTAGAACGTTGTAGTTTACGTGAAGGGCGAAGCCTCCAAAGCGTGCGAGGTCTTGCGCTACGTTCCGGAGCAAATCGTCTGCCGTGTCCCCCTGCTGGTTCATCGCCAACGCTGCTAGAATGTCGCTATCAAAGCCGTAGCCCTCAATGAATCGGGCATATCGGTTAAGGCACAGCATTGCCGTTCCGCTGGCTTCCGTGATGCGTGCGAGGTTCTGCGGATAAAGATTATCATATCCGTATTTCTGCATCTTGAATCGGCTGACGTAGCCAATATCAACCCTTTGCTTTGGCTTCTTAACTGTCTTAACGTTCATACTGCTTGTGTCGTTTTGCTTGTTGTTTTGTTACTCTTCCTTGCCTGCTTTCTCGGCTTGGTCGATGTCTTTCTTCTTGTCGCTGCCTGCTGCTTTTTCGGCAGGATCTTTCCCTGCTGTATCATCTGCACCGCTGCCTTCTGGCTGCTGCTTGCTGTCGCTGCCTTCTGGTTGCTGCTTGTTCTCGATGAGTTCATCGCTGGGTATCTTCTGGAAGTAGCCTTCCATGTGTGGGTACTTCGTCAGATATTCATGCGCTACCTTGTCGGTCAGGTTCTCGTTCGTGAAAATCTTACCATGGTAGAAGTCCGGGCAGGAAATGATGAAACCTGCCTTCATGGCGTAATTACATGTTTTTGGCATTGCCTTTTCTTTTTTGAGTTTTAGATAAATTTCAATCAAAGCATCGTGGTAACACTGCTGGCAGGTTGTCGGTACAAACCGCTTTCGTGTTACCGCGAAATATAGAGTTTCGATAACTGCCTTGTCGGTTGCATCAAAGGGACTGTCGAAACGTGCCTTCAACTCCTCGACCTTGGCTGTTGCTTCCTTGTATGTCATAGGCTACGCTGCTGCTTCCGTCAGAAGGCTCTTATACTTGGCTGCTGTGGTCTCGCTGTCTGTGTCGAAGAAGAAATAAGCTGCCTTCGGTACACTCTCCTCTTCCAGCGTGATAAGCCAGCCACCCTCGGTGTCGTCAGAGTACTTGTCGTTCTCGCCTGCACTTGCCTTCAGTGCCTGCGCATATCCGAACACCTGATACTCTGCATTTCCGTCCGCTCCCTTTGAGAGGTTGCGCAGGATGATAACGAACTTTCCGTTCGCCAGTCCGTCAATGATATTTGCGCAAACGTCAGGTGTGTTTGCCAATACCACGACTGCTACGGTATTCTTCCAGCTGTTGCGATACGTGCCAACGGTCAGCTCTGTCTTGGTTCCAGTGAATGGCTTGCTGCCTTCCTGCCGGATAGCGTATGCTTTCTTGCCAGTCTTCAAAACTAATGTTTTAATTATATTGCCCGCTACAACGGACTTGGTGAAGTCGATGTCGTCTCGGTTGATGATAATTCCATCGCCCTCCAATCCCTTTGTTACTTGGTCTTCGCAAGGGATGATGATGTCCTGGGCGATAAGGCTCTCGCAAGTTGTTGCCATATTAATTCGTTTTAAAATTGTTATATCCCCAACACCGTTTTGTGGGTGTTGAGGATTGTCAAAAATAACTTAATACTAAACTGAAAATTTGGAGCGATTAGTAAGCTGCATGGATCATGTCCTCTTCGAGGAGAGCCGTACCAATCTTACCGGTAGCATAGAGATAGTTTCTGCGCTCCTTCTGGTCGAACCAGATGTCGAGGTCGCTAATGAGTGCATCGGCACCAGTGCCCACCATAAGGTGCTTAGGGTTACAGAATACAGCACGGTGTGGAAGGTTGATTGTAGCCTCGCCCTTCTCGTATGCGTTAATCATTCTATCCCAGATACCGACACGAGCAATCTTCACTCCGTTGTAGGTCGCTACATCGAAGCCATCGAACACCTTCTCCCACGGCATAATATCGTGGTAGGTCTGCTTGATGTCGTAGGTCAATGCGTCAGCAAGCGAACGTGTCATAAGCAACACAGCATCGCTATCGTCAATGATACGTGTGTCTACGTCCATCAAGATTGCGTCTACGACTGCTGTAGCTGCACCCTTCTTGCGCAATGCTGAAACCTGCGCTGCTGCCGTAGCCTCACTGTTGGCTGCGATGGTGGTATGGTTCTTTGTCGCTGTGGCTGTAAAGATGCGCTTGAACAGACCGTCACATACGTTGAACATGCTAACGTCCGACCCTGCTGTCAGCTTGCCGCCACCTGCACCTGCCAATGCTGCCGCCTTGTCGCCAAACCAGCCGAAACGCCAAATCATCTGCTGCATGGCTCGCTGGAGTGCATCGGTGTAGATGGTCATGAAGTCTGTGCTGGTAAGGTCGCCAATGACTGTTCCAGTCTTAAGGCTGTATTCTGCGATTGAACCCTTCAATGCTTCGTAGCAAATCTTGATAGGAATCTCCCACTGTCCGAGTTCCCAACGCTTCTGAGAGTTGGCGATACCCTTCTCTTCATAGGTAGGGTCGCAACCGCCACCTGCCTTACCGACCATTTCCATCTCACCGATAAGTGCGATTGGATCATCGTTCTTGACCTTCATGATGTTCACGAATGAAGAAAAATCCTCATCTTGGTAGAAGGTTTCCTGCACGGCATCCTTGATGCTTGCGAGGTTTTCCGGCTCGAGTTTAAGGTTCTCAAGCTGCTTTTTTGTAAATCCTGCCATTATTTTCTTTTGATTTAATGGGTTAATACTTTGTTACTTCTTGCCCTTTTTGTGGAGCTTTGCAAGTCTCTCCTTGATAGCGTTCTTGCCTTCCTCGACTGGGTTCACGTTGTCGCCTGCGCCCTTGCCGCTTGGCTGTCGCTGTGCTGGCTGGTAGTGGCTGCTGTAGCCTGCCAGCACCTTCTCAGCACCGCCTGCCATCTTCACGGCATTCAGGATGCGCATGTCTTCCTTGCTCTTTGCGAGTTTCTGTGCGCCTGCCAGCTGTGCCTTGATAGCGTTCAACTGCTGCTTGAGTGCTGCTACCTGCTGCTTCAACTTGGCTACGGTTTCGTTGTCGGTGCTTGATGCGCTGCCGCCCTCACCGCCTTCATTGCCTTCACCGCCTTCATTGCCTGCGGTCTGAATGTCGGTAATTACACCGTCTTCGACAACAATTGTCTTACCGTCCGGCATCTCAAACGTTCCGTCCGGACTTGCCTTGTCGCCAACTTGTGGATCTCCCTCTTCACGCTCAACGGTCAGTGTCTGTCCGTCTGCTGTGTTGAGTTCCATCGCCTTTGGTTCTGCCTTGGCTTGTGGCTCTGCCACCGCCTGCTCTGCTTCCTCCAGTGTCTTCACGCCCAACTTGGCGAGAATCTTGTCGAGGAGAGAAGCCTTTACTTCTGTCTTTTTCTCCATTGCTTTTGGATTTTGTTGTTTTGAATTAATGAATTGTTCTATGTTGCGTTTCGATGCGCTTGCGCTGATTGGTGCAACGGTGCTGCTGATAAGACCTAGGCGCAATGCTTCGCTGGTGTTGATGAAGATGTCCTTATCCATCAAGGTCTGTATCTCTTCCCGGTCGCACTCGCACCGCTCTACGTATGCGTCCACAAACTTATCCTGCCACATCTGCATTTCCTCGCCCAGGTTCTTCAAGTCCTTTGCGCTCAGCTGGTCGCCCAACCCACAGCCAGGAACATACGGATTGTGCAGCAGGAAGGCAGCGTTCTCGTATGCCTTGCGGCTCTCCTTTGGTGCTGCGAGCATGATGATTGTTGCCATGGATGCTGCCTTACCCTCCACGGTGCAGGAAATCTTCTTGCCGCTCTGTCGCAGTCGGTCGTAGATTGCCCAGCCTTCAATCACCGAGCCGCCATTGCAGAAGATGCGCATATCGATTGTATCATCGTCTTTCGGTATGCTTGCCGCAAAAGCATCTATATCCTGAAAACATACGCAGTCGCCTCCACACCATTGATACCAAAACTTGTTGCCTTGGCTGTCGATGTCGTTGTATATTCTGAGTTTTGCCATTGTATCGGTATTTTTTAAGTTTTAAAACGCTGCAAAGATACGAGATTTTTCAATATGTTTATCTCGTAAGCAGTTAATTTTTCTAAACAAGCCTAAATTTTGCGCTCTAAGCGGCTTTTATCGCCTTGGGTGTGTAACTTTACCACCTTCAAGCGAAAACCGCTCAGAACGCAAATCTTGATGAAATAACTGCAACCTTAGAGCCTGCCGATATTTTCTATCGTCTGCACTCTCCGCTGGGTTCGGTTTATCTCCTCCACGCTCACTACTGGCTGTGGAGCCATCTGATACCCTCTTGCTACAGCTGCCGCCAGCATATCCATGCCGATGTTGCTGCCTCCGTTGTTTACTACGATAGGAACGCCACCGCCTAGCTGGTTGAATGCGGATAATATAGGGCTGAACATCGAAGTCGCCTTGGCGGTCATTACGCTCTCGCCATTACTAAGCCTTGCCGGGATGCTGTCGCTCGTTCCGGTTCCAGAGCCTTGGACGTAGCCACCAGTGGAAAATCCCTTGACGAGTGCTTTTGCTCCTGCAAAGGCTGCCTTAAGCAATGCAAGCTTTGCCGCTGCATCTGCCACGCCTGCCCATCCGAGTTTAGTTAAGCTTCTTCCTAGGATTTCAATGTATTGTGCCTCCATGGCTATCTCTACGGCATCCAGCAAAGAGCTAAGTAAAGATTTCAGAAAAGAATGAAAAGATTTATCTTCACTATTAAAGAAATCGACAAAAGCATCTCCAACTGCCAAAATATAGTTTTTCATGTTTTGAAGTTGTTCTTCTGTCAACTGCTTCTTTTTCTCGTTTTCCTCAGCTTGCAACTGCAAAGTTGTATCGTGCAGTCCCTGCTGTAGCTGCTCTTGCACGGCTGCATAGTTCTTGTAGGCGTCCATCTTGCTCTGAAGGAAAGCCTTGTATCTCTCCAGCTTGGCTGTATCGTCTTCCTCTCCAGTGCCACCGTTCATGATGTCCGCATCCTTGCGTGCCTTCTCTGCGTCCTCGAACTCCTTGTTGAGTTCGTCCACAATCTCCTTGGCTTGGTTCTTCAAGTCCGCTTTCGCCTTTATCATAATGTCGAGCAGCTTAGCCTGCATTTCCTGCGCCTTGTCTGCTCCGATTTGCCCTGCCGCAACGTATGCGTCAATGCTTCGTGCCACCATGTCCTTCTCCAGCTGTTCGAGGTCGTTGCTGTAGTCTCGCTCGCTGTCGTACATGCCTGCGAGGTATCGCTTCTTTGCGTCCATTACTTGCTCGTTGTACTGAAACTGGATAAGTGCAATCTGTGCCTGCAATTCCTTTTCCTGCTTCTTTCTGCGCTCTGCCTCTGCCTTGGCTTCCGCTTCCTCCTTGGCTCTCTGCGCCTTGGTCTTGGTGGTGCTTCCATTGGTTGCTGCTGGTGTCGTTCCCTTGTTTCCGTTCACTGGCTCGCTGCTGGTCGCTCCACCGTCTAGGTTCGCAAGTTTTAGATGGTTCAGTCTTCCATTCACGGTGTTCTCGAATCCGTCAGCGAAGGAATTTCCTATCTCTATGCCAGCGTTCTTGATGTCGTGCCATGCTTCCTTGATAGTGCCGGAAATGTCGAATATCTCCTTGAATCCCTTCTGTGCCTTGGATAGGTCGAATGTAACGATACCTTCGAGAATATCAAGCATGCCCTTGGCTGCAAAGCCCATCCTCTTGAATGCGTCTATTCCAAGATTGCATACAAGCTTGATTGCGTTCCACATCAAGCGAAAACTTGTGCCGAGTGTATTGATTACCCCTCGCAACAGAAGGCTGTCATTGTACCAGTCGATGAAGTAGTTGATGGTATTGAACAAGCCCTTCATTATCTGTACGAGAATCTTCGTGCCGAACATCTTGCCCTTCTCGATCATCTCCTCGAATCCGTGCTGGCTCATATCGAACATTGAAGAAAGGTAGCTGTTCAGTTCCTTGTGTAGCTTGATGTTCTCCAGCTGCGTCTCTCCCCACTCTCCAGTCTGCTTCTTTACCTCTTCAATGTCGGTTGTCATCGTGTCGAGTTGCTCGATAAGCTGAATACCTGCTTGTGCTCCCTGCTTACCGAAGACGTTTTTCAGAACATCGCCCACCTGCTGGCTGTCCGCTCCGAAGTCCTTCATCTTCGATGCCACCTGCTGGATGATGTCGAAGGTGTTCTTTGTTCCGTTGGCTAGGTCTTGCTGCACCTGCTTGCTGGATATACCGATAGCATCAAGGCTTGCAGATGTTGCTGTGCTCATTTCTCGGATTTTTTTGCTAGCCATCGTGATAATGTCTAGACCCTTATCGCTGAAAATGCCGCTTCGTGTCTGCTGCAATATCGCCACAAGCTGGTCTGCACCGATACCTGCATCGTGGAAGGTAGGCGCATATTGCTGTATCTTGTTGAGCATATCGCCCGACAGGTCTGCACCGCTTGCAAAGCCATCGTTGATAACCTTCATCGCTTCCTCGCCAGATAGGTGGTAGTTCGCCATGAGATTGTCAGCTGTAGCGAGCACGTCATTGAAATCCTTTCCCATCGTGTCCGCTGTGGCTGCGATGCTGTTCCTCATCGTCTCCAATGCTTCCCCGGTGTAGCCAGTGAACTCCCTTGTCAGTCGTGTGGCTTCCATGATGCCCTTGTTGTAGTCAAACCACCACTTGAATGCCATTCCTGCGCCTGCAACTCCTGCCAATCCCAGGAAAACCGGGTTCGTTGCCAATCCAAGAAGGGTTGAGCCAAAAGCCTTGATGTTAGGGATGATGCCCTTAACTGTCTGTCCGAGGTTCACTACAGTGTTCGCAAAGTTGCTGACGCCTTCGCCAACACCTCCACCGCCACCCATCGGTACAACGTGCTGGAGGTCGGCTGCAAGGTCGAGCATTGAGTTGTAATAATTACCAACATTCCGGTAGTATCGCTGGGTCTGCTCCTCTGCCAGTTTTAGTTCATTGGTAATCTCATTGATGTGTTTCTGCAGTGCCTGCCCCTTTGCTCCCTCACGCTCTGCCTTCGCCATTTCGTCATACTTCTTGGTGGCATTGGAAAGCTGGGCACGCAGCTGTTTCAAGCTGCCCTCCTGCTCGTTTTCTGTGCGCACGTTGTTTTGGATCTCCTTCTGCAGGGCACGCACGTTGTACTGATACTCCTTGATGGTTGCGTTGATGGCTTCCGTCTGCACCTTCATCTCGTTGGTTGTGATGGTCTTGTCTTTTTCCTGCTGCTGCAAGTCCTTGATGCTTGCCTTCAACTGGTCTATCTTCTCTTTGTATCTGATGATGCCATAGATTGCATCCTCGTACTTGACCTTGATGTCAAGAATCTGCTGTTTGTCTTCACTTACCATAGTTCGTTCTTTTTAGTTGTTCAACTCTATCATTGTAACCTCGCAATATCCGCTGTTTGTTGTCTTGATTTCGAGAACCGCGAAATATGCGCCATACTGTGCAAGGTACACTGGCTTCGTTTCGTCAAAGTTCAGTATCTCCAAATCGGAAAGGTTGAACCGCTCCACAATGTGGTGTGGGTTCGCCACCGTCTTTCTCAACTTTTCCAGCTTGCTGTCGAAGATGTCCTGAAGGTCGATGTTGAAAGCCAATTCCGCATAGCCGGCATCGTTCTTCGTCAGGTTCACTATTCGGTCTTTGCATGCCTTGTATTTGGTGGCGACTTGTCTGGTGTACGTTGTGTTGCCAAACGTGGATTGCTTGCTTTCCCACTCGTATATCGGTATGCGGTTTCCGTCCGTGGCTGCAAATGGTAGCGTACAGACGTCTTGCGTATACTCCAGCGTCTTGTTGTCTATAGTCATATCCGCATCGTGCTGCTTGTATACGGTGTCGTCTTCCTTCCACTTGTAGATATTGTGCTGGCAGTAGTCCTCAACACTGAAATCGGTCTGCCTTGGATGGTTGCTGGCTTCGCTCGGGATGAGTTTCTTCGTCCAGTCCACCGCTTGCGCCTTGTCTTCCCAAAGGTTCACGATGTCGGCAAACGTAAGTGTTCCACCAATAAACCGCTGGCTTGGAAACGTTGATGTCAGAATGCAGATACACTTCAAAAAATCCGTTACCTTGATGTCGGGCAGGTTCTTGCCGATAGGGAAATTACCTCCGTAGGGTACATCATCGCTCTGCTTGATGCTGGCAGACAACCGTCCGTTGTAACACTTCAATCCAATTAATGCCTGATTTTTCGGGTGCTTCATTTCGAAGGTTACGATGTCGCCCTCTTCCAAATCTATCTCCCCTCGTCCTGCTACAAGGTGTATGAATCTGCCGTTTACCTTATCCGATTCATAATCGGTCACATATTTTCCAGAAGTCTCATCCTGCTGCAACCCTGCAATATATGGAGTTTCCGTCCAAGTTCCGTCATCGTTCTTGTGCTTAACCTTCATTTCGATATAATTTGGTGGATATGAGTAGAATGCCTGCCACTCAGTGCTCCCCTCTCCAAAACTCCATGATTTGTGCCCACTAGGTGTAACCTTCGATGCGTCCCACGACCAGTTCATCTGAACGTCAAAAATCATCTTGCAGGCAATCTTAACATTCAGCTGGCTGTATCTGTGCCCAATCTCCAGCCCATCGAATACCTCCGATAGGCTCGTTGGTTGGAAGTCGAGAATACCTAGGCTCTCTGTATGGAAAAAAGTGCCCTCCAAGCTGCCTACAACCGTCTGCGCATCTGCCTTCCTTGTAATCAGCGGTACAGCAAGCCCCTTTATGATTTCTTTCGCTTGATTGCTCCAGTCGAATGCCACACCAGTCTGTGCCGTGATAAGGTCTAGGATATACCTTGCCGTAACGCTTGGCTGGATTGTTCCATTGCTCCAGGAACTACCAAAAGAGCCACCTCCACCAAAAGAGCCACCTCCACCAAAAGAGCCACCTCCATCAAACGTACGGGTGCTCGCTCTCGCATTGCTCTCCGTCTCGCTTTTACTCTTAACAAGAATAGTCGTGCCAGTGCTGTATGCTTTAATGGCGTTGATGATAAGCCATACCGCTGTTGCTGGTGCTTGCAGGTCTACATCAATTGGCATGCTCTCGCTCGTATATTTAACGTTGTACTCTCCGCTCGCATTCACTTGGGATAACTTACCGTCCGAGAGATAATAAGCCGCCACAGACGTGCTCATCGACTTACCTATCATCTTATCTACCGAAGGCTTAATGTATACGAGGAGACCGGAAGGCTTGCTCTTTACCACATTAATTTCTGTTTCTCCGGCTGCAACCTCATACGTTCCCCATGGTGTTGTCTCTCCGGTCTTCGTATCGAGTGCTCCGTATTCGACAGAGCCAGCCTTCTCTGCCCGAACCCTGATGGATATTGTCTCCATGGCAACGCTCGTTTCGAGATTGGCGATGCACGCTCCTGCACTCACGAACATTCCGAGAATAGGATCAGGAGCAAACAACACCGGACGGGTCTCTTTTTCTGTCTTCCCGGCATCATCGGCAAGGCTAATAACGTTCTTGTTGGTGTCGAGTATTGCCCATGTCCGGAATTGTCCCTTGCCTAAAACCTTGCTGATGGTGGCTCTCATTCCAACCTCGAAAGGTATGATTGCACACTGGTATGTCTCATCGGTCAGAACTTCGCCCGATACATACTTTCCGATTTCTGTTCCAGTTCTTATCTTACCTTCAACGAGTGAGTATGTCGTGTCGCTGTTCCCTCCCACGTTTTGGTCGAATCCCATCCATTCATCGCTTGAAGTCTTAGCCACTGCCGTTTCGTATCTTCCATAGAATACTCCATCCGCTATTGCCTTCTCGTAGGTGTCGTAGCTGTTGTTTTTGGTGAACCGCAGATACTTCGTGCAATTCAGTTCGTTCAGCTTTAGGTCAGACGATTGCAGCGTTGCCAATGCCTGGAACAATCCCCAATAAATCGAAATTTCGATGGTTTCCTTAACGCTCAGAACGCTTGCCCTTCCGCTGTGGATAATCTCCAGTCCGTTGCGGAAATAACGTGCTGTGTGGAAAATATAGGGGTATTTGCTGCTGGTGCTCGGTTTCCCTGCAAACTCCAGCACAGCCATATTGTGCGCTGTCTTGGGCAGGTTGATGGTGTATGTTGTGTTGGCGGTCATTTTCGTGATGTCACGGAAAAGATTGCTCTTGATGTCGAGCGTGATTGCCGATTCCTCGCTCATATCCATAAGAACACCGTCTATGTAAAGTTGCTGGTCTGTCATAGCTGCTGAATCTGTGTATTGTTAATAACTATGTTGCAGACGAAATCCTGCAACTCTGCTGTTGTCTTGGTGTAGGTTCCTGCCTTGATTGTCACACTCTGCCACTTGTCGCCACCGAGGTACATATCCACGACCGGGCTGCTGGCTAGGTCTTGCAGGAAATCGAACGTATCGCTGTCTACCAATGGTGCGCAAAGCGGTATGGTGTCTTCCCTGCTGTAGCCCTGCCTTCTGCCGTTCGCTCCGAGGTAGCCGAATATCGTATCATCATACGCTCCGAGGTTGTTGCGAATGAAGCTGGTGTCGCTGCTTATCGCCCTGCTCTCATCGCCTTGCGTGAATAGCCAGTAACGGTAAAAGCCGTGTCGGTCAACCCACCGAAGATAGATACCCTTCTCCGTGTCGTTCCTTTCTATCCTTGCAATGAGAGACTGCTTGCCACCGCTCGCCATCGCAAAGGTAAGGTCGAAAACGTCCGTGAATGTTCCCTGCTCTATCTTTCCATCGTAGTCGTAGATGTTCCAGTACCTCGCCTTGCTTGGAAGAACGCTGACATTGATGTCCACGATGCCATCGATGCCCGGCTTAACTAACTTGTTTGGTGCTCCCTCGTAGCCGACAAGTATCTGGGAAGCCGCATTGAGATAAAAACCGAAGGAGAATGGAAAGTTCGTGAACCATGTTAGCTTCTTGTTTGCGTTCCAGGTCTCTCCTGCCCTCATCGCTCCCCAAACGTAGAAGGTCGTGTAGCTGAATGTCGCAAGGTCGCTCCCCTCGCTGTTCTTGACCTTTACGGAAACATCGAACGCTGCCCCGAGGTTGCTTTTCTGGCTCTCCCTGCTGTAGTCGATGTTTCCGAAGCTGATGCCATCGAAGAGTGCCTGCACATATTCCCGGTAGTCCATGATACAATTATCGGCAAACGCTTCCACGCTGTACGTGTACGTCTTGGTCTCCCTGCTGATGGTTGCCTCGATGCTCGCAACACCCGAGCCGCTTGCCTTGATGATGCAAGGCAAGAATGCGAATCCTACAGCGTCCGGGTATTGAATCGTTATATTGTTTTTCGTTGTCTGTCTCATACCGTCTCATTGTTTAGTTTGATGCTTCCCACCGACTGGTGGATTAAGAAAATAAGCCTCTGACCCAGCCGCTTCATCGTGTCGGGAACAACATTGCTGTATACGTCAGCCCTGCCGCCCGTCCGGTGCAGTTTAGAACCTTTGGTGGCGATTGTGTGGGCGATGGCTCCTGCCATGCTCATATCGCCACGCTCTTGTGGAGTGTACTTGTGTGCCCGGTCGGTCTTGTATGGGATAGGTCTGCCGTGCAGTCCCTTGTCTTTCATCCACTGCCGGATGATGCCACGGAAACCGTATGGTATCTTTCCTGCTCTTCGTCCGGTCTCCAGCACTCCGAATGGCTTGTGTCCCCAGAGGATGGTTTCTTCCTCGCTGGGCTGCTCCACCTTTAGGCTCGCTATCGTTCGCCCTGATGCGTTCTGTCCGTTGATACGTATATGGTTGATGATAAGCTGCCGTGCTCTCTCCACTTCCTCACGCATGATGAGCGATGCCGCCTTGGGGTCGAATTGAATACCTCCCTTGCTCATACCTCACACCCTCCTATGCTCTGTGTCAGTTGCAGGGAGTACATTACGCCCGACACGATCGTGCTCAAACGCTCGATGATGGTCTCGTAGTACTGCTGCCCCTCCAGCGGTTCGAACTGGTGCGACTGGTTGATGGCTCGTATCATCCTTGCCCCTGCCACCTTCATTCGGTCGATGCACTCTCCGTTGTCTTCGCCTTCCGATCCCCTTGGTACGGTGTCAAGATAAGCCAGGGCAACGTTCACGGTGTCGTATACCCTGCCGTTGCGTATCTCTGTCGTGCCGCTGGCTGGGATGATGCACACGATTGCCGGATAGTTCAGTTTCTCCAGCTTGGTGTCCGCTGTGTCCCAATCCTCGAAAAGGTAGGTGTAGTCTGGTAGCGTGTCTGCTGCCAGCTGCTTTAATGTTTCTCTGATTGTTGCCATAATTATCTGGATTTTCGTTTCATTTCTTCTGCCTGCAACTTCTGCAGGTTTCGCTCGTACACGCTTCTCTTGTTGTCCATTTCCATGCACTTGTAGATGCGAAGCCATGGGGTCTTCAATACTTGGTCGTGGTCGCTGATGCCCATCCTTACTGCGTACCAGTCGAGCATGCCGAACAGTCCGAACCGCAGGGTATCGATGCCTGCCTCCTTCTCCAGTCGTGTTGGCTTCGCTGTGTCTGTGCTCTCGAATAGTTTGTTGATGCGCTCGACCTCTGATGTTACCCAGCCGATGAGCATAACGACATCAACCGCCCGAGCCTGCTCCACTTCCTTGTGGCTCAGACCGAGGACGGTTGTCACTATCTGATACAGACTTTCCTCGCTGTCTGATAGCTGGGAAAGGTCTATCAGCTGCCCGATGGATAGCTGGTTGAGATTGCCGGGTACTTGTTTCCCTCCAACAAATGCAGGTCGTGGCTGCTTGCCGATTTTGTAGCTGGTGTGCCTTGCCACTGCCAGCCAGTACTTGAATGTAGTGTTATTATCCATACGCTTTTATTTTTGTCGTTATCTTTGCCTTAATACGTGCGCCCTAGCCGTTCCGTGGCTCGCTACGGATAACTTCTTCAAGGCTACGTATCGTATTGCGTCTATGCCGTGGTTAAATGCGTCTATAGGCTGGTTCGTGGTCTCTCCATCCCTTGACTTCTTCCACTTGTATTGCTGCATGTTCCCGATTATACCGTGGCTGCGTCTTGTTATGTTGATGCGAAAACGCTTCAAGATGTCAATGCCGTTGTTGATACTGTCCGCTCCCTTGGTGCTGCCTATTATCCACAGCCCTCGGTTGTGTATCTCCTGAATGCTCTTAGGCTCTGCCGAATCCGCAATGATAAGGTCACGTTTCGTCCGTCCTTGTTCCTTGCATCGGTCTGCGATGTCATCGTTCGTCATTCCAGGCTGGTAAATTTCTTCGTCCACCCATAACTCTCCGTGCGCCAATATAACGTGCTCCAGCGCAGTTGGGTCGTTGGTGAATCCGAAGTCCATACCCCTGCATTCCATCTTCCATTCGTCCTTTGGTGGCAGCTTGTCAACGATGCCCCAGTTGGTGAATACAAGTCCGGTTATCTTTCCGGTCAATCCTCTTGCGTAAACTCTCCAAAGTTCGGGGTCGTCAATCTCTTCAATCTTTTTATGCTCCTGCTCAGTAAGGAATCGGTTGTTTCGGTGGTCGCTCAGTATCAAACGGCAGTCATCCCTGCCGATGATGTTGTTGTGCACCCAGAACCTTGCGCTTGGGTTGTAGTCGATGAACACCTGCTTTCGGGTTCGGATGGCAAGCTGCCAGAAGACTTCGTAGGGCACACCGTTCGCCTCGTTCACGAACAGGTAGTCACGCTTACCGTTCTTAGCGTCCTGCGCATCTTGGTAACTCTTGAACTCGATGATTGAGCCGTTCTTTCCTCGGTAGCTGCTGTCGCTCTTGTTGGTCTTGAACCAGTCGAGCAACTCTGCCCTTGTGTGCAGGATGGTATCGAGGTCTCGCATGGCTCCCACCTTTAAGTTCGGGAGGTCTTGACCGCACACCGTGATAATTGCCATGGGGTGTTCGAAAGAAAGCACTATAAGACGCTGCATGATGGTGTATGTCTTCCCCGAGGACGTGCCTCCTTGGTTTACGAGAAACCTTGGCTTCACGTCCGCATTTGGATCATACAGCTCACCAATAACATCAAATAGTGCCATTCTTACAAACAATAAAACTTAAAACAAAATTATGGTAAAATTATTCTTTATCCAATCCCTCACGCTCGATTACTTCCTGCTCGCTGGATGCGCACTGGTGTCCCGAGTTGATGTATCGTACCTCGATGCCGCCTTGGAAGCCTGCGTTCAGGTCGAGCACGACCTTATCAAGTCCGAGCAGCTTGCAAATCTGCGTCTCAGCCTTTAGGATGATGTCAAGATACCTTGGGTCTCCTAGTCCTCGCTTCTCAGCATCGAACATTATCGCCTTGACGGTATCCATCGTTACCAACCCAGTGTCTGGATCCTTGTTAGGCAGTCCGACTTTTGTCTGTGTCTTGCTGTTATAGTCCGCTTTGGATTTCTCCCATGCGTCCCAGGCTTCACGTATCACCAGTTTCAACCTTGCCACCTCGCTTGTTATCTTTTCGTCCGTGTCGGTCAGCCGCTCTTCCCTCCACTCCTTCAGTAACCGCTGAATGTCGCAGTGCGCTTGATTGTATTTCGGTCTGTCGAGCCGCTTGCGAACCTCTGCCGTGATTTCTCGCTCCGTCCATCCCTTGCGGTATAGGGGTGCGATAATCTGCAGGCGGTTCTCGATGTCGATTTTCTGTGCTCGATGTTTGTTGTTATTACCTTGTGGCATACGATTCTGGATTTAAAATTTCGCTCCGTTGTACTTGTATACGATGTTTCCCTCGCTGTCTCGTTCGTCAGCTGGCAACATTGCCCCTTCGAACATTTTGTATGGCGAGTGCGCTGCCTGCGGATTGTTCCAGCACCACTTCATGTAGTCGGCTGCGCTCATCGTGTAATACTTCGAGTACTTCTCACGTGTTCCCAGGTTCATCGCCTTCTCCAGTCTCGCCCTCAAAAGGTTCTCTGCATCCAGCTTGATGTCGCTCCACCTCACGTATCCCTTGCGCTTGCAAATGTTCAGTGCTTCGCACATCTGCCCTCTGCTGTAGTTCCACGTTGGCGGCAATCCGCAGCAACTTCCGTTGTGGCAAAGTTCCTTGAAGTGTGCGTCCGATACATAAAAGCGCATTCCCAGCTGGTCGCACAGTTCCTTCATATTCCTGAAGAACGGTTCTTTAACCTTGCGGTTCAGTCTCAGATAGCCAGACTGTACGCTGTACTTCTTGTAGAATGCGAGAATGTCGAAACCTGCCATCTTGCTGATGGTAGGCAACAATTCCCTCAATGTCGGGCTTCTTGTTTCGAGACAGAAGAATTCGGTGCTCAAAGCTGTAGCCCCTCTGTTGAATGCTTCCTTGATAAGGTCGAGGTACGTTGGCGTGCTCACTCCGATGATGAAGGGTCTCAGTCTCAGCGTTGCACCTCCTGCTCCTGCATTGGCGATGCGCTCGATGGCTTCAAGTCTTGCTTGTGGGCTTTCCACCCCTCGCTCTATTACTCTAGCCTTCTCTGCATCGCTGGTGATGATTGAGAACTTGAAGTTCCAGTTCTTCTGCCCTCTGATCAAGTCCATGTATCGCTCATCCTTGGTGAACCATGCTCCCTTGGTCGAGAAGCAAAGCGGATAGTCTATATCCTTGAAGAAACGCAAAAGTTCCAGTGTCGTTCCGTACTTCCGTTCGAAGTTGTCGAACTGGTCGCTCATGCTTCCCCACTGCATAACCTTGCGAGCCTTGATGTATGGCGCAAAGTCTCCACCGTGCTTGTCGGGGTCAATGAACATTCGTTTGATGCGCTCAACGCTCACGTCCTTAACCTCCTTGTGCAGGTATTCCTTTTTCTTGCTGCCAATACCTCGCTGGTTCTGAGCAAAGCAATACATACAGCCAAAGCTGCAATTATTGTAAGTGTCAAAAGCCATTGGCATTGAGCAGTCGGGAAACTCGTATGTTATTCTTGGCGTGTTGCCATAATGTTCTGCCATATCCTCATGAATTTATTTTGTTGATGATAAAGTCTGCGATTTGGTCTGCTGTCTGCTTCGTGGTGTCTATCGCTACAACGTCACACCCCGCAGTTTGCCATTTCTTTGCCGAGTGTGCCGATTCTCGCTGTCCCAGGATAATATCCTTGCTCAACGTTCCGTTCGACCGTTCTTCGAGCCTTTTTTGGATTTCTTCGAGTGGTGCGTATAAGAAGATTACAATCTGTCTGTCCGCATTGAACATTGCGTGCGTCAAGTTCGGACCCCAGCATTTAAGTCTAATCCCTTCGCAAATGATGCAGTCGGTGCTCTCCAGTGCCTTCTTCACGATGTCACGAAGTATGGTCGTACCGTTCAGATTGTCAACACCTCCGTACTTAACATCGTATCGCCCTGCAAATGCAACTCCATCCTTGGTGCTGCTTATTCCGTCCTTGTAGCTCTCAATGCCACCAAAGTTTTCTATCAGCTTTCGGGCAACGGTGCTCTTTCCGCTGGCGTTGGTTCCAATGATAAAAACACAAGTCTTTCTCATATTCGAGTTATTTTTGTTAAATTTCGTCTCTGCCGGATTGAATTGTTCCGAGCGGATAGTTTATCCATTTCAAGAGTTTCTCCGACTTAAACGCGAAAATTCCGACTATTCGGGTTTTTCCTTGAGTTCTTCCACGTCAAAGTTGCGCTTCTCGATTGCGTCAAGCCCCAGCATATCCGCCACGGCTTGTGCGTCCTCGCTGCGGTATACGATGATGATGCGCTGTTCTTCGTCCTCTGCTGGCTCGTAGGTCGTGGCTTCCTGCTGGATTTCCCAGGGGTTCAATCCCCATCGCTGCATATCGTCAACGTCAAATGCTCCCTTTAGCTTCTCTTCATCCCAGCTGCCAAAATAGACGTTATCCTTGATGATGAACTCGTCCGTCTCTTCCTCGGATAGGCTGTCAGCAATAACAACCTCGACCTTTGGTTCTGCCTTCCACTTCTCCCAGTGGCTGCAAAGCTGCTGCTTCTCTCCATCGGTCAGTTTCACGGCAACGGCTTCTATTGCGTTCCTGATAGCTTCGTTTTCCATCTGCTCGATGTTGAGCAGGGCACGGAAGCGCATATTTCCTCCGAGGATAACTCGGTTCTCATTACAGACGATTGGTCTCATCTGCAACATCTTCGGAAACGTCAGAATACTCTCAACGAGTTTCTGCATCTGCTGTGGCTCAATGCTGCGTGGGTTGTCTTGGTTCTCCACCAGGTCGTGCAGGTTGATGTTCTCGATTTTATTCTTCTCCATTGTCTTCCTCCTTTCCTTCTTGTCTTGGTTTCAGTTCGTCAAAGTTCCAGACGATGCGGTCGATATGATCAACTCCCAGAAGCTTGGCAAGGAATGGCTCATCGGCTGGCTTGTAGTGAATGATTACATTCTCACGTGGCAAAACGCCATCGCCCATTATCGTAGGCAAGTCGTCAGGAGTTAAGTCTTGCCCTTCGATTTCAGGAGGTAGTTCCCCTGCGAATGGGTCGCCCTCTTGGTCGTCCTTGTCTTTCTTCTTGCACTTGCTGGTGCTGCTTGCTTCCACTGGTGCTGGGTTCCAGACTGGCATACCCCAGTTCTGAAGCTGTGCGCTGTCCCATCGGTTCGCAAGGTCGTTGAAGTCCCAGTTACCGAAGGATAGGTTGTCTTTAATCATAAACTCCTGCTTTTGTGCTTCCGTCAAGTCTGATGCGCTCACAACGGTTACTGTTGGCTGCTGCTGCCATCCCTGCCAATACTCCATCAATGCGGATTGCTCCTCATCGGAAAGACGCTGCTCTGCATCCAGCTTCACTTGGATGCCTGCTTCGTCCATCGTGACAATGTGCTGCAAGGCTTTCAGTCTCATGTTTCCACCCAATGCATGGAAGGTCTCATCAATAACAATCGGGCGCAGGGTCAACATTCGTGGGAACACGATGATGCTCTGCACAAGCTTCTGAAAGTTCGCTTGACTTATCTCTCTCGGGTTCGCTTCGTTCTCGCTGACCCTCGATAGTGCGATTTCTTCTGTTTTCATTTTCTTCTTGTTTTAAGTTCGAAATTCATGCTTATCTGATAAACACTGGCACAAAGATACTACTTTTTTGCTTTAGTTGTTCGCTCTTTGCCCACTTTTAACTTTTTCCAACACTTCGTTTTATCTTATCCATCAAAGGCTCTGATGGTTTTCTGCAGGGTTGTCTGCGGCTTCTGCGGTTTCTGCGGCTTCACTCTGACCGGGTATCCTGCACAGACCCACGCGAGGAGAAGTGCGTCTCTCTGGTCTTGGTTCATTCTCGGCAACTTTTGTCCTGCGCTTACAAAATAAGCAATTTCGTCCTGCGTGATTTTTCCGTCTTTACCCTTCCAGCACTTTTTCAATGGCTTGATAATCTCGTAGGGTATATTGTAATGCTTGCAGCACTCAACGATAAGAATTCCGGTCTGATGGTTCATTCCGGTAGAGCGTCCGATTGCTGCTGCCTTGACTGCTGTCATGAATTTATTCAGAACATGCCAGTTGCTCTTGTTGAGCCAGCCGCCTTCAATAACGACCTTAATCTTTTTGCAACTTTCGTTCATAGCCTTGAGGTAATCTATCAAAGCTGGGAAGTTCATCTTATAGGCGAGAAACTTCTTGTCGTCATATACTGCTCCAACTCCGCTTTCCTGAATGTCGGGGTCAATGCCAATTATAACTGTTCCTTTTTCCATTTTCTTTAAAGTACTTTATTTTGTTCAAATTTCACGCATAAGCGTTTATTTTGTTTTGCTGGTGTAGTTTATTATCAAACACCCTTTACGTGCGAATATACGTGCGCACATGCGTTATTATCCCTATCTTACCCCTACCCCTTTCTTTCCCTTCTTTTTGGTTGCGATAGAGAAAGCTGGCAGGGATTCCGGAAGTTGTGCCTGCGCTTGCAAAATAAATGAATAACTTAATGAATGTATATGTTGCAGGGTTCTTCCTTCTTCCACCGCCAGCCGAATGAATAAAAGCATAATTTCTAACGATTTCTTTTTCTTACTTCTTCATGTACCACCTCGCTTTCTTTGTTTGTTGTCAGACTTCCAGGGATGCGTTTCCGGCTCGCCATATCTAATTTCAAGAAATGTTATAAGTTATTTGTTCTGATAGGGAGCCATCCCCTTCTGTCCTCGCTGGTTAAAAACTCTATTATTGAACTCACGACCGATTATTCTTTTTGTTTTCTAGCAGCCATGCCAGATGCGCTGCCTGCTGTGGATCCTTGAACATGGAAAGAGCCTTCTCTAAGTCCGGCTTCTTCCTCTCACGCATCGCTCTTTCGGCTACCCGGTTCTTCGTACCGTAGTTTCGGTAGTGCTTACTCCAGTACTCCTTTTGATACGCCCGGTATTTTTCCCGGTTTCTCTTTCGCCACTCCTTCGTGGCTCTGAGGATCTGTTCCCGGTGTTCCTGGTAGTACGTTCTGTTCTTCTCCCTTGTTGCGAAATCGCTCATTGCATTCCAATATTACCTGATGTTCTACATATTGCTTGCGCTCCGGGCAATAGATGCCATTTAAGCAGTTTCGCCCGGCATCGCAAGCCTTGCATAATTCACTCGCCATACGTCCTAGAATGGGTCTGACGTGAAGGCAAGGTACTCATTGCCCTCGAATGGGATGCAGCAGGAGAATCCCGATGTCTTTCCGCTGTGGATAGACAAGGCTTCATATCTAAAATTCGCTCCCTCTCCACGGTCACGAACAAATAACGCTGGAATCCACTCGTTTTCTTCTTCATCCCTTACCAGCACCTTGTCGAAGGTCTTGAAGGCTGACTGCTCCCTCTCTTCCTTCTCTTTCTTCCAGATGGCGTAATGTTTGTTGAACAGTTCGACTTCGTTCTCTGTCGCTTCTCGAAGTTCCTTGTTAACGCTGATACTCAGGTCGAAGGTCTGGTCGGTCACGAACTTCTCGTTCTCGATTTCGTACTGGTTGCCGAATGTCAGCGTGTCCTCGCTTTCGTTCTTGGCAATGAGCTTGCCGATGATAGTCAACTCTCCGTCCTCATCGTCCTCGTTGAAAACGTAGAGTTTGCCGATTTCAAACGTAAGTTTCTCCGGCTTTTCAATCTCCAGAGTTTTCCGGTTCAGTTTTCCCCCAGATTTTTCCTCGATGGTTTTGATGTAGGTCTGAACAGCATCACCTTCTTCAATACGAAATTGTTTGGTATTTACAGTGTAACGTCCGGAAATATAACTATACCCCAGTTTGTCGTCACCATCAAAGTAATGTTTACCTATGAAGTTTGTATATGTATAATCCACAAACTTTTCAAAGATAATATGCACACATCCATCTTCAGAAACAAGCACATCTCCCTTCTTGAAGAACTTGCTCCAGTCTCTCATTTCCTTTGATGGGAAGAGCAGGACTTCTCCTTCTTTATAGATTTTTCCGTTCTTGTCGAAAAAGTGTTCTCTTCCATCTTCGTCCTCAGTCCAGATTGCTTTCGCACTGTCCTTGTTGTTTGCCATTCCACTGTGCCATACCCTTCCACATTTTGGTGTGTATAACTCTGTACCGTACTCTTCATCTTTGAGTATATCGTAAATATCAATATCTTTCTGTTCCATAATCTGAATGTTTTTTATTGTTTATAACTTAACGTGTCCGAGTTTGAAATAAAGTTCCAACAGTTCCTTAGTATTGAGCCAGAAATCGGTGTTGCCAACGTATACGTGATGTCGGTGTTCATCTGTGATGATTTCAATCTTTTTCATTTCTTCTTACTTTTCTGAATGTGTCTGTAACTATCATCAAAGAATTATCTTCTTCGTTGTATACAAGGTCATTTGTGATATATCCCAAGTCATCAACAACATCTATATTACCAAACTGTTTCTTGTGAGTTTCAAGAAGTTTTATAAATGCTGATATTTTCATCTCTCCACCTCCTTTCCAAAAAGTTCAATCTGTGGATGAATGATGTCTGCCCTCTTCTTCTTTGCCGCCCAGATAAGAAGTCTGGCGTTCTTGGTTCCAGCATTCTTCTCGGTTCCAGCATTCTTCTCGAGGTCTCTGATGATGCAGGTCAGGGCATCGTGCTCCGCTTCTTTCTCATTACCGTAGAAGATGCTGAGAGTGTCATATCTACTCGGGTAGGCCACCGGGCTGTCGTACCCGTGCTTTCCCTTCTGAATGCTGTAGCCCCAAATCCAGCCGAACTGGGTGTTGGCGGTCATTACCTTCCATCCCCAGTTGTCTGCACCCTTTACGGAGTGCTCGATTACGTGCGGATTGATGCACTCATCCTTGATGTTGTACTTGAAGCCTTCATGCTCTGCGACCGGCTTCTTGATGTCGTAGCCGTTATCGGTCATCCACTTGAACCAATCGTTCGATGTCTTGAACACAAGCCCTGCTGCTCTGCATTCGTGGAAAAATAATTCATTCATGGCTTTCAATCTCTATAAAGTGAATACCGCTACATCTTGCACAAGGGCAAAATTCTGTCAACCCTTTAGTGTCAAGAGCACATATATCGCAAGCATTCTGCTGTGCAGGTACATCATCATCCGACACTACTTTCAATAATCTACCGTTAACATTCAGCAATGTACCTTCCTCGAAATCCTTGGCTATTTCGTTCGGTTCATTAATTACAATTACTTCTTTTGCCATAATTCTTTTGTTTTAAGTGTTTAAAATCTGTTTGCTTATAATTTACCGCCCGAAGCGTGAAAACGTCCCAGAGCGGCTATTTTTGCCCTCATTCGTTATTTTTCGGGCTTCCAGTCGATGCCCAGCCGTTGAAGAACTCCACGTTCGTAGTATCTTGTCAGCGAATCCTTGGCTGGCTTGTTGTTCGGGTTCTTCTTCAAGTCTTCGAGGTTCTGCTGGATTACCCACCGGAACTTGCTGTCTTGGCTCTGCTGGCTCGCTGGCTGCTGACGCTTGGCTTGCTCGTAGAGTTCCCCGATGCTCGGACGTGCTGTTGCCGCAGGATCCTGCGCCTTGACTGCTGCCGATTGCGGCTGCTGGCTTGTGGCTGGCTCGTTGTTGAAGTTTCCTTCCAGCACCTTTGCAAAGTTCTGCTCATTGCCGAATATCCAATCAAACTTTCCGAGCCAGCCATGCTTATTATTGCCGTTCATGAAGTCAGATGCCATCGCAATGTCAATTACCCGGTACAGAGTTTTCACGTCTCCCTTGCATTGTCGAACCCTTGCCTTGACCATCACCTTGCGGTTCTCGGTCATGAGCGTAATAGGCGGCATCGCACTCTTCGTCTCATCATGCTTGCGGTTCCAGTATTCCTTGACGGCAGCGTAGTCGATTTTCTTAGATTTCGAAACCTTGCCGCCATCGGGTGCTTCGGTCTTGACCGATGCACTCAGAATACCTTCTTTAGAAGGTTTATTATTATCTGCAAGTTTACTTGCATCACTATCACTATCACTATCACTTAGGTATCGAGTCGTATCGTTTGGTATACG